>TARA_R110000868_G_scaffold184855_1_pt1 | contig 23445 bp, 18 predicted proteins | sample TARA_R110000868 | Tara Oceans TARA_R110000868 (sample SAMEA4397489) | marine metagenome | biome: Polar Biome; feature: [SRF] surface water layer (ENVO:00010504); material: water (ENVO:00002006), including particulate matter (ENVO:01000060) such as... | depth 5 m | reverse complement strand
CGTCATAGAATCAGTAAAAAAAGATTTTACAGAAGCCATAGCAGAAAAAAACGCTATTATCAAAGTTGTAGGGGTGTGCGATTTGCAAGTGATACCCTTTCAGTTTCATCAACTAATACAAAACATTATTGGCAACGCCCTTAAATTCTCAAAACCGGATTTATGGCCTCTTATAATAGTAAAGAGCCAAATTGTACAGAGCAGCAACATAATTAGTGATAAACCATTAACTGCGAAAGAATATTGTCACATAACAATAACGGACAACGGTATTGGATTTGAACCCCAATACAATGAGCATATCTTTGAATTATTTAAACGCCTTCACGACAAGGACAAAATATCCGGCACAGGCATAGGGCTTGCCATCGTAAAAAAAATTGTAGAAAATCACAATGGTTTAATTACAGCAACCGGCGAAATTAATAAGGGAGCTACCTTCGATATTTATATTCCTTCAACCCAATCATTATAACGCTTATTGACTTTAAATTGGTTTGTGAAATTTAAAGAGTTTGTCTTCTTATGATCCTTGTAACCATAAGCATCTATAATCCGTACGTTTATAATCTTCCATTACATACTATTATCCCTGCAGGTGCATCCATAATTTTAAATCGAGTATATCATTCATAACTGACCTGTAATCCTGTTACATAAAAGGCTTTTGGTAATGAATTTAAGGAAGCTTGAGATGATTTTAAGGGAGTATAATCCACTTTATTAACAAAGGTATTAAAATAGGCCTGGACAACATAAGTTCAGATTTCCAAATGGCTACCGGAAGGCTCTACAAACAACATTGAATAAGGTTAAGGCTAGAAAAAATCATAGACAGTCAACTCCAGAAATGGTTCAACCATTGTTGAAGGAGGGGGACCTAAGTATATATTCCAATATATAATGGGGTTAACTCATGTTATAGAAAGATATTATAAATTGGTATGCATTGCATTCAAACCTAGGGATTTTATATCTCCATAGTTTCTTTGAGGATAACACTGTATAATAGAATTGTTATTAGGTTACTACACGCGCATCAGAAAAAACTACAATTTTGAGGTACAGATTAGATAATTGTTATTACCTTTTATAAATTATTGACCCGCCTCACCGCTGAGGTTATGTGGGTAGTAAATTTCAACCTAACAACCATGGGATTTGAGTAATTAAATCCTAAAATTTATATCTCAATGAAAAATCAACAAAAATGGGTATCGCGACGAAGATTCTTGGATTCGATCACTACGGCAGCACTTGCCGTTCCCTTTTTAGGAACTTCCGCCGTAAGTTTTGTATCCCCGAAAAACAAACTAAAGCACGCCTGTATTGGAGTCGGAGGAATGGGCTGGCACGACCTCCAGAATTTTAAACAGCATCCAGAGGTAGAAATCGTAGCCCTATGTGATGTTGACGCCAATAACTTGAAAAAGGCAGCGGAACTTTTACCAGATGCCCGAACTTATTCCGATTGGCGGGAACTTCTTAAAAATGAGCAGGACATTATAGACTCTGTAAATGTAACTGTACCGGACCACAACCACTTCGCCATAGCCTACCAAGCGATTCTGAATGGAAAACATGTCTATTGCCAAAAGCCCTTATGTCATGATGTGGTAGAGGTACGAAAGCTTACCGAGGCATCAATTAAGGCTGGGGTAATAACCCAACTTGGCACTCACCATGCCTCGGGAAAAGGCGATCGCTCTGCTGTTCAAATAATTAAAGAGGGTGTTATAGGAAAAGTTAAACACGCTTATCTCTGCTCGAACCGTCCAGCAGCCATAGAGACGTATAGGCTTATAGGCCCACGCCCGGCCCAAGGGCAGGAAGTGCCTCCCTATCTAAATTGGGACCTTTGGATCGGAACCGCTCCGATGCGTCCCTATGCCCCCAATATCTATCATCCGACCAAATGGAGAGCATGGCAGGATTTTGGAACAGGGTGGTCAGGAGACATAGGTTGTCATATTTTTGATGCGGTTTGGAAAGGCCTGGGTCTAAAAGCGCCCAAGTCTGTCGTGGCTCGAGTTCAGGAGTCTTGGCAGGAATCTTCCGAAAGATACGTTGATACATGGCCGCAAGGAGACCATATTACTTGGATGTTCCCGGGCAACGAGTTTACCGAATCTGATATTTTACCTCTGGAATGGTTCGATGGGGAGTTTTACCCACCTTGGGAAATACAAGCCTTATTTCATGGTAAACCATATCCAGCGGAATCGGCCATTCTCATTGGAACTAAAGGAGCCTTGCTTATACCTCATGGCGATATGCCCGTACTGTTGCCAGAAAGCAAATACATGGATTACAAAATGCCAAACTTGGAGGAACGGAATCATTACCACCATTTTGTAGATGCCTGTTTAGGTGGAGAAAAAACAGAATCACATTTTGCCCAGTCCGGTCCCATGACAGAAGCCATCATATTGGGTACGGTCGCAATACGTCTGCCCGATACTGTCCTAGAATGGGATCCGGATAATATGTGGTTTCCGAATCATCCTGAGGCTAATAAATATCTTCAACGTGCATATCGCAAAGGATGGGGTGTGGCTGGGTTTTAATAGGTCCCGCATAACTGAGTATGGTAGATGGGCCGACAAAACTAACCACGACAGCTATTAGTCCCAAAAATCCTTATAGCGCATAATGGAACTTAGTAAACTAACTGCCTAAACAAATAAAAAATTTCCCGCTTGGAAAATAATGAAGAAATAGGGATTTTTGAAAATGACATTAAAAAACACTTTCGGTTTTTAACGGTAAATTACGGATTTATTAAAATACCGGAATACCAATATGTCAGAGAAGTTCACAATGACTATGTTAAGCAAGGGCTTATCATTAAAATATCCTATGACGGTGGATTTCGGCTTGATATTTTAAAGCCAAAATTTGAAATGAAAGACATTCTAGACGGGAAAAAATGGACCACGGACTACGACATAACCTCATTTAAAGAATATGATCTTAAAAATCTGGATGTGAATAAAAAGATTTGGAACTCTGTGGGTTCCGATAATGCTCCTGATAAAAGTTTATGGTATTTTGCCAAACTCCTGAAGGATAATCCGGAAATACTAACAGGGAATATTAAAAAATTAAAATGGCCTTATCTTATACTGAAAAAATTGGGCCTGTAATAAAACCAAGTGCAACCCATCACAGAAGAACCTTGGTAAATCATTAAAAATAAATAATGGGATTGAACATTGTGTTAATTGAACCAGAAATACCTATGAATACTGGAAATATTGGTCGCCTGAGTTTGGGCTCGGGTTCAAAATTACACCTAGTAAAACCATTTGGATTCGAATTAAATGATACGAGATTAAAAAGAGCCGGATTGGATTACTGGAAACATATTTCCCTCTTTATTTATGAGGACATTGATGACTTTTACACCAAAAACAAAGGCAAACATTTTGCATACCTCTCCAGTCATGGCACACAAGATTACTGCTCAATTGATTTCAAAGACGACATGTTTTTGATTTTTGGGAAAGAATCAATGGGTCTGCCCAAGAATATAGTGGAAGAAAATGCTAATTTAGTTTATAATATTCCTATTTACAGTGCTCACATTCGAAGTTTAAACCTGGCCAATGCTGTTAGTATAGTGGTATATGAAGGTATACGGAGTTTAAAAACTCTATAGAACAAAACCTGAACTAAAGCAAAAACTCTGGTAGCAAGTCCATAACTTAAATAGACAATACTATTTTAATCCAGTTGTATGAATTCAACTCATATCAAATCATTTTTTGCACGGTATTGGGTTCTTTTGGTTGTAATAATTATCAAATTCATTTTACAGTTTGTATTGGTAAATCCCATATATGAATTGCATCGCGATGAGTTTTTACACCTTGACCAAGCCTTTCATCCCGCAGCTGGATATATTTCTGTTCCCCCTTTCACATCGTGGATGGCAAGTTTAATATATGCCATGGGCGGAGGGTTATTTTGGATTAGATTTGTTCCTGCGCTCTTTGGTGCGTTGACCATAGTATTTGCATGGTTGATAGTTGAAGAGTTGGGTGGTAAATTAGCTGCGAAGATCCTTACTTCCACCCTTCTTGTTTTTTCAATTTACCCCAGGTTAAATGTTTTATTTCAACCAAATTCGTTTGATATTCTCGTATGGACAATAATTTTTTATTTTCTAATTAAATATATCATAGATAACAATAAAAAGTGGCTCTTTTCCTTGTCCGTTATCATTGCCTTAGGCATTAACAATAAATACACCTTGCTATTCTTTATTTTAGGATTATTGGTGGGACTATTAATTACTCAGCAAAGGCGTGTGTTCTTCAAGAGAAACTTTTACTGTGCATTAGTGCTATCCATACTACTAGTTCTCCCCAATATCATTTGGCAAATTGTAAATCATTTTCCCGTAATACACCACATACAGGCCCTTAAAGAAAGTCAGTTGGTTAATATAGATCGTATCGATTTTCTATTTGATCAGGTGAAGTTTGGTGTTATTGGAATCCCAACTATGATTGCCCTTTGGGCCTTACTATTTTATAAACCCTTTAAACCTTATCGGTTTGTTCTTTGGACATTTCTTATCGTAATGTCATTATTCACCATTACCAGGGCAAAAAGTTACTACACGCTTGGGCTGTATCCTGTTCTGTTTGCTTTTGGTAGCGTTTATATGGAAATACTATTTAAAAAATGGAAAGCCAACCCAATTTCCTTGATTATGTTTTTACATATTGCCGCATTTTTCCTGGTTGTAAAATACTTAATGCCATTCCAGAATCCATCGGAAATAATAAAAAACCAGGAGTCCTATGAAAAAATTGGCTTGCTCCGTTGGGAAGATGGCCTTGATCATCCCTTACCACAGGACTTTGCAGATATGTTGGGCTGGAAGGAAATGGCAGAAAAAGCCCTACTCGCTTATAAAATGCTTCCAGCAAGGGAATTACATAATACCATTATTTTTTGCGATAATTATGGACAGGCAGGTGCATTGAACTATTACAACAGAAATAAAACATCTGCAGCTTATTCCTTCAATACGGATTACATTTACTGGTTGCCTAAATCCATGAAAATTCAAAATGTATTGTATGTAGGACAATTACCAGATCCTGAGGTATTGGGTATGTTTGAGCATTATGAACAGGTGGGAGTTGTTGAAAACGAATTTTCCAGAGAACATGGCACCAAGATTTTTCTGTTACTTGGAGCAAAGAATTCTGCTTTCGAAATGTTTTATGAAATAGCTGAAGAAAGAAAAAGGAACTTTGATATTTTTTAATTTACTGTAAGCAATCATGGCTATTGTATGGCTACTTACTACAGCATGCCATACCAAAAAGTATGACAGGTCTTTATTTATATTCTGAATGTATTTACTACATTAGAAACATAAACAAGGTATCAAATCATTTGTAATCGCCCTGATTTCCCTTTAAAAATATCCACCATGAGAATTCTAACCATCACTCTTTTATTTCTTTTAGCATTTGGGTTTCAAATTAATGGCCAAACATTTGAAGTTAGCTACAAACAAGATGTGCTGAAAGATAATTTTTCAGGAAACATACTTCTGTATTTATCCAAAGAAAACAAATCCCCAAAAGATGTTTTTGTAGGTCTGGAACTGATTCCTGTATATAGAATTGTAGTGAACGACTTAAAAGCAAACGAAGTCGCCATCTTCAATGATAATTCTATTTCCTACCCCGTAGAACTTTCTAATATAGAAAGGGGAGAATATTATGTCCAAGTGGTATTTGACCGAAACCTTGGTGATTTCAATATTGGTACTAGTTGGGGAAACCTATATTCAGACCCCATTAGGGTTGACTTAACAAAGCGCTATAATGCGGTCTTTAAAATAGAGGCAGAAAAAATTGTTCCCTCAATTCCATTTAAGGGAACAGCCTTTTTACAAGAATTAAGTGTGAAATCCAGATTATTAAGTGATTTCCATAATAAAGATATATTAGTGAATGCCGCTGTAGTACTACCTGAAGGATATTATGAAAACCCAAATCAGCAATATCCCGTAGTCTATTCCATTTTTGGATTTGGTGCCAATTATAAATTACATGCGGGCTTGGGAAAATATAAATTTACAGCTCTTGGCGATCACCCTGTTATTACCGTCTATCTGGATGGGAACTGTCCTGAAGGACACTCCACCTATGCCAATAGTGATATAAATGGCCCTTGGGGCGATGCACTTGTCGAGGAGTTTATTCCGGCACTTCAGAAAAAGTACCGAACCAATAAGGCCAACTTTTTATTTGGCCATAGTAGTGGTGGTTGGTCCAGTTTATGGTTACAAATAAATTATCCCAAAGTATTTTCAGGGACATGGTCAAGTTCTCCAGACCAGGTAGATTTTCGAAATTACCAGAATAAAAACATATACGAAACTAAAAATATGTTTTATGATGATGAGGGTAATTTATTGGCAGATGTCACCATTGCAGGTAGATTTCCAGTAATTAGTGCCAAAGATTTTTATAGGACGGAGCACGTCATATATAGAGGCTCGCAGATGCATTCGTTTGATGCTGTTTTTGGGAGCTATGATAAAAACGGTAAAAGAATTAGCTTGGTCAACCTTCCCAACGGGGAAGTAAACCAAGCTGCACTTCCCCTTTGGAAAAGATATGACCTATCTATTAAATTAAGAGAGAATTGGGATTCTATGAAGGGGGACCTTGAGGACAAGATTAGAATTTCTGTTGGTACAAGTGATAATTTTCATTTAAACCATTCCGTTGAGCTATTGGAAAACGAAATGAAAAAGCTAAATGCTGCAATTGAGTTTCAATATTATCCGGGAGATCATTTTACCCTATTTACCGAGGTGTATCATAAGGAGGGGCTTTTATTTTTGGAGAAATGCTATAATCGCTGGTTAATGGAAAATAACTAAAGGAAGCTACTAAGTTTAAAAATAATTGCTAGTTTAGGCTTGGCTTAATTCCGTTGCTGTTTGGACATCTCAGTTTTTCTTATGTATGGCCCTAACACTTAATGCGGCAACTATTAATAAACATCAACAAGCGCTCATGACCAAATTTTCCCTCTTATTATTTATATATTTTTCCTCAATTTTAGTAGTTAAGGGTCAGGCCGAAAAAATCCTAGGGAATGTGGTAATCACATCCAAAAATATAAAAACCCAAGTACGCACCCATAAAAATGGGGAATTACATATAAATGTATCCCCTAAAAATATCCTTAAATATAAAGCGCTAGGATCGGTTTTCTATAGTGACTTCGGAGCCAAGGGCGATGGTAAAACCAATGATATAGATGCTATTGCCGCCACGCATGCGTTCGCCAATCAACAAAATCTTTTGGTAAAAGCGGACGAGGGGGCCACCTACTACATTGGAGGAAAAGAGCGTACAGCAATTATCCAAACGGATACTGATTTCGGTAAAGCGGCATTCATCATTGACGATACCGAAGTTGAAAATCGCTCAGCTTCCATTTTCTTGGTCAGTTCCAGCCTACAACCATTTAAACTTGAGGGGATATCTTCATTAAAGAAGAATCAGGAGAAAATTGACGTCTCCTTAGCTGCTACCTGTCTGATCACGGTCACCAATACCCATAAAAAGCACTATATCCGCTATGGGCTTAACCAAGATAATGGATCTACCCAAACAGATATCTTTGTTGTTGACAAAAACGGCAAGGTGGATATGGCCGCTCCTATAATTTGGGACTTTGACCAGATTACCGATGTTACTGCCCTACCCTTGGACGAGAAATCTATTAAAATCAGCGGAGGACGATTTACCACCATTGCCAATAAAGCCGAATCCAAGTACACTTATTATAGCCGTAACATCTTGATCAAGCGTTCCAATGTGGTTTTAGATGGACTGGAACACCGTATCATCGGTGAAGAAGATCATGGTGCGCCCTATGGTGGTTTCATCACTGCCCGTGACTGCGCCTATATAACAGTTAAGAACTGTATCCTAACAGGACACAAAACCTACAGCACCATTGGTTCGGCTGGAAAGCCTGTTTCCATGGGCTCTTATGATATATTGGTTAACCGCGCCCTAAACGTCTCATTTTTGAATTGCAGTCAGACCAATGACATCAACGACAATACATATTGGGGAATCCAAAGTTCCAACTACTCCAAAAATCTTGTTTATGACAATTGTACCTTTTCCCGGTTTGATGCCCACAAAGGGGTTGCCAATGCCACCATCCGTAATTCTACCCTGGGACACATGGGAATCAATGCCATTGGCAGTGGAACTTTAACCGTGGAAAACTCCACCATCCGAGGAAGTAACCTAATTAATCTGCGATCGGACTATGGCAGTACCTGGCAAGGAGAAATTGTGGTGAGGGACTGTGTTTTTGTACCCAAAGATGGCGAAACTACCAGTGCCAGTCTATTTGGAGGTTCCTATTCCGGGCAGCATGATTTCGGCTATACCTGCTATATGCCTGAAAAAATTACAATTCAAAACCTTTATATAGATGATTCCAATCATCCTGAAGATTACCAAGGTCCCGCTATTTTTAAAGATTTCAATGAAGAAATGACAGACGACAATTATACAGAAAAGTTTCCCTATGTTAAAACTAATGAAATCCTTCTTAGGAATGTGACCACCGCCAGTGGTAAGGATTTAATAATTAGCAGTAATCCGTTCATGTTCAAAGATGTTAAGGTAGACTCGGAATAGCTTGGGCCAATGTGGGGATTAGTTTTTAGAAACACAAAATTTTGTCCTATGGCAAAATTCGTCTTCACCAAACTTGGCAATGGTCTACAAGAGATAAATCTAAAGGACAGTCCTATCTAGGAGAAATCTTAGGTATTGCATATAGGGGTAATTGTAATTGCTGCTTCTCTCACCATCCAATTTTAAAAAATATGGCATTTAAAAAGTTGCAACGAGATCCTGAAATATCCCTGGATTGGTAGATATAAACCTTAAACAGGGCATTAAGTTTGTCCCAAACTTAAATGGGAATAAGAGAATAATTTATTTCCATTTTCTACTAGTCTTATAAGCCTACTATCATCAATGTACAGCTTAAACCAAAGCCAGTAAGGACTATTCAGGGGATATCAAAGAAAGGTTCTAGAGGATAATTGAAAGGATGATAATATATATTTAAGTAGGTTGGGCGGACAATTTTCAAAGGTATTGCCCGCCACTTATCATCAATTAAACTTTATTATAATAGCGATAGGGTTTAATTCTTTACATGCCAGACTTAACAGCAGCATTAGTGGTACTCATATCCCGCTTACAAACAAATTTACCATCCTGTTTCTGAAAATAGGACATATAATTTCCGTTTTCCACTTGCTTACCGGAAGCATCAAAATTGGTCCAAGACCCTATCTCAACCGCTGAATCCCCATCTACAAATAAGTCGACAATTTTATAGACGCTGTAATTCCCTATTGTATCCTTTGCTATATTATTTGCAATATATTTCCTAATGGCTTCCTTGCCAACAATAGGCTGTCTATTTCGGCTATAACTTATGGCATCGTCACTGTAATAGGCTACTACTGCATCGGCATCTTTAGCTTTTTCACCAGCTGAATATGCGTCTTCCATAGCTTGAATTTCGGCCGTTATTTTTTCCATATCAACCATTTCCTTTTTTTCGTCCGGTGTACAGGCCACAAAAGTTATGGCCATACCTACCAATAATCCAAATAATCCAATTTTTTGTCTCATAATCATAATGTTTTGGTTTGCTATTGAATGTACAACATAAGCATGATAATAGCTATACTTAATGTTCTTATGTTATGATTCGGATTAAACTCCCCTATAAATGTCATCTTACAATGGATTATGTTCAAAAGGAGGTCATAACCATTATACGATCAACAAAAAAAAAGGTAGAGGAATTTTAGTAAATACCCTTGCTCCTGGAGCTATGGAAACAGCATTGTTTTTAAAGGGTAAATCCCAAGAAACTATACATAAACTAAATGTCATGAATGCTTTCAAAAGTTTGGCAAAACCCATAAAGATTGCCCGGCTAGTCCTATTATTTGACTTGAAATCCATGTGGAATCATCACTTGCCAAAAATAGGACTAGCCGGGTACTTTCTAAAAAATAATACTTGAGAATCCATTGTAAAATAAAACCCAGTTCAATGCTTTGTTTGGGGCACTAACTTCAATTCAAAAGATTTTGTACATTTATCCGGACCCGATTCTCTGGTATATTTTATTAGAATAATATCACAAAAAAAATCTTCGCCCAAACCTAAGCGGTAATTGAAAAAAATAAACTTTGAAAAATAGGCTTTTTAAATGGATAGCTTTTATCTTGATTTTATTAATTGGGATTGCATTAGGTATATTTCTTGGTCAAAATGAATCGACCTGGTCTTTTATTAAAAAACCTTATCAAGAGGCCTTTTTAAAGTTTGATGATACGCGAGAGTTGGGATGGGGCAAAGATTTTAAAATTGTTGAAATTAAATCCTCCAAGGATAATAGCTTTCAAAAATCATATTTCTTTAAATCAAAATCCAACAAGCCCAGGCCTTTAATAGTAAGCTTACATACTTGGAGTGGTTATTACAACCAGAAAGACGATCTAGCCGAAATGTGCAGGCAAAAAAATCTGAATTATATCCATCCAGATTTTCGAGGAGCAAATCTGACGATAAATGCTTGTGCCAGTGAATTAGCATTAACGGACATTGACGATGCAATAACTTATGCGATTGAAAATGCCAACGTTGACACCTCTAAAATATTTGTAGTAGGTGTAAGTGGTGGTGGCTATGCTACACTTAGCACTTTTATGAAATCTAAACACAACATTAGAAAATTTTCGGCTTGGGCATCAATAAGTGATTTAACTGCCTGGTACAATGAAAGTTTAATACGGGGCAATAATTATGCAGGGAATATTCTTGATTGTACAGGTTCTGGAGATGTACTTAATATTGAAAGTGCAAAACAGAAATCACCTATTTATTGGAATACCCCAAATGAAAAATTAAAAAGTTCCGAACTATCTATTTATGCGGGTATATACGACGGAATACAAGGAAGTGTCCCGATTACCCATTCAATCAATTTTTATAATAAGTTATTGACCGATATGTCAGTGTCCGATACTTCACAATATGTGTCGCTTTCTGAAAAATTGAATTTGCTTGAAAAGCGGGAACCACTAGGTGAATTTGGCACTATTGCAAGTAGGAAAATTTTTTTAAGAAAGGAATTTGAAAATATAAGTTTGACCATATTTGAAGGCAATCATGAAATGTTGACGGAATTTGCCCTAAATGAATTACTTGAAGATTAACAATATACAGCCCATAACCAAGTGTTGATATTGCTGAAATTGATGTCCATCCACCTATCAAGTAGGTCCCCTACCCTAGATAGAGGAAATTTGGATAAATTAACTCCGAAAATTACTGAATATTATTACCTAGTAATAGGTAGTCATGAATACTGAAAGAATCCTATTTTATATTTTCGTTGGTATACAAAAGATAACTACAATTTGGAAAGGGTGTTTTCCAAGATGGCCTTCACCCTATTTTTTAAACTCTCCGGTTCTATAATTTCGGCATAATCCCCGAACATAAGATACCATCGGGCAAATCCATTCTCCAAATCTGAAGACATAAATGTCATCTCAACCTTGTTCTCCTTTATTCTTTCCGAAATAAAGCCATAATGCTTCCTGCTACTACCAATATATCTAGCTACCCCTTTATCTACCAATATTTTTACCCTTATTTTTTCCCTAAATACCTCTTTATTTAAATGATCTTCCAAACTGCTGTGTTCCCTGCTAAAAGAATGTGGTGTTCTTTTGATTCCCAACATTCTGTCCGTTCTAAACTGCCTATAATCCTTTCTGTAGTGACAATACCCCAACACATACCAAAAGTTATTTTCATGAAATAGTCCTACAGCCTCTATGTTTCTTTCCGAAGGATTCTCACTCTGCATAGAGTGGTATTTTAAGAAGACCTGTTTCTTTTCTGCAATACTCTCAAATAGAATTTCGAGTGCATTGGGTATATTTTCATTAAATAGTTGTTGTGAAGGGTCTACTGTTATTTGCGATTCCAATGCCGAAATCCAATCCTTCTCCCTACCTCTTAAAACCGACTTAATCTTAAACATGGCGGATTGGTGGTAGTTGCCAAGCGATTTGTCTACAAATTTCTGCATCAATTTTTCTGCAGCCACAAAGCTTCCCGCCTCCTCCCTGGTAAACATAACCGGTGGTAAGCGGTACCCTTCCATAATGGAGTAACCAACACCGGCTTCACTAACTATGGGCACCCCTGAGGCTTCCAAGGTTCTTATGTCACGATAAATTGTACGGAGGCTAACCTGGAATCGGTCCGCCAATTCCTGTGCCCTTACAATTCTCTTCGATTGTAACTGTACCAATATGGCCACAATCCGATCAAATCTGTTAACGGTATCCAAACCCATAATTGCATAACATATCTCCCAAAGATAGGATTTCAAATAAAAGTATAATCCAAAATTTACCTTCGATTTATACATAACGGTTCCTCATTTACACAAAAAAGGCATTTCAACACCAATGCCAATAAAATCAGATTACAAATAAACGACCGGCATGTGACAACCCATTGTCAACAGTGCCCGAAATAATAATCAATTGATTCATTTTAAATTAATTAGCAATAATTTTTAGTTCATTTTTATACTACTGACATAGGGCTGTCACCTCCCCCGATTAATTTTGGTGCAGAAATAATAATCACTTAAAAAGGTAACATTATGGAAACTATCTTAAACAAAACATCCCAAGTAATTTCAGCGGAAGAATTATTAAAGCATTGGCAGGGCCATAGGGCTTTGACCAGGAGGGCAATTGAAGCTTTCCCAGAAAAGGATTTTTTTGATCATACTATTGGTGGTATGCGGCCCTTTGCCGAAATGGTCATGGAACTTTTGGGAATTGCCGGCCCAGGGCTAAAGGAAATTGCTTCAGGGGTAACCGCTCCGCTCAATGAAAACATTGCACATGGGAACCAAAAAGCCAATGTACTGGAACTTTGGGATAAGGCCACAGAAGAAATCAACACTTATTGGTCCCAAATCAAAGAAGAACAATTTCAGCAAACCATAAAACTATTTGGGCAATATGAAGGCACCGTTTGGTCTTCCATATTTTACTTTATCGATAATGAAATACATCATCGCGGTCAAGGCTATGTCTATTTACGTTCCTTGGGCATAGAACCGCCCGCATTTTATGATCGTAATTAAAATTGAATTATAGTACGATTATGAAAACAATATTGGTATTTAAAACATCTGTAACCAAAAAACGGGAGGTAAGAACCTTAAAACCTGTTTTAAATAGATTAATTACCAAGAATGACTATTGGAATTTTGACCTGGAGGATTGCGACAATATCCTTCGGGTCGAAACCAAAGTGGTCCAGGTAGATTCGGTAATACGAATATTAAAACATCATGGGTTTTATTGTGAGGAATTGGAATAGAAAAATAGCCTCTACCAATATTATGTAAGTTGAAAACGAAGTTATTGTTATACTATTTACGAATATAATGCGCTTGGCTGGAGGTTCATAAAACGATACGCTTGGAATTGCCTTTTTCCCATGTTAAGCAAATATGATTTTATCATTTTAAATTCCATTTTTTTACAGGTTAATAAAAGATTAACAGCTGTAATGCTAATTAAGTAATATTAAGCACTATAGTGGTTCACTGATTAAATATGGTTTATTTTTGCGCAGGATCAGATTAAAAAAGATCAGCCTTTATAGTGTATTGCACTTGAAGGAACCAAACTCTTTTTTAAGCTATGGTCCAAACAATCTCAATAGATCTAATATTTATCTGAATGGCATATTTGACCCCGAAAATTGCTGAGGAAGAAAGACTGGCAGTTCCTGAAAACAATAAAAATTGGAAAAAATGGGGGCCCTATCTGGCCGAAAGGCAATGGGGCACCGTACGGGAAGATTATAGTGCACATGGCGACGCATGGGATTTTGTAGATCATGATAAAGCGCGTAGCAATGCCTATAGATGGGGAGAGGAAGGTATTGGAGGATTTTGCGACTCCAAGGAAATATTATGCCTAGCGCCTGTTTTTTGGAATGGGAAGGATGAAATATTAAAAGAGCGTTTATTTGGTCTTACCAACAATCAGGGCAATCACGGGGAAGATGTCAAAGAACTCTATTTTCATCAACTATCCACACCTACACACTCCTACAGTAAATATTTATATAAGTATCCCCAGAAAAAATTTCCTTACGCGGATTTGGTCAAAAACAATAAAAGGAGCCGGGAGGAACCGGAATATGAGCTGTTGGATACGCCTATTTTTAAGAAAAATGCTTATTTCGATTGTTTTATAGAATACGCCAAAGCCGATGTGGAGGATATTCTAATGAAGATCACCATAGTAAACAGAGGTCGGAAAAAGGCCAATATCCATGTGTTGCCACATCTCTGGTTCAGAAATTTTTGGAAACACAACAAACGGTTTGGTCGCCCACATATAAAGTCCGTTGCAGACAATTGTGTGCAATCCAGAAGCATTAGAAACGGCAGACATTATTTCTATCATGAAGGTGGCGAACAGCTGTTCTGTGAAAATGAGACCAACAATATGCGTATCTACAACGTACCCAATGAGGTGGAGTATGTTAAGGATGGAATAAATGACCATGTCATAAACGGCAAGCGCACCGTAAATCCCGAAAAGAACGGTTCCAAATCGGCCATCTGGCACAAATTTAAGTTAAAGTCAGGTGAAGAAAAGAGCGTTAAGGTACGTCTTAGTAAAAAGAAATTGAAAGATCCCTGGGCTGATTTTGATACGGTATTTGAAGAGAGAATAAAGGAATGCGAGGAATTTTATGAGGGCAAACTAAAGAAAGACTTGCCCGTAGCCCACCGGAATATTGCAAAAAGTGCGTTCTCAGGGCTGTTATGGACCAAGCAATTTTATTACTATGACGTTTTTAAATGGCTTTTTGGAGGACCTGGTGAAGCAAAGCCCGATAGAATAAGCCCCCGAAATTTTAGTTGGCAACACCTTACCAACAGGCATGTGATTTCTATGCCGGATAAATGGGAGTATCCTTGGTATGCCGCGTGGGACCTTGCTTTTCACATGGTTTCCTTTGCCGATATTGATCCTTATTTTGCCAAAGAACAATTACAACTGGTCCTTAGGGAGAGCTATATGCACCCCAATGGACAAATTCCGGCCTACGAATGGAATTTTAGCGATGTAAACCCTCCCGTACATTCTTGGGCAGTTTGGAATGTTTATGAAAAAGACCAACAAAGGAGCGGAAAAGGGGATACCAAATTTTTGGAAAATGCCTTCCAAAAACTACTTATAAATTTTACTTGGTGGGTAAACCAAAAAGATAAACACGGTACCGATCTTTTTGAAGGGGGATTTTTAGGCCTCGATAATATTGGCGTTTTCGATCGCAATCATATGCCTCATGGCGTTAGTAGAATGCAACAGGCCGATGCCACCAGTTGGATGGCAATGTTTACCGTAAATATGCTGCGCATGTCGCTTGAGCTTGCGAAGACCAACAAGGTATATGAAGAGTCCGCGGCCAAGTTCTTTAGGCATTTTCTAAATATTGCCTGGGCCATGCACCACATTGGAAAAAAAGATATCTCGCTTTGGGATGATGAGGATGATTTTTATTATGACGTGGTTGAATTGTCCAACGGTGAAACCAGTAGATTAAAGGTGCGTTCCTTAGTAGGAATTATTCCTTTATTCGCTGTAGAGATCATACATAAGGATCTTTTTGAACAATTAAAGGAATTCAAAATAAGGGCCGTCGCTATCATTAGGACCCGCCCAGATCTGGCCTCCTTGATTTCCAATATAGAGGAGACCAATAAGGATGGCAACTATCTTTTTTCGATCATGCGGGGCTATAGGCTGGAAAAACTACTGAAACGGCTCTTGGATGAAGATGAATTTCTTTCGGACTACGGCATTAGGTCCTTATCAAAATACCATAAGGACCATCCCTTTGTATTTCAGCACAATGGTCATTATACGATTCACTATGAACCAGGGGAGAGTAGATCCAGCATGTTCGGTGGCAACTCCAATTGGAGGGGCCCCATATGGATGCCCTTGAATTATATGATTATTCAATCTTTGCGAAAATATTATACGTTTTACGGACCTACCTATCAGTATGAATTTCCCACTGGATCCGGTGTAAAGCTAAACTTAAGGGAAATAGCCAATGAACTTACCAAGAGGTTGGTAAAACTATTTGAGCGTAACTCGGAAGGCAAATTTCAATATCACGCAGATGATAAAAATAACCTTTTTGCGCAAGATGAGCATTTTAGGGATCAACACTTATTTTATGAATTTTTTGATGGCGATAATGGCAAGGGCCTCGGGGCTTCGCATCAAACAGGATGGACGGCATTGATTGCTAATTTAATCATGGAAATGGAAGAATCCAGCGACTAAAATGGACATGCTATAAAAACATAGGAAAATCAATCTTAGTCCAAGTCATTTGGCTATTTTGTACAATGTTTAATAGGTAGATTTTTCCATTTATCCAGTGGTATTTATTTTAAAATAATTTTAATAACTTTAAAGTTAGCAGTGTCTTAACGCTTAAAGATTAAATTAGAATGGGCCATAAAGATTATCAACTAGCACAATTCAATATCATTAAACTTAAAGATCACCTGGATTCTCCTGTGGTAAAAGAATTCAAGGATTTTTTGGGTCCTGTAAATCAATTGGCAGAAGAAAGCCCTGGATTTGTTTGGAGACTAAAGGACGATAGTAGCGTAGGTGCAACCAATATAGCAACACCTTACGAGGATGAACTGATCTTTATCAATATGTCCGTAGGGCATAATTATGAGTATTTAAAAAACTATACTTATCATACGGTGCATAGTTATTTTTTGAAAAGTAGAAAAAAATGGTCTTTGGAAATAGAAGGCCATAAAGCCGTATTGTGGTATATAGAAGCAGGGAAAATACCAACGGTAAATGAGGCAAAGGACAAATTGGATTACTTAAATCAGTTTGGTGCCTCCAAAACCGCATTCAGTATGACCGATTTGTATGATTTTGATGGATCCAAATTATAGTCCTAAACGTATTTTTGGGACCTGACCATCCCCACAAGGGCAGTCCGGGAGTAAATTCATGGATGAATAGCGGTCATGTGCCACCTTGTTTTTTTATATTCAGTTATAATTAAGCTCCAGAATTTTATCCTATTTTCATCAGCTATTCCATGTTTTCCTCCAGTTCCCAAGGATCCAAGCCCATTAAGTTCCCATATTAAAATTCTCCATTTTGGTCTCTCCAACTTTTAGAAGCCTAAATTTCAACCTTATTTATTATCTTTCTACAGTGGTAGGGAATTGGAACCAATTTCTTCCACCTAAATTATTGGCATACTTCCCCGGTACAGCTAAAATGTTGAATAAAAACCAAACCAAAAGATTAAAAATGAAAAACATTACTTCGTTTGCTTGCTTTCTCCTTTTTACCTCCTTTATAATTGCCCAACCCCGCCAAGAACTTGTAGAAGTCATTGTAAGCCCAAACCATGCGGATTGGACCTACTTAATTGGGGAACAGGCCGAATTTTCAATTTCAGTATTTAAAAATAATGTTCTGTTAGACGATATCGAAATAAAGTATACCGTTCAACCTGATCCTGGATACAGAACATTAAAAATTTGGGATCAGGGCACGCGGAACCTTAAGAACAATTCCACAAAAATTAAAGCCAAAAAATTTACCGAACCGGGATTTCTTCGTTGTACTGCCACCGTTGTTGTAGATGGAAAGGAATATTCATCGTATACCACGGTAGGGTTTGCCCCTGAAAAAATACAGCCCACGACCACCTTACCGAAAGATTTTGAGTCGTTTTGGGAAAAGGGCAAGGAAGAATTGAACCAAGTCCCTATGAACGAAACTCTCACCTTGATGCCCGAAAGGTGTACGGACAAGGTAGATGTGTACCATGTAAAGTTGGACAATATAAAAGGGAAAATCTACGGCATTCTTACCAAACCTAAAAAAGCGGGAAAATATCCTGCCATCCTACACGTACCCGGTGCGGGAATACGGCCTTATTATGGAGAAATTGACGAAGCTGCAGAAGGATTTATCTCATTTACCATTGGAATTCACGGCATTCCCGTAAACTTGGATCAAAGCGTTTATGACGACCTGGGGCGAGGGGCCTTGAACGGTTACCAGACCTTTAATCTAGATGATAAGGATAATGCTTACTATCGGCGTGTATATCTTGGCTGTGTTAGGGCCGTAGATTTTTTAGAAAGTGTGGATGGTTTTAATGGCGAGGATATTGCGGTTACCGGTGGCAGCCAGGGCGGTGCGCTTTCGATTGTTACCGCAGGTCTGGATGATAGGATCGATTATTTGGCGGCCTTCTACCCTGCCCTTTCCGATATGACCGGATTTTTACATGGTCGTGCCGGTGGATGGCCACAGATTTTCGTGGACGAATTCACCAACAAAACAGAGAAAATAGAAGTTTCCAAATATTATGATGTGGTCAATTTTGCCCGCTTCGTAAAAGTACCGGGCTGGTACAGTTGGGGCTATAATGACAATGTGTGCCCCCCTGCCTCCACCTATTCCGCCTATAATGTTTTAACGGCCCCAAAAGAGCTTCATCTTTTTCAAAAAACGCAGCATTGGACGTACCCAGAACAACAGGAGTTGAGAAAGGAATGGTTAATGGCAAAGCTCAAAAAATAAAAAAAAATTAGGCGCCAAAGTTTTTGACATGGCGTTACCCGATATTTAATTTAACCAAATAAAGTGTAGATGAAGTCAAATGACCAACACCGTAGAGAATTTATAAAACAAAGTGGTCTAGGCCTATTGGGGCTAACATTATTACCTTCGGCATACGGCAAGATTGCTCCGAGCGATCGCCTACGGGTGGCGCACATTGGCGTAGGCGGAATGGGCAACAACCATATGAAATGGTTCAGCGGTCTTCCGGAAGTGGATGTGGTTGCGCTTTGTGATGTAGACGAACTACATTTGGCCAACAGTCTAAAAACAATGGAAACCCTTCAACCTGGAAAAAAGGTGAAAGGCTATGGCGATTTTAGAAATATTCTGGACCGAAAAGATATTGATGCCATTACCTGTGCTACCCCGGACCATTGGCATGCACAGATTGCAACTCTGGCTTTTCAGGCTGGTAAGGATGTGTATGGTGAAAAACCACTGTCCTATGATGTTAAGGAGGGGCAAATGATGCTCAAGAATTTGGAAAAGCACAACCGTATTTTCCAAATGGGCACACAGATACATGCCACTGATAATTACCATCGGGTGGTTGAAATTATAAAGTCGGGCGCCATTGGCGATGTACACACTGTTCGCTTATGGAAAACGGGGGCGCCGCCAAATTTAGGCAATCCAAAAAGTGTGGCCATCCCCAAAGGCCTAAATTGGGATATGTGGCTGGGACCCGCTCCATATGTGGACTATATTCCTGAGAAATGCCACTTTACGTACCGCTATTTCTTGGATTATTCTGGAGGCTTCTTTGCCGATTTCTGGTGCCATATAGCCGATGTAGCCTTTTGGGCCTTGGAGCCTAAGGGATTAAAGAGTATTGTTGCCAGGGGGGAAAAAGCAGAAGGCATTGCCGACACCCCTAAATGGATCGAAATAGATTATGAGTTCAACGGTTTAAATCTCTATTGGACCAGTGAACCCCCTAATGTCCCTGGTGCCTCAGAGCGGGGCATCGGGGCTTATTTTGAAGGGGACAAGGGCAGTTTGATCTGCGATTACAATACACGTGAGATTACTATTAATGGCGAGACTATGACCGATATTCCGGAAGTGGCGCAGACCATTATACGTTCTCCGGGCCACCAACAAAATTTTGTGGACTCCGTAAAATCGAGAATCCAACCCGAATCGAATCTGGCATATGCCCGTACTATGACCCTGCCCATGCATTTGGGCTTAATTTCGTACAGACTGGGAAGAAAACTTAGTTGGGATGCGGACAAGGAAAAATTTATTGGAGATTCGGAAGCCAATGCCCTGTTGTCCAGAAAACCACGGAAACCCTGGCAGTTGGTAAAGTAAGTGAAAAGGTTATTGAAAGGGGTAAACTAAAACAATATTGTCATATAAAAATTAAACCATCACAAAACCATATAAGACAAATGGTTGGTCCAAACAGTACTTTCCTAATAAATAGGCTTGGTGAACATTTAGTTGACCAAGCCACGCCCCAACCACCATGTTCATTATGTAAAACCCTTTGGCTTTAAAGGTTTTTATTTTCTTCCTGTTTTTTCTTCTTGGCAAAGTATCTGCCCTGTTTTACGTAGTAGGACCCCACAGGAGGTGAATTATCTCCAAATTCCTTCCTTATATAGGTCAAAATCTGAGCAATCTGTTCATCTTCCAAATAATCAACAGGTGGCATTACTCCGTCAAAGGCCTTTCCGTTCACTTCTATGGGTCCACTTAAACCGCTTATTATTACATCTATAAGCCTAAGCTGATCACCTGTTACCCAATCCGATCCGGCAATGGGCGGAAACCTGCTGCCATCACCTTTACCGTTTGCCATATGACATGAACCGCAATATTTATTATATAATATTGCTCCTGCCTCCGCCCTGAATGGGGTAAGATCGTCCTTTATTTCATCGGGAGTTTTGATATGTGGTAGTTTTTTGTGTTCTTCCATTTGTGCAAGCTGCTCAGGTCCAAAATTCTTTTTGTCGCCTTTGTACATCACGCGCCAAATCTTTCCGTTCTCACTTTCACTTAAATACAATGAACCATCGGGTCCCATGGCAATGCCCATAGGTCTGTACCCTGCATCTCCCGTATCAATTATTTTATCCACCCGTGTAAAACCATCCGCGAAGACTTCCCATTCCCCAAATTTTCCATCTTTAAAGGGCACAAAACCAATAAAATAACCAGCTTGTGGAAAAGGAGCTCTAATGGTTGACCCATGAAAAGCTATAAAGGCTCCATTTTTGTAATGATCAGGAAATTGATCGCCTTGATAGAAATGAAGGTCATTGGGAGCCCAATGCCCAGGAAACCCAATTATTGGTTGCTCAAATTCAGCACCTTTGCCTTCCTTTTTACCATCCCCTCCATATTCCGGATTAAGTAATTTTTTACCCTGCATATGATCGTAGTAATAGTAGGGCCAACCGGCATTGGTCCCATCCTTTATCCTTAGAAATTCTTCCGAAGGCAGCATTGCACTTTGCCATGGGGAAAAGTATTGGGGCCAATTGCGGTTCATGTTGTCCCTTCCGTGCTGTAGGGCATATAAGGTATTGTCCTGATGGTTCCAGTCCATCCCAACAACACTTCTAATTCCGGTCGCATAACGATGACCATCTTTTTGCACCTGCCCGGGCTTATTGGCATCAAATTGCCAGATGCCCCCGTGCCATTCCAACTCGGGACATGGATCCTGGCCCAATGCACCCGGCATACGATCATGCTCTTTGGACTGACAGACATCTCCAGGCGAACCAAACGGCACATACATATGGCCGTCTTCATCGAAGGTCAAAGGTTTTGCTATGTGTGAATATCCGTATTTGGAATTTCTATAATCATCCGTGAGCATTATTTCCGGTTCGCTTTGCGGGATAAGTTTTCCCCGGGTCAGTTTTTGTCTGTAGACGGTACTGGCCGTACTGTAGTATAAAAAATCATTATAAATACGCATTCCCGTGGCGTAGTAACCTTTTTGATCAAATACACCAAACCGCTCTATAATATCCGCTTTCCCATCGTTATTGGTATCGCGAAGACCCATGTTTTCACCGTCTTCATGGGCAAAACGCATTTTAATATAGATATCCCCATTCTTATTTACAGAAAGATGGCGGGCAGGCCCTATACTATCTACCACTACAACAGCCTCAAAACCTTCTGGCAGGGCCAATCCCCCATTATCAGGGTCTCCTGGAGGCAACACTTGGGTGCACTGTACAAAAAGAACTGTAATTAAGATGAGTAATGGAATTATTTTGGAGCTAGAGGGAATTGCAACAAACGTATGTTTCATTTTACAGGACTGAGGTGAGGAATAAAAATGCTTTAGATTAGTTCATGTTTCATTTAAACTTAGTTATTAAATTTAGTATTAATTATTTGATTTTAAAAATTTGATTCCTTAAATGAATTTTTTTCGATGGAGCATAAAAATTGAATATGGCTAAAACTTGGGAGGACCATGAAAAAAAACCTTAAGGAGTCCAATGCTGTGGTGCAATTAGATTTGTTCGATTGGCCTTGCCCTGCGATTTGGGCGTTCCTTCCTCGTTGGGCGGGCCCTTGGCTATATGCCTTGCCATGCTGCGGGGATCTCGCCGCGGTCCCTACCTAAAGGCGGCAGGCAGGCCCAACACGAAACAAAGGGTTCAAATATTAATATAAAGGTGTAACTGTCCCGCCTATTTGGCCAGCCGTTCCAGTAATTTAAAAAAAGTTTTGTAAATCAATTCCCTGATTTTTCCATATAGTCCTGCCATAGCACCAGAACATACTTCTCTTTTCCCTTATCTCCTAATTTCAAAAACCCATATTCATAGACAAAGAGGTAGACATCTCCTTTTTGGTTTTTCCAATAATGGGTAAAGAATTTTGGATCGAATCCCTCGGCCATAAGTTCTGACCTTCTTATGGTGGTATAGCCGGACCTGTTGTATTTCTTTAGTAATTTCCTGTTTATTTTCAATTGCCTATCCACTTTCAAATAAAAAGCGTCGGTTTCCTGTCGATTTTCATATTGGCTTATGGACCTGCATTTGGTGGAACAGAATTTCTTATCTGTACGTCCTTTGACCACTATACCGCACACGGGACATGTTCTGGATTTAGTCATTTGTAAGCGTATATTATAGGTATAATATACGATTTAAAATATTGAGTCTAGTTAAACTTGTTACATGAATTCCTTAAAATCCATAACGCTCTACCATTTAATGGTCCATGGCCAAAAGATGATAGGCATAAAATTTTCGCCCGACAGGCTTATACAAGGTTTGATCAAAAGTCTTCCGGACCCCAAATGGAGCGAACAGTATAATATGGCCTATATTCCGAATACCAAGGGTAATCTGGGTATCATCTTTAATACCTTTAATGGCTTGGTCTGGATAAATTACAATAGGTTTCTAGCCAACAAGCCCGTAAAGACGGACAATGAATACATTGATGTGCAATGGTTTCGAAAAAGAAAATCCATTGCGGGATATAGGTCCTGCCCGGAAGAATATCTTTTAAAGTTGGAACTAAAAAGGTATGCCAACAGCACGGTGCGCACCTATGTTTGCTTTTTCGAAATGTTCATAAATCATTACAAGGAT
>TARA_R110000868_G_scaffold104557_6_pt1 | contig 23445 bp, 18 predicted proteins | sample TARA_R110000868 | Tara Oceans TARA_R110000868 (sample SAMEA4397489) | marine metagenome | biome: Polar Biome; feature: [SRF] surface water layer (ENVO:00010504); material: water (ENVO:00002006), including particulate matter (ENVO:01000060) such as... | depth 5 m | reverse complement strand
CTGGTGAGCACGAAGACGATCACCTTGGTGCGGGCAACGTCGATCCCCATCGCCGAGGCCGCCGTCGGGTTGTCGCGCACGGCGCGGCAGGCGCGCCCGAAATAGGAATTGTCGAGCCGCAGGATGACGGCGAGCGTCATCAGCAGCACGAAAACGATTACCGGCGTATAGGCGGCGCCGGTCAGGGGAATATCGAAAAAGTCCGGCAGGCCGTAGCCGGAAATGCCCTCGTCCTCGCCCGTCAATTCGCCGCCGGCGCCGAGCGCGACGAGCAATAGCTGCGCAAAGGCCAGGGTCACCAGCGCCAGGTAGAATCCTTCGAGCCGCGTCGTCGGGATGGCGACCATCGCCGCCAGCAGGGCGCTGACGGCAATTCCGCCCACGATGCCGACGGCCAGCGGCAGGCCGAGCTTGAAGGTCAGGATGACCACGGCATAGGCGCCGATGCCGTAAAACGCGATATGGGAGAACGCGATCTGGCCCGAGATGCCGAACAGGAAATTGAACCCGACGGCCAGCGTCGCGACCAGCAGGAGCTTCTGATACAGCTCCAGGTGATAGCTCGACATCGCGAACCCGATGGCGCTGAGGCAGACAAGCGCGCCCCCCCAGCAGACGGCGTTCCTCATATACCGTCCTCCCGGGCGCGCAACAGGCCCGTCGGGCGTACCAGCAGGAACAGGATCAGCAGCACCAGCGGCACGCCGAGCACCAGCGACGACGGTATCGGCAGGTATCGCGCCGCGAAGGCTTCGACCAGGCCGAGAATCAGCCCGCCCAGGATCGCGCCCTCCACCCGGCCGACGCCGCCGATCACCAGCGCGGTAAAGCCCTGGATCGCAAGCGGCAGCCCCATCTGGTAGAACGCGCCGCTGCCGCCGGACGTCAGCACGCCGACGATGCCGCAGACCGCGCCCGCCCCGCCGAAGGCGAGCAGGCCGACGGCGCGCAGGTTGATCCCCATCAGGGCGGCGGCGCGGCGGTTGATGGCGACCGCCTCGAACCGCTTGCCCCAGATGGTGCGTTCGAAAAACAGCCAGGCGGCGCCGAACACGACAATCGCGGTCGCGATGACGTAAAATGCCTGCGGCGTGCCGGCGAAGACCCCCAGTTCGACCCGCCGGAATCCGAAGGGCGGCGGCGCCGGCAGCGCTTCCGTGCCGCCGGCGAGCGTGCCGACCTGGAGCGATATGACCAGCACGCCGAGCAGGGCCAGAACCGGGCTCAGCAGCGGCGCGCCTTTTTCGATCAGCGGCCGCACCGTCAGGATTTCCGTGAGCGCGCCGATCGCCGCGATAACCACGATCACCAGCACCAGGCTGACGAAATGGGGCAGCTGCAGCGCCGGCACCAGAAGATCGCTGCCGAGCGCGACCGCGGCGAAGGCGCCCAGCATGGCCCATTCGCCGAGCGCGAAGTTGATCACGCCGGTCGGCCGGATGATCAACAGGTAGGACAGCGCCATCAGGCCGTAGATACAGCCCGATGCCACCGCGCTTACCAGCAGCTCTCCTATTTCAGCCATTCAGATATGACAGCCGGGGGATCCGGCCGGTCCTATTTGGTGCCGCTATGCACCGCGGGTCCGTGATTGTTGTCCCTGATCAGGCGCACCACGGCGCCTTCGGGATCGAAGCCGCGCCGATCGGTGGCGGACAGGTTGACGGACGAGCCCTTCGCGCCCATGACCCCGGACCAGCCCTTGGTCGACGCCATCGCGGCGCGGATCTTTTCGCGGTCGGCGGACCCGGCCCGCTTTATGGCATCGACGATGAAATACAGCCCGTCATAGCCGTAACCGGGGAGCGAGAACGGCACCGAGCCGTATTCCTTCTGATAGGCGGCGATAAACGTTTTCGTGCGTTCCTTGTCGGGATCGTAGGCGTCGATAAACGCCACGCCGTCCATCAGGTCCTTTGCAACCTTCAGATAGGCGGGGATCGACAGGTTGAACGACGCCAGAACCGGCTGTTTCATGCCGAGCTGATGATAGGCCTGAAAGAACTGGGCCATCTGCGGGCCGACAATGCCGGCCTGGAAAATCGCTTCGGGCTTGGCGGCGCGGACTTTCTGCATCTGCGGCACGCCGGTGCGCGATCCGATGGGAATGATCTGGGACGCCACGACCTCGATCCCGTTCGCCTTCAGGCTTTTCTCGAAGACCCCGGCGATGATCTTGCTGAGGCCGGAATTGTCGCCGACCACGGCGACGCGCTTCAGGTTCTTCGAGCGCGTATAGGACATCAGGGTCTTGATCTGGGTCGATGCCAGCGGCCCGAGCTGAAAGAAATACGGATTGTCCAGCTTGGTCGCCAGGGTTTCGCCGGAATTCGCCGGCGTGATATGGGGCGTTTTGGTCGACAGCGAGACCGTCTGCGCCTGCTGGGTCGCGGGCGAACTCGAATTGCTGATAATCGCGACAACGCCCTCATCCACCAGCTTGCGCGCTTTCGTCGCCGACACGTCGGGCTTCGCGCCGTCGTCCTCGACCACGAGCTCGATCTGCTTTCCGAGCACGCCGCCGGCGGCATTGATTTCCTTCGCGGCGAGCAGAACCCCCTCCGTCACCGGCTTGGCGTAAAACGCCGCCCGCCCGGTTTCATCGGTGATCACACCGATCTTGATCGTATCGGCAGCCTGGACCGCACCGGCAAACAGCCCGGCGGCGACAAGGACGGCACCCGCGAAAACATCGCGTCGTAAAATCGGATTTTTCATCTGTTTCCTCACCCTGAGCGGGACTTTTCTGAATTGGAAACAGTAGAACCGGCCCGCCAATTCGTGTCAACGGCGGCAGTACGTGACCGACATCCACGCGGCGCCTAGACCGGTTCCGGCTTGATCTTCTTCAGCGCCGCCAGCGTATCGTCGCCCGCATCGGCGGTCTGCTGGACCTGCAACTGCAACAGGCGTTCATCGCGGCGGCGAATATCGGAAATCGCCTCGGCCGCGTCTTCATCCGACAGGCCGATCGCCGTCAGCGCCAGCCCGCCCATCCGGAGAGCGGCATCGAACGTTTCGCGCACCGGGTCGCCGACACCCATGTGGATCAGTTGAATGGCCGCCGTCCGGTCATAGGCACGGACCAGCAGCCTGGCCCGGGAAAACTTGTTGCCGACCAGCCGCACGATATCCTTCGCGATCTCCGCGTCGTCGACGCAGACGACGATCAGGTCGGCATCTTCCGCCCCGGCGGCGCGCAGAACTTCGCGTCTGGTACCGTCGCCGAAATGAATGCGCGAGCCGAACTCCTGCGCTTCGCGGACCCGGTCGGCATCGGCGTCGAGGATCGTGACGCTGATATCGCGCTGCCGCAGGGCCTGGGTGACGACCTGGCCGAACCGCCCGAATCCGATCACCAGCGCCCGCCCGCCCGCGTCGGAGAAGTCCTCTTCCGCTTCGGCGCCTTCGTTCTTCGGCGCCAGCAGCGGCGCAAGTCGTTCGACCAGCGGCGACGCCACCATGGTCAGCGTCACCACGGCAACCAGGATGGACGACAGTTCCGCATCCAGGACGCCGGCGGATACCGCCGAGGCGAACAGCACGAACCCGAACTCTCCCGCCTGCGGCAGGGCAAGCGACGCCCGCACCGCCACGTCATGCGCAGAGCCGAAAGCGCGCAGCACGCCATAGATCGCCGCGGCTTTCAGGACGATGACAACGGGCACTGCGATCAGGATCGCCAGCCAGTTGGCCGCCACTGCATCGAGCGACAGGGAGATCCCGACGGCGACGAAAAACAGCCCCAGGAACAGGCCGCGGAACGGCTCCACGTTCGCTTCAAGTTCGTGCCGGAAGGACGATTCCGCCAGCATCACCCCGGCGATGAACGCCCCCATGGCGTAGGACATGCCGGCAAGGTCCATCAGCAGCGCTGCCGCGATGACGATGCCGAGCGCGAAGGCGGTCATGATCTCCGGCGCGCCGGAATTGGCGAGAATCCGGAAAACCGGATTCAACAGGTAACGTCCGGTGACGACCAGCGCCGCGATGGCCGCAATCGCGATACCGACATTCGCCAGACCCTGCGTCAGTCCGATTTTCTCGCCGGACGGCGCCAGCAACGCCACGATCAGCAGCAGCGGCACGATGGCCAGGTCCTGGAACAGCAGGATGGCGAAGGCCTTGCGGCCGTGACCGGACCCGCGCTCGCCGCGCTCGTTGAGCGCCTGCATCACCAGCGCGGTCGACGACAGCGACAGGCCGAGCCCGATCACCACCGACACCTGCCATGTCAGCCCGAGTACCAGCGGCGGGACGGCAAGCACCGCGCCGCACAGCAGCACCTGCGCCAGCCCGACCCCGAAAATATCGCCGCGCATCTCCCACAGTTTCGCGGGCTTCATCTCCAGCCCGATCACGAACAGAAACAGCACGACGCCGAATTCGGCGAAATGCAGGAGTTCATCCGGGTGTTCCGCGAAGCCCAGCGTCAGCGATGCGCCGAGGATCACCCCCGCGGCCAGATATCCGAGGATCGCGCCGAGCCCGGCCCGTTTGAAAACAGGCACCGTGAGACAGGCGATCAGGATCAGCGCCAGCGCTTCGAGAAACTGGATTTCCAGCGCGGAAAAACCGAGAGAAGACATTCCGGGTCAGCCCTTCAGCGGATGGGGGTCGCCTTCGGGCGCTTCGACCTCGAAGACGTTCAGAACCACCGACACCGTGTGATAGAAACCGACAAGGGCGGCCAGTTCGACCATGGCCTCCTTGCCGAAACGGTCGATGGCGCGGGCGTAGTTCGCGTCCGACAGCCGGCGGGTTTCGGCGAGTTCCTTCGCGACCTCGTAGACCAGCGTTTCGTCTTCATTGGGAAACGCCGGCACCCGGTTGTGGCGCATCTCCTCGACCGCATTCGCATCGATGCCGAACTCGACCGCGCGCTTCGCATGGATGAACCATTCGTAGTCCGATCCGTAGACCCGCCCGACCGTGATGATCGCCAGTTCCTTCAGCCGCAGCGGTATCCGGGACGTCTCCTCGTCCAGGGACAGGTCCACGAAATTCGCGAAAATCTCGCAGATTTCGGGCGCGTGCAGCAGCACCCCGAACGGCCCCCGCACCGGCGCCTTGCGCTGGCCGGAAATCATGTCGGCGATGCGTTTCTGTTCCGGGGTGTAGTCTTCCGGGGCGACGATATCCAGGCGGGCCATGTTGTTTCTCTCCGGCAGTTTTTCAAATTAATCTTAGAAGGAGGCTCTGTAAGATATGGGTTTCAATATCACCGAATTTTCCAGAGGTGGTTCAATTTCGAACGCGCGTGGTTTGCGTGCAAAATCGTACAGGCGGACAATTCTGAAAGCATCTGTCCTTTCCTCAGACAAGCTACGTTCATTCTCCGTCAGATAGAATGGGGTCTTTTGATGGCCCGTGGTCGTTTTCACTTCGAGAAAACGCTCACGCCCTGAAAAATCGAAGGACAGAATATCGTAACCGGCCCCGTCGCCATCCTCAGCCGAGACCCATCTGACTTTCCGCGAAAGATCGGGACGGTTTTCCCGTACAAGACGATTTCGTTCGAAATCGAAAATACGTTCTTCCCCGCGCTTACCCAGTTCGCGGTTCCGCGCGTCGCGCGCCGCCGGATCGAACTTTGTCGCCAACCTTGTGAGCGACAATGGCTCTGCCGGTTCAGCCCAGTCTGTCACCGGCGGTCGCTCAAAGAAAATTTCCGCAGATTCTTCAATTGCGCCACGTTCGAAAATCATACGATCAGGAAAATTCAAAGGATCCGACGCCAGCAATCGGCCCACCCCATGAACAAGCGCGTTCTGATAATTCGCCATGGGCTTGTATCCAGGTATCCAGATCTGCCCCAATCTATTGAGTACCGCGCTGATATTCTGGTGTTTGAATTCAATCGCCCCCTTCGACCGGCCGATCAATTCCTGCAATCGCGCATTGTGATGCGCTTTGACATATCGCTCGCCAAGCAACTCTTTTCGCAGCATGTCGAAATAGTCAGCAACGATCAGATCGATTTCGCGATCTGTCCAATCGGTCCCGGTCGGATCGTTGTCGTTCATTCCGACATTCAGCCTGGCGAATAAATAAAAGTCTAGCGGCGCTACAGCAGAATTCGGGACGCCTCCTCCCATTAGAAAAGGCCGGAGCGACATGCCCCGGCCCTTCCCGTTCATCCCATCTTTCGACGGTGGTTTATTCGGCAGCCGTACCCTGCGCGGCGGCGTCTTCGATCATCCTGTCCTTCAGCGCTTTGAGCACCTTGGGCGGCGACATCGGGTGGTCGCGCATGCGGATTCCGATGGCGTCGTGGATCGCGTTGGCGATGGCCGGCAGCGGCGGGATGATCGGCACTTCGCCGATACCGCGCACGCCATAGGGGTGATCCGGGTTCGGCACCTCGACGATTTCCGTGTTGATGAACGGCACGTCGGAGGCCACCGGGATGCGGTAGTCGAGGAAGCCGGCGTTTTCGAGAACGCCCTTGTCGTTATAGATGTATTCCTCGTTCAGCGCGGTGCCGATGCCCTGGACGGCGCCGCCCTGGAACTGGCCCTCGATGAATTCCGGATACACTGCCTTGCCGGCGTCCTGGATCAGCGTGTAGCGCAGGATTTTCACGGCGCCGGTGCGGCGGTCGACCTCGACATCGACTATATGGGTGCCGAATCCGGGGCCGCCCTGGGCGACGTTGATTTCGGCATGGCCGGCAATGGTGCCGCCGAACCAGGCGGCTTCCTTGGCAAGTTCGACCACCGACATCGGCGCGAAATCGCCGACATTGGCGCCGGCGGGGCGGGCCATGCCGTCTTCCCAGACGACCTGGTCCGGTTCGACTTCCCACTTGCGGGCGGCGATTTCGCACATGCGCGCGATCGCCTTCCGGGTCGCGGTGACGGCGGCCATGCTGCCCGCCGCGGTGCCGCGGCTGCCCGCGGTCATGAAGTTGAAGCCGAGCGCGCTGGTATCGCCCGACATGGTGCGGACTTTTTCGAACGGGATGCCCAGTTCCTCGGCCACGATCATGGCGAAGGCGCTGCGCGAGCCGCCGGTGACGTCGACCGTGCCGAAGATCAGCGTCGCGGTGCCGTCCTCGCCGACATTCACCGTCGCCGAGGTTTCGGCACCGAGGGTGAACCAGAACCCGGTGGCGATGCCGCGGCCCTGGTTGGGGCCGAGCTTTTCCTTCATATGGGCATGCGCCTTGGCGCGTTCCAGCGTCTGGATATAGCCGATCGGGCCGAGCTTGGGCCCGAAATGGGTCTGGGTGCCTTCCTTGGCGGCGTTGAGCAGGCGGAAATCGATCGGATCGATGCCGCATTCGCGCGCCATCTCGTCGACCACGGTTTCCACCCCGAACGCCACCATCGGCGCGCCGGGGGCGCGATAGGCCGCAACCTTGGGCCGGTTGGTGGTCACGTCATGGCCGACCACGGACACGTTTTCGAGGTCGTAGCGCGTGAACACCGTGATGGTCGCCAGCGGCAGCGACGATCCGGCATAGGCGCCGGACTGGTAGTTCAGCTCCGCCTGCGCCGCCGTGATGCGGCCGGCCTTCGTGCAGCCCATCTTGACCTTGACGTTGGTCCCCGAGGTCGGGCCGGTGGCGCGGAACACTTCGTCCCGGTCCATGACCATCTTGACGGGGCGCTTGCCCTTCTTGGACAGCATGACCGCCAGCGGTTCGAGATAGACGTTGTTCTTGCCGCCGAACCCGCCGCCGAGTTCCGTCGGAATGACCTTGACCTTGGACAGGTCCATTTCGAGCAGCTTGGCGATCTGGGCGCGGAACACGAAATGGCCCTGGGTGCCGGTCCATACCTCGGCGAGCCCGCCTTCGGTATAGTTGGCGACGCTGGCCTGCGGTTCGATATAGCCCTGGTGAACCGGCTTGGTGTTGAATTCCCGCTCGATGATGATATCGGCCTCGGCAAAGCCCTTTTCGATATCGCCGAGCTTGCTTTCGAGACGGGCGGCGATGTTCGACGGTTTCGTCGGCTTGGGCTCCACGCCCTTGGTGAACTGGTCTTCGTGGAGGATCGGCGCATCGGGCTTCATCGCGTCGCGCACGTCGATCACGTGGGGCAGCACTTCGTAATCGACCTTGATCAGCTTCAGCGCCGCACGGGCGATGGCATCGCTGGTGGCGGCGACGGCGGCGACCGGATGGCCGTCATAGAGCACGTTTTCGCGCGCCATCATGTTGCGCGTGACGTCGCGGAAATTGACCATCAGTTCGCCCGATGCCGCGTGTTCGACCGCCATGTCGGGGAAATCGTCGCGCGTCACCACCGCTTTTACGCCGGGCAGCGCTTCCGCCGCGGAGATGTCTATCGACAGGATATTGGCGCGGGCATGCGGGCTGCGCAGCACCCGGCCGATCAACTGACCGGGCAGCGTAATATCCGATGCGTAACGCGCGCGTCCGGTGACCTTGTCCACGGCATCGCCGCGCGAGGTCGGGTTGGAGCCGACGATCTTGAGATCTTTTTTCTCGTACGGAATTTTCGTGGCGAAGGGTGAAGGTGCTTTTCCCATAGGTCAGTTCCCTCTCATTTCGGCGGCGGCATCCTGTACCGCCTCGATAATTTTGTGATAGCCGGTGCAGCGGCACAGATTGCCCGCCAGCCAGTAGCGGATTTCCGATTCCGTCGGATCGGGGTTTTCCTCCAGCAGGGCCTTCGAGGCGATCAGCAGGCCCGGCGTGCAGATGCCGCATTGCAGGGCGATATGGTCGATGAACTTGCGCTGCAGCGGGTGCAGGTCCTCGCCCTCGGCCATGCCTTCGATGGTTTCGACCGACTTGCCGTTGGCCTCGACGCCGAGCACCAGGCAGGAACATACCAGCACATCGTCCAGCACGACGCTGCACGCACCGCAATCGCCGGTGCCGCAGCCTTCCTTGGTGCCTTTCATGTCCAGCTCGTCGCGCAGGACGTCGAGCAGGGTTTGCGTCGGGTCGCAGAGAAGCTCTACCGCGTCCCCGTTGACCGTGGTGGTTACATGTTGTTTCGCCATTACGATTTCGCCCTTTCAAGCGCGATTGCGGCGGCGCGTTGCGCCAGCACGCCCGCGACCTCTGTCCGGTATTCGATGGTGCCCCGTTTGTCGTCGATGGGGCTGCAGGCCGCGCTTGCGGCGGCGGCGAGCGCCTCCATGGCGGCATCGTCGACTTTGGTGCCGATCAGCGCCTTCGCGGCGTCATCGACGACCAGTGCGCGTGCGGCGACCGCACCGAGCGCGACCCGCGCATCGGTGCAGGTGCCGGCGTCGTCGAGCGTCAGATTGACCGCGCAGCCGACCACGGCGATGTCCATTTCCGTCCGCGGCGTGAAGCGCAGATAGGCATCGCCGGAATTCGGCGGCCGCTTGGGCAACTGGAACGACACCACGAATTCGCCTTTTCCGAGCGACGTCTTGCCGGGCCCGGTGACGATATCCTCGACCGGCACCTCGCGCCGCCCGTCGGGGCCGATAACGGTGGCTATGGCGCGGGCCGCGATCATCGGCGGCACGCTGTCGGCGGCGGGCGAGGCATTGCACAGATTGCCGCCGACCGTGGCGCGGCCGCGGACCTGGACCGAGCCGATCAGGCGCACGCCGTCCATAACGCCGGGCCAGGCCGCGTTGAAGGCGGCATTGTCCATCATCTCCTTGCCGGTGACGGCGGCGCCGAAGCGCCAGGCGCCGTCTTCGTCGGCGATGTCGCGCAGTTCGGTTATTTTCTTGATATCGACGATCAGGTCCGGGTCGGCCCTGTCGGTGTGAATCTGGACCAGCACGTCCGTGCCGCCCGCCAGTACCCTCGCCTGCCCGCTTTCGCCCGCCAGCAGGCCGACAGCGGCATCAAGCGTTTCGGGCGCTTCATATCTCATGTCAGTCAATTTGCCTCACCGTTCGTTTGTTCTGGTTGAAGTCGGTCTCATCCCGCGGTCTTTATATCACGCCGGGGAAGGCTCGGAAATCTCGAATGGATCGTCGCCGAAGAACGCCGCGACGTCGCCCCAGCGGACCGGCGTGCTGTTCAGCTCCGCCCCGAACGGCCGCAGCGCGTCGCAGACCGCATTGGCGATCACCACCGGCGGCGCAATCGCGCCGCCTTCGCCCAGCCCTTTGACGCCGAAGGCGTTCAGCGGCGACGGCACTTCCTGGTGCAGCACCGTAATCGGCGGCACGTCGGACGCCGTCGGCAACAGGTAATCCATCAGGCTGCCGGTCGTGAGCTGGCCGAAATCGTCATAGGCCAGTTCCTCGAACAATCCGCCGCCGAGCCCCTGCACCAGCCCGCCCTTGACCTGGCCGTCGGCCATGGCCGGATTGACCAGCACGCCGGCATCGTGGACCTCGACCAGGCGTTCGATGGTCACGCGCCCGGTCTCGGGGTCGATTTCCACGATGGCTGCACCCGACGCATAGGCCCAGGTGACGGTCGGCGGCTCGTAATAGGACACGGCTTCGAGCCCGGCTTCGGTCCCTTCCGGGCGCTGATGATCCCAGCCGGGTTTCGCCGCCTTCGCGATCTCGCGGTAGGTCCTGTGCAGCTCCGGCACGCCGCGGACGCCGATGCCCCCGTCGCGCAGTTCGAGATCGTTCTCCGCCGCTTCGAGCAGTTCGGCGCCGATGGCGAAGACCTTTTCCTGGATGCGGTCGCTGGCGCCCTTGATCGCGCCCGACGCCGTCACCGTAGAGCGGCTGGCGATGGTACCGTAGCCCTGCGTGACCTGGGACGTGTCGCCGACGGTCACATAGACGTCGTCGATCGGCACCTTCCACATATCGGCGGCCATCTGGGCAAAGACGGTTTCGTGCCCCTGGCCCTGCGCGCAGGCGCCGGTCGCCACCATGATCTTGCCCGACGGGTCGATCTTGACCGACGCGCCCTCGAACGGCCCGACGCCGGTGCCTTCGACGTAACAGCCGAGGCCGAGCCCGATATAGCGCCCTTCGGCCAGGGCCTGTTTCTGGCGCGCCCGGAACGCTTCCAGCCCGCCGAGTTCTTCCAGCGCGGCGCGCAAAGCTTTCGGATAATCGCCGCTGTCATAGACCATCGGCACCCCGTCGCGGTAGGTCAGGCCGACCTCGTAGGGCATGGCTTCGGGCGGGATCATGTTGCGCAGGCGGACCTCCGCCGGGTCGAGCCCGAGCGCGTTCGCCACCAGGTCGACCGCGCGTTCCATCGCGAAAACCGCTTCCGGCCGCCCGGCGCCGCGATAGGGCGCGTTCGGCACCCGGTTGGTCAGGGCGACGGTGCAGGTGCATTCGTAATTCGGGATGTCGTAGGGGCCGAGCATATGGGCGACGGAGTTCCCGGCGATCCCGGCGCCGACCGGCGAATAGGCCCCGGAATCGACGACGAAATCCGTATCGACCACGAGAATCCGGCCGTCGTCGTCGAACCCGATTTCGAAATCGAAGGCGATATCGCGGGAATGGGCGGCATTCAGCAGGTGTTCGTGGCGGTCCTCGATCCATTTGACCGGCCGGCCCAGCCGTTTCGCCAGATAGGCGACGAGGATGTCTTCGGGATAGCAATGGCCCTTGACGCCGAACCCGCCGCCGACATCCGGCGCGATGCAGATGACGCGTTCTTCGGGCATGTCGAGCGCGTTCGCGACCTCGCGGCGGACCCAGTGGACCACCTGGCTCGACGACCACACGGTCAGGATGTCCCGGCGCGCATCGTAATCGGCGACCACGCCCCGGCATTCCATCGGCATCGCGGCATAGCGGTGATGGTTGAACCGCCGTTTGAGGCGGTGCGGCGCGGTGTCCAGCGCTTTCGCGCCGTCGCCCTTGGTGGTGTGGAGGATGGCGGCGATATTGCGCCCGAGAACGTCGTGCAGCAGCGCCGCCCCGTCCGCCAGGGCGGCGTCCGGCCCGGCGACCGGCGGTAGCGGATCGAAATCGGCCTCGATCAGCTCCACCGCGTCTTCGGCGAGGTAGCGGCTTTCGGCGACGACCAGCGCATAGGGTTCGCCGACGAAACGCATCTTGTCATGCGGGATCAGCGGCTGGTCTGGAATCAGGATGTCGGTATCGACGCGGTCGCGCCAGCCCTGCGGGGTCGTCACCTGCATGCCGCTGATCGGCGGCAGCACGCCGTGGATATCGGCGCCGCTGATCGCCAGTTCGACGCCCTCGGCGGCGCGCGCGGCCGCCAGGTCGATACCCTTGATCGTCGCATGGGGAAACTGGCTGCGGGCAATGGCCACATGCAGCATGCCGGGCAGCTGCATGTCCGCGACGAACGCGCCTTCGCCGAGCAGCAGGTGCCGGTCTTCGCGCCGCGGCACCGACTGGCCGATATAACCGGGAATGGACTCAGCCATCTGCGGCCTCCGCTTTCACCATGGCGGCATATTCGATCACCGCGTTGACGATGCCCTCGTAGCCGGTGCAGCGGCACAGCGCGGCCGACATGCCGTCGCGGAATTCCTGGGGCGTGCGGTCCGGATTGCTGTGAACGAGATCCATCGCCGTCATCAGCATGCCCGGCGTGCAGAACCCGCATTGCAGCGCGTGGTGTTCCGAGAAAAGCTTTTGCAGCGGATGCATCTCGCCGCCCTTCGCCAGGCCTTCGATCGTGCCGATCTCGGCACCGTCGGCCTGGACGGCGAACATCAGGCAGGAGCGCACGGCCTCGCCGTCGACCATCACCGTACAGGCGCCGCACACGCCGTGCTCGCAGCCGACATGGGTGCCGGTCAGGCCCAGACCGTCGCGCAGGAAATCGGCCAGCAGGGTGCGGGATTCCGCGCTGCCGGTGTGGGGGCGGCCGTTGACGGTAAGGGTAACGGGGCGGAAATCGGTCATGACGGGGCCTTCGCGTTTTCGACGGCCTGCAACAGGGCGCGCCGGGTCATGGCGGCGGTCAGGCGGCGGCGGTAGGCGGCAGTCGCATGGAGATCGGTATCCGGATCGACCTCGGCCGCCGCGATGCGGGCAGCCGCCCGGATCGCCGCTTCGGAAAGCCCGTGGTCCAGGATTTCCGCTTCGGCGCCCGACAGCCGGACCGGGCCGGGCCCGACGCCGCAGGCGGCGAGTTGCACGCTGACCGGACCGTCGCCGGACAGCGTGACCTGGGCCGCAACCCCGGCAAGCGCGAAATCGCCGTGACGGCGCGCAATCTCGACAAAGGCACTGCCGCTGTTCGCCGGCGCCTTCGGAACCTCGATCGCGACCAGCAATTCGTCCGGGCCGGTGGCCGTCGCCAGCACGCCTTCGAAGAAATCAGCCGCGGCCACCCGTCTTTCCCCGGACGGGCCGTGCAGCACCATGACGCAGTCCAGCGCCAGCACCACCGCCGGGTCTTCCGCGGCGGGATCGGCATTGGAAAGACTGCCGCCGATGGTGCCCCGGCTGCGGATGGGCAGATGGCCGATATTCAGCGTCGCCGCATGGAGCAGCGGCGCCGCCTTCCGCACGAGATCGCTGTTCTCGAGGGTGCGCTGGCGAGTCATCGCGCCGACGGTCAGATGTGTGCCGTCATCCCGGATATAGGCGAGTTCCGGCACCCTGTTCAGATCGATCAGGACGGACGGGCGGCTGAGCCGGAAATTCATCACCGGGACGAGGCTTTGCCCGCCTGCCAGCGGCCGGGCGTCCGGCGCATGTTCGGCCAGAAGCGCGACAACCTCTGCAAGGCTGCCGGGCGCGACATGGACAAACGGGGCTGGCTTCATTCAGGCTTTCCGGAGACACGCGACCGATCGAAACCCGACTGTAAACCGGAACCGACGGGCGGGCAAAGCCGCCCCGCGAATGGCTCCATGCACCCGGCACACGCCGCCGGGCGAAACCCTATTTCGGCGGGGTCCGTTTGCGCGGGCTGAAACCGGCATCGGCGCTGCGGCCCTTGGCGCCGGATTTCGCGAACTTGGCCTTGAACGGTTTCTTGCCGCCGGGCTTGGCGGAGAACTTTCCACCCGGTTTGCCGGTCGGTTTTCCGGTCGGTTTACCCGTCGACTTTCCAGCGGGTTTGCCGGCCGGCTTTCCGGCGGCCCTGGCCGACGGTTTGTCCCACGACCGGGCTTCCGTGCGTTCGACCGGCCGGGAGTCGCGGTTGCCGGCGCGGGCGTCGGCCCGGGTTTTCTGGGGCTTGTCCCAGGACTTTTTCTGCCGCGGCGCATCGTCCGGCTTTTCCCGGGACCTGGGTGCGGCGGATTTCGGCGCGGGCCGGTCCGCTACCCTGTCGCGGGGCGTTGCCCGCGGTTTCGATTTCGGTTTCTCATCCGCGTGGCCGGGCGCTGAATCGCGGTCGCGGTTCTCGCTCTGCAACGGGTCGTATTTCGATTTCCGGTCGGGCCGTGCCGGCCGGGCGCCGCGGTCGGACCTGTTGTCGGGCCTGTCGTCGCCGAAGCGTTTCTTCTTGGCATAGGGCTGGCGCGGTTTCTCGTCGACCGGACCGGGCACGCCGTCCAGCCGGGTCACGCGGATGCCCTTTTCGATCACCCCGTCGGCGCCGATGGTCTCCATGAACTTATCGGCGCTGCCGGGCGCGATCTCGACATGGCTTTCGCTGTTATAGACCTTGATCGCCCCGATCTGGCCCTTGTCGACCTGCCCGACCCGGTACAGCATCGGCAGCAGCCAGCGCGGCTCCGCGGTGTCCTTGTGGCCGACCGACAGGGAAAACCACACGCCGCCGGTGAAATCCTCCCGCCGGGCGCGCTTGCCCTCGCTTCTCTCGCCGCGTTCGTGACGGGCCGGGCGGCCCTGACGGTCGCTCCGGTCGTAGCGGTCGTTGCGCTCGGGCGGGGCGTTGTCCATCAGGTCTTCGGGCGCCGACTGGCCGGCGCGATACAGGCGCACGAAAGCGGCCGCGACCTGTTCCGGCGAATGGCCGGCAAGAATTCTTTCCACGAACGGCTTTTCCGCGTCCGCCACCGGCTCGGTCAGGACGGGATCTTCCAGCAGGCGTTCGTCGTCGCGCAGGGTAATTTCGTCGACGGTCGGCGGCTTGGCCCATTCGGCTTCGATATGGGCATCGTAGAACAGGCGTTCGGTGCGCTTGCGCCGGCTATGCGGCACGATCAGCACGCTGGTGCCCTTGCGCCCGGCGCGGCCGGTGCGGCCGCTGCGGTGCAGCAGGGTCTGGCTGTTATCGGGCAGGTCGGCGTGGATCACCAGTTCGAGGCTCGGCAGGTCGAGCCCGCGGGCCGCGACATCGGTTGCGATGCAGACCCGGGCGCGGCCGTCGCGCATGGCCTGGAGCGCGTGGGTGCGCTGGCTCTGGCTCAGTTCGCCCGACAGCGCCACGACCGAAAAACCCCGGTTGTTGAACTTCGTGGTCATCCGGTTGACGCCCATCCGGGTGGCGCAGAATACGATGGCGCTCTTGGCCTCGTAGAAACGCAATACGTTGATGATGGCGTTTTCACGGTCGCTGGGGGCAACCGTCAGCGCGCGGTATTCGATGTCGATATGCTGCGACTGCTCGGCCGAGGTCGTGACGCGGACGGCATTGCGCTGGTAGCGCTTCGCGAGGTTCGCGATCATCCGCGGCACGGTCGCCGAGAACATCAGCGTCCGGCGTTCCGGCGGCGCCGCGTCGAGGATGAATTCCAGGTCTTCGCGGAAGCCGAGATCGAGCATTTCATCGGCTTCGTCGAGCACGATCGCCTTCAGGTTGCTCATATCCAGCGACCGGCGCTCGATGTGATCGCGCAGCCGACCGGGGGTGCCGACAACGATATGGACTCCGCGTCCGAGAATCTGGCGCTCGGTGCGCATGTCCATGCCGCCGACGCAGGATGCAAAGGCGGCGCCGGTCTTTTCGTACAGCCATTCCAGTTCGCGCTTGACCTGCAGGGCCAGTTCCCGCGTCGGCGCGACGGCCAGGGCCAGCGGCGCATCCACATGCTGGAACCGGTCGGCCCCGTCGAGCAGGGTCGGCGCCAGGGACATGCCGAAGGCGACGGTTTTCCCGGATCCGGTCTGGGCCGACACCAGAAGGTCGGCGTCTTTGAGATCCGGCGCCAGTACATCCGACTGGACAGGGGTCAGCGTCGAATACTCGCGCTTGTTAAGGGCTTCTGCGAGTGCCGGTACGACACCCTCGAATTCGGTCATCTCGTTACTTTCGGAATACGTGTTTCGCGGGTCCGGCGGTCTGCCGTCAAGCCCGGGGGACACACGGCGCCGCGGTTATTGTGCGGCGCAAAATATAAATTTGGCGGGGTTGTACCCTGTGTTGACGGGAATGCGAAGAAGATTCGGACATCCGCCCCGCCCGTCCGGCGCCCCTAGGGTCCATAGAGCCGCGCCGGGTTGTCGACCAGCGCTTTGCGGCGGATTTCGGGTTCGGGGGTGAAACTGTAGAGCATTTCGAGCAGGGTGCAGTCATTCGGCACCGGCCGGTCTGCCCGGTACATCGGGTGCGGCCAGTCGGTTCCCCACAATACCCGGTCCGGATCGGCTTCTATCACGCGGCGGGCAAACGGCAGGACGTCGGCGCAGGGGAAATCGAGCGCAGATACGCGGTCGCCATTGCAGATTTTCGTCCACCAGCCGCAATCGCGAATGAGGTCGAGCAGCAGTCGAAAGCCGTCCTGGCCGGGACCGCCCGCCATGTCGGGATGCGCCATATGGTCGATGACCACCGGAATCTGAAGGCCGCGGAACAGCGTTTCGTGCTCGACGAGGTCCGCGCCATGGGCATGAACGACCACGTGCCAGCCGAAGCCCGCGACCGCGTCGACGGTGCGGCGAAACGATTTCAGATCGGGCGGGCCGCCGAGGAACCGGACGAAGTTGAACCGCACGCCGCGCACCCCGGCATCGTGCAGGCGCGCGATTTCGGCCTCGGACTCCGTTCCGTCCAGGTTTGCAACGCCGCGGTAGCGGCCCTTCCCTGCCGCGAGGGCATGGAGCATCGCCCCGTTATCCGTGCCGTGAACCGACGACTGCACGATCACGCCGCGGGCGAAGCCCAGCGTGTCGTGAACCTTCATCAGGTCTTCGACGGCTGCCTCTGGCGGATCGTAGCTCCGGTCTTCGTTGTAGGGGAACCGGGCGGTCGGCCCGAATACATGGCAATGGACATCCCAGCTTCCGGCGGGCGGCGGTTCGCAAGGGGTTCGGGTGTCCGGATCGGGCGGCGCGCAGCTTTTCATTATCTGTTTTCCTCCACCGGGGGAGCCGATTGTCGCCCCGGCAATGCACCGGATACAAGACCGCAGACAGGCCTGCAACCGGCGGGCACGCACTATCCGCGCCGCGGCGGCGTGTATCAGTTGTGTGCGGCGTGGCACGTTGTTACAAAAAGACCGAAAAACGAAGGAAACAGACGATGAACAAGGTTTACGGTTCGGCCGCCGAAGCCCTCGACGGCGCCCTGCACGACGGCATGACGATCGCGGCCGGCGGCTTCGGGCTGTGCGGCATTCCCGAACTCCTGATCGCGGCGATCCGCGACGCCGGCACGAAAAACCTGACAGTGGCGTCCAACAATGCCGGGGTCGACGATTTCGGGCTCGGCCTTCTGCTTCAGAGCAGGCAGGTCAAAAAGATGGTGTCATCCTATGTCGGCGAAAACGCCGAATTCATGCGCCAGTACCTGGCGGGCGAACTGGAACTGGAATTCAACCCTCAGGGCACCCTGGCGGAGCGCATGCGGGCCGGCGGCGCGGGCATACCGGGATTCTACACCAAGACCGGCGTCGGCACCGTCATCGCGGACGGCAAGGAAGAAAAGGTGTTCGACGGCGAAACCTATATCCTGGAGCGCGGCTTCGTCGCCGATCTCGCCATCGTCAAGGCGTGGAAGGGCGACGAACAGGGCAACCTGATCTATCGCAAGACGGCGCGGAACTTCAACCCGCCGGCGGCGACCTGCGGCAAGATATGCGTCGCCGAGGTCGAGGAAATCGTCCCCACCGGGTCGCTCGACCCCGACCTGATCCATACGCCGGGCATTTACGTGACCCGGCTGATACAGGGCGAACACGAAAAGCGCATCGAGCAGCGCACCGTCAGAGCGGCTTAAGGGAAGGACCGGACACATGTGGGATCGCAATCAGATGGCCGAACGCGCCGCGCAGGAGCTGCAGGACGGCTGGTACGTGAACCTGGGGATCGGCATTCCGACCCTGGTCAGCAACTACATTCCCGACGGCGTCGACGTGACGCTGCAATCCGAGAACGGCATGCTGGGCATCGGCCCTTTCCCGACCGAGAACGAGATCGACGCCGATCTCATCAACGCCGGCAAGCAGACCGTCACCGCGCTGGACCGCACATCCTATTTCGGCAGCGATCAGTCCTTCGCGATGATCCGCGGCGGCAAGATCGACATGGCGATCCTCGGCGCGATGGAAGTCGCCGAGAACGGCGATCTCGCCAACTGGATGATTCCCGGCAAGCTGGTCAAGGGCATGGGCGGCGCGATGGACCTGGTAGCGGGCGTGCGCCGCGTCGTGGTGGTGATGGACCACGCCAGCAAATCGGGCGAATCCAAGCTTTTGAAGAAATGCACCCTGCCCCTGACCGGGCGTGCCGTGGTCGACCGCATCATCACCAATCTCGGCGTGTTCGACGTGGTCGAGGGCGGCCTTAAACTGGTCGAAACCGCCGACGGCGTGACCGAGGACGAAGTGAAAGCGGCGACGGAAGCGACCCTGGTCTGACCGGTCCGGTCAGCGCTGTTGCCGGCGCCGCCCGAATTCGAACAGGGCGACACCGGCGACGATCAGGACAACCGCAATCGCGAAGTTCCGGGGCAGCACCTCGCCCATGAAGATGACGGCGATCGGCGTGGCGACAGCCGCGCCGACCGTCCCGATCTGGCTGAGGTAGACCGGCCCGGCGACGTGCTGAAGCTGGAAATACGTCACGTATCTCAACGCGAACACGGCAATGCTGACGCCGATCAGGACCAGCAGGTCCGGGTTTTGCAGCAGAACGCCAGGGCGCAGGACGCCTTCGGTCGCCGCGGCGAAGGGTACGATCATCAGACCGCCGAGCGTCAGCATTAACGCTGCCAGTCGCAACGGAGAGGCGCCGACGGGCCAGAACCGTGTGCGATAGAGATTTCCGAACGCGATGACGACCGGAATGGCCGATGCGACCAGGACCCACACCGCCGCTTCGGCGTTCAGACCGTTGAATTTGGAGAGGACGAGCATCAACCCGCCTCCGAGCGCAACCGCAACGCCAAGCGCCCGCGGCAGCGACAAACGCTCCATCCCGAACATCAGGGCCAGCACATAGGTGACCAGCAGCGGAAACGCGAACGCAATCGAGATATAGCCGGCGCCGACATGCGCCACCGACAGATAGGCCATCGCCTGGGGCACGGCCTGAAACACGCCCGCGCCGAGGCTATAGGGAACAAGGCTGCGAAGACTGCGCGCCGGCGAACCGACCGACAGCGCAGCAACGACAAGCAGCAGCCCGGATCCGACCATAACTGCGGACAGAAACCAGAGCATCGGTGCGCCGCCCGTCGCCGCAAGGCGGGACAGGATGATCGAAACCCCCAGAAAAGATCCCGTCACCAGCAACAGGCCCGGCGCGGCGAAGCCCCACGCCCCGGTGGCATTGGCGGTTTTCGGATTGGCGATGGGTTCGGTCACAGTTTCGGTCATGGGATACAATTCCTTGTCCGCGCTGAATTCGTTGGCTAAGCTTTTAACTTAATGAAAAGTATCTTTATATCAAGATAAATAATTGCGGAGATTTTATGAGCGAGGAAAAAAGGGACCGTGCCGCCCGGGCGGTCGCACAATGGAAGGCGGAATTTCCCGACTGGGATCTCCGTCCGATGGAGATGCTGGGGCGGCTCCGGGAATCCGCTGCCGTGATCACCCGCGACTTCATGGTCCCGGTCTTTGCCGAATTCGGATTGCAGGACGGCGAATTCGACGTCATGGCGGCGCTTCGCCGGTCCGGCGCGCCCTATGAGCTGACGCCGACCAACCTGTTCGAAATCACGATGATGTCCTCGGGCGGAATGACCGCCCGGCTCGACCGTCTTGAACGCATGGGCCTGGTTGCCCGGCGCCCCAACCCGGAGGACCGGCGCGGCACGCTGGTGCATCTGACGGATGCCGGACTCGACCTGATCGAGCGCGCGTTGCCGGCGCATATCGCGAACCAGAAACGCCTGACGGACTGCCTGTCCGCTTCGGAGCTGGAGAACCTGTCGGTGCTGCTGGAAAAGCTTCTGTCCAATGCGACCGACGCCGCCGACAGGCGTTAACCGGACCGCTCAGCGGGGCAGTTCGGTCGTCCCCATCAGGAACCTGTCGATGGCGTGGGCGGCCTGGCGGCCTTCGCGGATCGCCCAGACGACGAGCGACTGGCCGCGGCGCATATCGCCCGCGCTGAACACCTTTTCACGGCTTGTCGCATAGCCGACCGTGTCGGCCTTCACGTTGCCGCGGCCGTCCAGTTCGACGCCCAGCTCGCCCAGCATGCCTTCGGCCACGGGATGCAGGAATCCCATCGCCAAAAGCACCAGGTCGGCCTTCAGTTCGAATTCTGTTCCGGCGATGGGCTGAAATTTTTCGTCCACCCGCTGGCAATTCACATGGGTAACGCGGCCGTCTTCGCCCGCAATGCTGGTCGTCGTAACGGAAAAATCGCGTTCCGCCCCTTCGGCCTGGCTGGACGAGGTCCGCATTTTCAACGGCCAGTGCGGCCAGGTAAGGCCCTTGTCCTCTTTCTCGGGCGGCTCCGGCATGATTTCGAGCTGCGTCACCGACAGCGCGCCCTGGCGGATCGAGGTCCCGATGCAGTCAGACCCGGTGTCGCCGCCGCCGATCACGACCACGTGTTTTTCGGTCGCCAGCAGGGGCACGGCATCGTCGGGCAGATTGCTGCCCGCGACACGGCGGTTCTGCTGCGGCAGGAATTCCATCGCGAAATGGACGCCGTTCAGATCGCGGCCTTCGATCGGCAGGTCACGGGGCTTTTCGGACCCGCCGCACAGCAGAACGGCGTCGTGGCCGTCCTCCAGTTCCGCCGCGGTCATATCGACACCGATATTCACCCCGCAGTGAAGCGTCACCCCCTCGGCGACCATCTGCGCCACCCGGCGGTCGATCAGATGCTTTTCCATCTTGAAGTCGGGAATACCGAACCGCAGCAGCCCGCCGGGGGTTTCGTTCTTTTCGTACAGGTGCACGTCGTGACCGGCGCGCGCCAGTTGCTGCGCTGCGGCCATGCCGGCGGGACCGGACCCGACAATCGCGACCTTCTTGCCGGTTTTGACGTCGGGAATCTGCGGCGCGATCCAGCCTTCGTCCCAGGCCCTGTCCACGATGGCGCATTCGATGGTCTTGATGGTCACCGGCGCGTCGTCGATATTCAGCGTACACGCGGCCTCGCACGGTGCCGGGCAGACCCGCCCCGTGAATTCCGGAAAATTGTTGGTCGAATGCAGGTTGTTCGACGCCTGTTCCCAGTCGGACCGGTAGACAAGATCGTTCCAGTCGGGAATCTGGTTGTTCACCGGGCAGCCGCTGTGACAGAACGGAATGCCGCAATCCATGCAGCGCGCCGCCTGGCGTTCGAGATCGCGTTCTTCCAGCGGAATAACGAATTCGTTGTAATTGCGAATCCGGTCGCTGGCGGGCTTGTAGGTGCGGTCGTGCCGCTCTATCTCGATAAATCCGGTAACTTTACCCATCAGCCCCTCCTTATCCCGATATTCATCTCGCCGGTTTGTTCCACCTGCAGTTCCTGCAATGCCCGGCGGTATTCGACGGGCATGACCTTGACGAATTTCGGCAGATAGTCGTCCCAGTTGTCCAGGATACCCTGCGCCAGCGTGGACGCCGTGTAATGGACATGGTTCTGGATCAGCTGGCGCAGCCGTTCCGCATCGAACCGGGTCATGTCGGACCGCACATCGACCAGCCCGTGGGATTCGATATCGGAGCGATGGAGTTTTTCCATCACTTCCTCTTCGTCCGCAACGGGTTCGAGATCGACCATCGACAGGTTGCAGCGCCGTTCGAAATCGCCCGATTCATCGAGCACATAGGCGATCCCGCCGGACATGCCGGCGGCGAAATTGCGTCCCGTTTCGCCGAGCACGACGACGATGCCGCCGGTCATGTATTCGCAGCCGTGATCGCCGGCGCCTTCGACCACCGCGATCGCGCCGGAATTCCGGACGGCGAACCGTTCGCCGGCGATGCCGCGGAAATAGCATTCCCCGTTCACCGCGCCGTACAGGACGGTATTGCCGACGATCATGCTTTCATCCGGGTTGATCCCGCTTTCGGGATCGGGGCGGACAATCAGCTTGCCGCCGGAAAGTCCCTTGCCGACGTAATCGTTGGCTTCGCCGATGAGTTCCAGGGTGACGCCCCTGGCGACCCAGGCGCCGAAGCTCTGGCCCGCGACGCCGGTCAGCTTGAACCAGATCGAATCGTCCGGCAGCCCGGCATGGCCGTATTTCATCGCCACTTCGCCGGACAGCATGGTCCCGGCCGAGCGGTCGGTATTGCAGATCGGGAACGCGGCCTGAACCGGCGTGCCGTCGTCCAGCGTCTTCTGCGCGGTCGCGATGAACTTGCGGTCGAGAATATCGACAATCGGGTGATTCTGGACGGTGGTGTGATGGATATCGACACGGTCGGCTTCCACCGGCTTGAAGAACAGGTTGCTGAAATCCAGCCCGTTCGCCTTCCAGTGGTCGATGGCCCTGTCGGTGTCGAGCGCCTCGGTCTGGCCGATCATTTCGTCGAAGGTCCGGAAACCCATTTCCGCCATCAGTTCGCGCACTTCCTCGGCGACGAAGAAGAAGTAGTTGACCACGTGTTCCGGCGTGCCGGTGAATTTCTTGCGCAGTTGCGGATCCTGGGTAGCGATGCCGACCGGACAGGTATTGAGATGACATTTCCGCATCATGATGCAACCCGACGCGATCAGCGGCGCGGTGGCGAACCCGAACTGGTCGGCGCCGAGAAGCGCCCCGACCGCCACGTCGCGGCCGGTCCGCAGACCGCCATCGACCTGAACCGCAATCCGGCCCCGCAGGTCGTTCATCACCAGTGTCTGCTGGGTCTCCGCCAGGCCGATTTCCCACGGCGAGCCGGCATGCTTGATAGACGTCAGCGGCGATGCGCCGGTGCCGCCCTCGAAACCGGAGATCGTCACGTGGTCGGCGCGCGCCTTGGACACGCCAGCCGCAACCGTGCCGACACCGATCTCCGAGACCAGTTTCACGCTGATATCGGCGGTCGGCGTGACGTTCTTCAAGTCGAAGATAAGCTGGGCGAGATCCTCGATCGAATAGATATCGTGATGCGGCGGCGGCGAGATCAGCCCGACGCCGGCCGTCGAATGACGGACCTTCGCGATGACCGCGTCCACCTTGTGGCCCGGCAACTGGCCACCCTCGCCGGGCTTCGCGCCCTGCGCCATCTTGATCTGGATCATGTCGGCATTGACGAGATATTCCGCCGTGACGCCGAAGCGTCCCGATGCGACCTGCTTGATCGCCGACCGCATGGAATCGCCGTTTTCCAT
>TARA_R110000868_G_scaffold103112_2_pt1 | contig 23448 bp, 30 predicted proteins | sample TARA_R110000868 | Tara Oceans TARA_R110000868 (sample SAMEA4397489) | marine metagenome | biome: Polar Biome; feature: [SRF] surface water layer (ENVO:00010504); material: water (ENVO:00002006), including particulate matter (ENVO:01000060) such as... | depth 5 m | reverse complement strand
CAGGCGCACGTCGAGGTCTATGGCCAGTTCCCGAACGAAGGCGACGATCAGTTCATCGCAGCCAACATCGTGGACGACGCGATGGCTAGACCGAAGTACAAGGACAACTCCGCGCCGATCGTGGTGGGCGTAGACCCGGCACGCTTTGGCGCGGACGCGACGGTCATTGCAATCCGGCAAGGGCGCGACATTGTGAAGCTGCTGCGCCACCGAGGCGACGACACAATGACAGTGGTCGGCCACGTCATCGACGTGATCGAGGAGTTCAAGCCGGCCATGGTGGTGATCGACGAGGGAGGTTTAGGCGCGGGCATCGTAGACCGGCTCAAAGAGCAACGATACAAGGTCCGGGGCGTGAACTTTGGCAACAAGGCCAAAAATCCGATCATGTACGGCAACAAACGGGCGGAAATGTGGGGTGATATGCGTGAATGGCTCAAAACTGCCAGCATACCGCTTGACAGATTCTTGAAAACTGATCTAATTTCACCTATGATGAAGCCCGATTCGCGGGGGACCATCTTTTTGGAGTCGAAAAAAGACATGAAAGCTCGCGGTTTAGCCTCACCGGACGCAGCAGACGCCATCGCAGTGACGTTTGCGTTCCCCGTGGCGCACCGTGAGTACCGCGAACCGCTTGACAAGCGCTCGTCTAGGGCTTATGCTCCCTCCCATATGGCAACAAGTTGGATGGGAAGCTAAATGACTCGCAAAATCGCTCTTTTTGACAAGCTCGACAAGCAACCAAACGGTTGTTGGTTATGGACGGGCACGTTAACGCATGATGGTTATCCTCGGGCCGGCGCTCGATACATGCACCGCGTTTCGTATGAAATGCACAAAGGTTCTATCGCCGAAGGCATGACGCTTGACCATCTTTGTAAAATCCGAAAATGTTGTAATCCTGACCATCTTGAGCCAGTCACTTTACAAGAAAACATTTCTCGGGGAAACTATGGGTGGCGTAGCGCATTAACCCATTGCAAGCGCGGCCACGAATTTACGCCGGAAAACACTATACTTCGGGCTACTGGCGGTCGAAATGGTGGTGCACGCAGGGATTGCCGTGAGTGCGGGCGAATTGCCCAACGTGCGTATCAACAGAAAAAGAGGGCTTAAATGGCTAAAAAAGGCGTATCGCTAAGCGTTGGACGCGGTGAGAAGCTGCCCGTCAGCAAGGGCGCGGGGCTGACCGCCAAGGGCCGCGAAAAATACAATCGCGAGACTGGCTCAAACCTCAAGGCGCCCGCCCCCAACCCCAAAACCAAGGCCGACGCAGGGCGTAAAGCCTCGTTTTGCGCCAGGATGGAAGGCGTCGTCAAGCACGCCAAGGGCGACGCAGAGCGCGCCAAAGCCTCACTCAAACGTTGGAAGTGCTAATCATGGCTACAAAACCCGGTCTCTATAGTAACATCGCAGCCAAACGCGAACGTATTGCAGCAGGCTCTGGCGAGAAGATGCGCAAGCCTGGCACCAAGGGTGCACCGACGGCCAAAGCGTTCAAAGAATCGGCCAAGACGGCCAAGAAAGGCAAGTGACCATGCCACTCGTAAAAAGCACCAGTAAAGAGGCGTTTCGCAAGAACGTCAAGGCCGAAGTCAACGCAGGCAAGCCCGTGAAACAGGCCGTGGCCATCGCGTATGCCACCAAGCGTGCGGCAGCGCACAAAACACCCTCGAAAGGCAAAAAATGAGCAAGCATCTCGAACCCATCAGCAAACTAAACGCCCGTGAGCCCAAAATGTCGGGCGCTGGCATGCCGGCTCGCAACACACCGACCAACGCTGGTGGCATGGCTGGGCTGAACAACCGCAATGACGGCTCGGTCAACGTCAAAGCGACCGTGTCCAAAGTTCTGAACCGCATCAAGTAAGCCATGGCAGCAGACTACACCGGCATCAACGCCGCAGCCGCTGTTGCTGTCGGTGGTTCTGCCAAAGACAAGAGCGACGCAGACATCCTCGCGCTCGCTCGCTCGCGCATGTCCATGGCCATCTCGGCCACGTCTGAAAGCCGCGAGGATGAGCTGGATGACCTGCGTTTCATGGCAGGCTCGCCCGACAACCAGTGGCAGTGGCCCGCCGACGTGCTGGCCACCCGTGGTGCGGTGCAGGGCCAGACAATCAACGCCCGCCCCTGCCTGACAATCAACAAGCTGCCGCAGCACGTTCGCCAGGTGACGAACGACCAGCGCCAGAACCGGCCCTCGGCCAAGGTCATCCCGGCTGACGACAACGCCGACGTGGCCGTGGCCGAGGTGTTCGACGGCATGATCCGTCACATCGAGTACATCAGCGACGCCGACGTGGCCTACGACACCGCCTGCGAGAACCAGGTGACGTACGGCGAAGGCTACATCCGCATCCTGACCGAGTACTGCGACGACAACACGTTCAACCAAGACCTGAAAATTGGCCGCATCCGCAACAGCTTCAGCGTCTACATGGACCCGCTGATCCAAGACCCGTGTGGGGCCGACGCGCAGTGGTGCTTCGTAACAGAAGACATCACGCACCGCGAGTACGAGGAGCGCTTCCCCAACGCCACGCCCATCTCGACGATGGAAACGCTTGGCGTGGGCGACCAGGGCATCAGCCAGTGGATCAACGAGAACACGGTCCGCATCGCTGACTACTATTACTACGAAAATACTAAGCGCACCCTGCACCTGTACCCGGGCAACATGACCGCGTTTGCTGGCACGCAGGAGGACAAAGACCTGAAGGCCCTGTACGGCAAGCCGCTCAGGAAGCGCGAGGTTGACGTCAAGCAGGTCAAGTGGTGCAAGATCAACGGCTACGACATCCTCGAGAGCACCGACTGGGCGGGCAAGTTCATTCCCGTCGTGCGTGTGATCGGCAACGAGTTTGAGGTCGATGGCCGCATCTTTATCAGCGGTTTGGTACGAAATGCCAAAGACGCACAGCGCATGTACAACTATTGGGTTAGCCAAGAGGCCGAAATGCTAGCTTTGGCACCCAAAGCGCCCTTTATTGGCTACGGCGGCCAGTTTGAGGGCTACGAAATGCAGTGGAAGACCGCCAACACGACCAACTGGCCGTATTTGGAGGTCAATCCAGACGTCACAGACGGCGCTGGCAACGTTTTGCCGCTGCCCCAACGCGCGCCCCCGCCCCTGCCTCAAACCGGGCTGATACAAGCCAAAATGGGCGCTGCGGACGACATCAAGGCCTCAACGGGCCAGTACGACTCAAGCCTCGGGGCCACAAGCAACGAGCGCTCAGGCCGTGCGATTCTGGCGCGTGAGCGTCAAGCTGACGTGGGCACGTACCATTTTGTGGACAACCTGGCTCGCGCCATCCGCCACGTTGGCCGTCAGTTGGTGGATTTGATCCCCAAGATTTACGACACCCAGCGCATCGCCCGCATCATTGGTGTGGATGGCGAGACAAGCATGGCCAAGATCGACCCCACGCAGCCGATGCCGGTGCGTGAGATTCGCGACGAGCGCGGCGTGGTCTTGGAGAAAATTTACAACCCCAGCGTTGGCAAGTACGACGTGATCGTCACAACCGGCCCGAGCTACCTGACCAAGCGCCAGGAAGCCATGGACGCGATGAGCCAGATTCTGCAAGGCAACCCGGCTTTGTGGACCGCTGCGGGCGATTTGTTCGTGAAGAACATGGACTGGCCTGGCGCCGACGAGCTGGCCGAGCGTCTGAAGAAAATGATCGATCCCAAGCTCTTGGAAGACCAAGACGATCCGGCCCTGCAAGCTGCCAACCAGCAGATTCAGGCCATGGCCGCCGAGATGGAGCAGATGTTTAACATGCTGCAAAACGTCCAAAGCTCGATGGAGTCCCGCGACCTGATGATCAAGAGCTTTGAGGCGCAGGTCAAGGCCTACGACGCCGAGACAAAGCGTATCAGCGCGGTGCAGGCCAGCATGTCGCCCGAGCAGATTCAAGACATCGTCATGGGCACGATCCATGCGGCCATCGACACGGGCGACTTGGTGCCCGGCGAAGGCGCCCTACGCGCGCCAGTCATGGCCGAACCAGCGGCTGCCGCCCCCGTGCCGCCCGCACAACCTGAAGGAATGATGCAATGAGCACCGCAGCCGACTTTGTAGGCACCCTGTTCTTGGCGCGTGACGTGGCCCATTCGGTCCACCTAAACACGCGCAGCTTTTCCAAGCACATGGCCCTGAACACGTTCTATGATTCGATCATTGAGCTGGCCGACGCGTTTGCCGAGGCCTATCAGGGGCGTCACGGGCTGATTGGCCCGATTTCGTTGATGTCTGCCAAGAAAACGACTAACATTGTGGAATTCTTGGAAGATTCGCTGGCTCAAGTTGAGGGCATGCGTTACGATGTGTGCGAGAAGACCGACACCTCGTTGCAACAGTTGATTGACAACATTGTTGAGCTGTACCTGACCACGCTGTACAAGCTCAAATTTTTGGCATAAGGAGCCACCATGGCACTCGCATATCAAGGCAACGCAGACAAACAGATCAAGATCGGCGGCGGCAAGCTGTACGGTGTGTTCATCTCCAGCACCTCCAGCGGCACGTTTGCGCTGTACGACACGGCCACGGCCAGCACCAGCGACCCCAAGATTGTCAACACTGTGACGGTCACTGCTGGCACGCAATACGTCAGCTTCCCGGCGGGTTTGTGGTTCAGCAATGGTCTGTATATCGACGTGGCAAACACTATCGAGTACACCGTCGCATACGAATAAGGAAACGTCATGGCTGTCAACCTTTCCCCCGTGGGCGGCGTTGCGGCCCAGTTCTTTACCAACACCGGCGCGGTCCTCACTGGCGGCAAGCTGTACACCTACGCCGCAGGCACAACAACGCCGCAAACTACTTACACTACATCGGCGGGTAACGTAGCTTGGACTAACCCCGTGGTGCTTGATGCCGCAGGCCGAGTGCCTAGCAGCGGTGAAATTTGGATATCCAGCGGCGTTAGTTACAAGTTTGTGTTGACCGACAGCAATGACGTATTGATTGCCACTTACGACAACATTACTGGTGTTGGGTCAGTATCCATTCAAAACGCAACCGGCGATGGGTCAACAGTTGCATTTTCTATATTAGGCAGCGTTCAAAACGTGTTTATAAACGGCGTATATCAAAACCAAAACACGTATTCTGTGGCTAACGGGGTTTTAACTTTTACGGCCGCGCCTCCGTACGCGTCTGTCATTGAAATTCAATACAACTGATTGGACACAACATGGCCAACACTAAAATTTCTGCCTTAACCTCTGCGACCACGCCGTTGGCGGGGACTGAAGTTTTACCCATCGTTCAAAGCGGCGTTACTGTCAAAGTAGCTAACAACGACCTGCGCCCCAAGCAAATTCAATCAAATGCCACAAGCGGTGTTATGCAGATCGTCGGCCCTGCGGCTGCGGCGACGCGGGTAATGACTATCCCCGATGCCAACTTCACTGTTGCCCGAACAGACGCGGCGAACAGCTTCACTGGCGACCAGACACTCAGCACCGGAAACTTGATCCAAGGCACCGCGTCCAAAGGCATCAACTTCACCGCTAACAGCGCGGCCGCTGGAATGACTAGCCAGTTGTTTAATTACTATGAAGAAGGTACGTTTACTCCAACATATACAACATCAAATGGCGCGTTTGCAAGCGTCACATATGGTTTTCAAAACGGAAAATATGTGCGAATTGGAAAAATGGTTTACATAACCCTTTCAATGCGTACAACTGCGGCAAACATAACTGGCGCAACTGGCCTGTTGCAAGTCGCGGGTTTACCGTTCACAGCCGCAACCCAAAGCCTCGGCGCGGCCAGTATGAATGTCAGTTATGCATCTATTTTTGCAAACGTCCGACCAATGGGCGCGTATGTCGCAAGCGGTGGTACGGTAATGTATTTGACGTATATTTCTAACCCAGTTGGAAGTAACTGGGTAGAATTAAACGCCACTGAACTTTCTACTGCCAATCCAGCGAACCAACTGTTGCTGACCGGCTCGTATATCGCGGCATAAAGGAACAAAAATGTCTTTGACCAAAGTTTCTTTTTCGATGATCAATGGGGCGTACACCAACGTCAAAGATTTTGGTGCAACTGGTGATGGTTCAACTAACGACACTGCTGCTATTCAACTGGCCATCGATAATCTTGCGTCGAGCGGCGGTGTGCTTTATTTCCCGCCCGGAACTTACAAGATCGCTCGAACCGTTGGTACAAACGACCATTGGGGGTTAAAGGTCACCGGCAGCAATCTTACGATTATCGGTGAAGGTGCATCTTTGGCCCGATATAACTCCGACATCAGCACTTACGCTTTGGCATATCCGTTGCTGTTTATTGGTACGCCTGACAGCAATGTAGCATCTGCAACGCAAAACGTAAAAGTGACGGGAATCACTTTTGTTGGCAACGATGTTCGCCATTCCGTAGGTGGCGGATCACCCAACGATTTTCGCTGTGGTGTTTATATGAAGAATACCAAAAACACAGTGGTGCAAGATTGCGTTTTCACCGCCATAGACAGTTCTGCTGTTTACTACCAATCACCTGTTTCATACGACTACACAAATAACGTTTATTACAACACAACCAAAAACTACAACAGCCGACTTGTTAATTGCCAGTTTTTGGCTACTGCTCATTCAACCGTTGATCGCGCATTAATTCACGCTATTGAAGCCAGTGGAATTGATTATTTGAGCATTGAGAACAATTACTTTGAATGGTGTGATGATTGCTTTTCTGCCGAGACTACATACGACACAGCCTCGCAAACTGAAAACGACACCTATTTGCCGATCGCGGCAGGCTGGTCTCTTGGTAACGTCAAGCGCTGCGGTCGTGGGCACAACATCATCGCCAACACGATGGTCAACTCGTCCGAGCATTGTGTCTACGCAGCGTCTTTTGATGTGGTGATCGCTGACAACAACTGCCGGATTGAAAACGCTACAATCTGCCAAGGCGACATTAAAAACCGCGCAAAAAACGCATCCATCACTGGTAACAGGGTAACGGCCAGAATCACCTGCATCGGTATTTCCGAACCCGCGCTGGATGTCACTGTAACGGGCAATGTGCTCACAGCGATTTCGGAAGGCACTGGAGGTGTGATTGGCATTCAAGCCAATGAATTGAAATCCTACATTTACAACCGTTATCCATATTTGACGTATATCCCGATGCAAAATATCAGCATCACAGGGAACGTCATCAATTTCCCAACGGCGGCTGCGGCCAGCCCAGACAATGCTGTTGGCGTTCGTTTTTACGCGCCCGACTCTTCTGTCACAGAGTTTCCGAATGGTATGCTGTTGAACACAGTCATTGCTGACAACGTGTTTACCAATCACGCCATTGGGGTGTACTTGATTGGCGCCCTAACCAACATCAAATACATCAACGTCGTAGGCAACACGTTTTACGGAAAAGGTTACGCGGGGGCGTTTGGCCCGAGCGCCACACTGAACACTTATGCCGCTGTAGTTTCCTACTACACCAGCACCGAAGTGATGAACGCGGTCGATTTCAACAATAATATCGTAAACACTACAACATATTTGTTTGCTACGAATACTGGCGGTGGTACAAACGTATACGGCCCGAACTCCGTGCAAGGAAATCGGTTTGACTACATCCAAAATTACAAATCGTCTGATTTGAGATCGCCAGCGGTCGATCTGACCATGTTTTGCAACAACGGCGGCAGCTATTTCCTTGATCGTACTGGTTGGGTGGGCGCTACTTCGTTGAACAACGGCCTTGGTAATGCAACCAACACGACCAACTCATACCGAAAGTACAGAATTTCTTACAACGGAACCAACGTGCTGTTTTACACGGACGACAGCGGGACGTCTATAACTTTGGGTTAATCTATCCCGATCTTGCATCCGACTGAAAATCGGATGTAAGATCAACAAAACCCGTACTGATGCGGCTCATCAGGGAATCTTAGGATTCGCAAATGACTGAAGAAGTCCAACAAGCCCTAGCGGAAGTAGACTCCGCGCCAGCACAGGACGTGACGGCCACGCCTGAGGTTGCAGAAAACGCGCCGGAAGTAGCTGAGAATCAAGGCGACAGTAAGCCCGTAGAAAAAGTCTACACCCAGGCTGAAATCGATGCGATGATCGGCAAGCGCCTCGCAAGAGAGCAGCGAAAGTGGGAACGAGAGCAAGCAGCCAAGCAAGCTGAGTTGCAGACCTTGAAAGCAGCACCGGCGCAAGCCCCTGCCGCTGACCAGTTTGAAAGCCCCGAGGCCTACGCGGAAGCGCTGGCACTTCGTAAGGCAGAAGAATTGATCGCTCAACGTGAAGCAGCCAAAGAGCAGGCAGCCATTCTCGAAGACTATCACGACCGCGAGGAAAAGGCTCGGGACAAGTACGACGACTTCGACCAAGTCGCCTACAACCCCAACCTTCCAATCACGACCGTGATGGCGCAGACGATCCAAGCCTCGGACGTCGGCCCTGAAGTAGCGTACTACCTCGGTGCCAACCCCAAGGAAGCGGAACGTATTTCCCGCATGAGCCCGATTTTGCAGGCAAAAGAGATTGGGAAGATTGAGGCCAAAGTGGCCACAGCCCCACCCGTCCAACGCACAACCAGCGCGCCTTCGCCAATTTCTCCGGTGTCTGCTCGCTCTAGTGGAAGTCCAGCGTATGACACGACTGATCCTCGCTCAACGAAGACCATGACTGACTCACAATGGATTGAAGCAGAACGCGCACGCCAGATCAAGAAGTTGCAGGCGCAGATGAACCGTTAACTTTGAAAGGACTCGATTGTGTCTAATAGCATCTTAACCATTGACATGATCACCCGGAAGGCTCTCGAAATCCTTGAGAACAACCTGGTGCTCACCCGTAACGTGAACCGTCAGTACGACGACAGCTTTGCTGTTGAAGGCGCCAAGATTGGTTCGACCCTGCGTATCCGCCTGCCGGACCGCGCTTTGGTGACTGACGGTGCCGCCCTGCAAACCCAGGACGACAACGAACAATACACGACCCTGACTGTTGCTTCCCAGAAGCACATCGGCGTGAACTTCACCTCTGCCGAATTGACCATGCAGTTGGACGACTTCGCAGAGCGTGTGTTGAAGCCTCGTATCAGCCAGTTGGCATCGTCTATCGACGCCGATGTGGCCAATGCGTACAAGACCATCGGTAACTCCGTTGGCACCCCTGGCACCACGCCCAGCACCTCTTTGGTTCTGTTGCAAGCTCAACAGAAATTGAACGAGAACGCTGCCGTGATGAACCCTCGTTACGCCACCGTGAACCCTGCTGCTAACGCCGGCTTGGTTGAAGGCATGAAAGGCCTGTTTAACCCGACCGACACCATCAGCAAGCAGTTCAAGAACGGCATGATGGGCATGGGCGTGTTGGGCTTCGACGAGATCAACATGTCTCAGTCGATCAAGCAGTTCACCACCGGCTCGCGTACCGCTACCGGCGGCACGACCTCTGCCGCTGTGACCAGCGAAGGCGCCACCACCATCGCCATCACCGGCGCTGGTGCAGCAGGCACCGTCAAGGCCGGCGACGTGTTCACCGTGGCTGACTGCTACGCTGTAAACCCGCAGACCCGTGAGTCCACCGGCTCGCTGTTCCAGTTCGTGGCTCTGGCCGACGTGACTTTGAACGGCTCCGGCGCTGGTAACATCACCGTGTCGCCGATGTACTCGGCCAACCACGCTCTGGCTACTGTGGACGTGCTGCCGCAAAACAGCAAAGCTGTTGTGTTCGTCGGCGCTGCTTCCAGCCAGTACGCTCAGAACTTGGTGTACCACAAGGACGCCATCACCTTCGCTACTGCCGACCTGTTGCTGCCCCAGGGCGTCGATATGGCCGCTCGCGCTGTTCACAATGGCATCAGCCTGCGTGTTGTGCGCCAGTACGACATCAACAACGATCGTATGCCTTGCCGTATTGACGTGCTCTACGGCTACAGCACGATCCGTCCGCAGATGGCTTGCCGCCTGTGGGGTTGATTTTGATGCCCCTTCGGGGGCTTCAATTCGTAACATCTTTGAAAGGAAATTATCATGGCTCTCCCTAATGGTTCTGGCGGCTATCAAATCGGCGATGGCAACCTCAACGAAGTTGATTTCACCGTCGTCCCCGCTCCCGCTACCGCTACCGTCACCGCTACGCTGACCGCTGCGCAAGTGCTGAACGGCATTCTGCTGGGCTCGCCCGGCACGTCTGCTGCCAGCTACACGCTGCCCACCGTGGCCGATCTGGAAGCTGCGATGCCCTCGGCTACCAAGCCTGGCGTATCGTTTGACTTCTCGGTTGTAAACGTTGACGGCTCCAGCTCCGGCGTGATCACTTTGGTGACTAACACCGGCTGGACGCTGGTCGGTCTGATGACCGTCGTGGCTACCGCTGGTACTGCCCAACTGTTCCGCGCCCGTAAAACCGGCGACGGCACTTGGTCCCTGTACCGCGTGGCCTAAACTTAAATGGGCCCTTCGGGGCTCGTTTCTAAAGGACACATCATGCCCAATACCAAAGCAGTAGGCGTTGCATACGCTGATCCGCAGTTCGATTCGTTGACCGTCACTGGTACTTCGACTCTGGCTGCGGTGTCGGCCACCAGCGTCACCACCACTGGTACAGCAGCCGCCGGCAACGCCACGGCCAGCCTGTACTTTCTGACAACCGCCATTACGGCCAACTCGACGACCACTACGGCGCCGGTTGGTTCTTTGGCGACAACGACCAACGCTACTGGCACCGGCAAGCTGTTCATTTCGGACGGCACCAAGTGGCAGTACCCCGTAGTTGCTTAATCAAATGGGGGCTAATCACCCCCATTTCTAAAACATGCCTGTAATTTTTATGGTTCACCCCGTCCACGGCGCCAAGATGGCGACGATGGAAGAAGAAGCCGTCTATGATGAACAAAACGGCTGGACACGCTACAATCCTGACACGCCTTCGGTCGTTGTCGAAGAAGCGGCTCCGGTGAATGCACTGGAAGTTAAACGTAGGGCTCGCCGCACACCGGCAGCGCCCGTGGAAGAAGCTACGACCGAATAAGGAGCGCACATGGCGACCTACACCGCTGGCGAGCAAATCAACCGGGCCTTGCGGTTGCTGGGCGTCTTGGCTGAGGGCGAAACACCTTCAGCAGCCACGTCGCAAGACTCCTTGATGGCGTTGAACCAAATGATCGATAGCTGGAACACCGAACGTTTGTCGGTGTTCAGCACGCAAGATCAAGTTTTTAATTGGCCTGTGGGCGAAATCTCTCGCACCTTGGGCCCGACCGGCGACTTTGTCGGCAACCGTCCCGTCTACTTTGACGACGCCACGTACTACCGCGACCCCGGTACAAACGTGTCGTTTGGCATCAAATTCATCAACCAGCAGCAGTACGACGGTATCGCGGTCAAGACCGTGACGTCTACCTACCCGCAGGTGATTTTCGTGAACATGACGTTCCCCGACGTCCAGATGTTCATTTACCCGCGCCCGACTCGTTTGCTGGAGTGGCACTTCATTAGCGTCGAGGAGCTGAACAAGCCCGCTGACCTGTCCACCACGCTGTACTACCCGCCAGGCTATCTACGTGCTTTCACGTACAACCTGGCCTGCGAGATCGCGCCAGAGTTTGGCGTCGAGCCCAGCCAGCAAGTCCAGCGCATCGCCATGACGTCCAAGCGCGACTTGAAGCGCGTGAACAACCCGGATGACGTGATGTCCATGCCTTACGCCATCATTGCAACGCGCCAGCGTTTCAACATCTACGCCGGTAACTACTGATGAAGACGCCCATCCTTGGCTCGACCTACGTCGCCCGTAGCGTCAACGCTGCGGACGCGCGGATGGTCAACCTGTTCCCAGAAGTCATCCCTGAGGGCGGCCAAGAGCCCGCTTTCTTGCAGCGCTGCCCAGGGCTCACCACACTGGCCACGCTAGGCCTGGGGCCTGTGCGCGGCCTGTGGACGTATGGCGGCTACGGCTACGCTGTGAGCGGCAATACGCTCTACAAGATCGACACCAACTGGAACGCCACGGCCAAGGGCACCGTCACGGGCACGGGCCCGGTCAGCATGTCCGACAACGGCACTCAACTCTTTATCGCTGCCAACGGCCCAAGCTACATCTACAACGCGCTCACGGACGTGTTTCAGCAGATTACCGACCCGGACTTCCCCGGCGCCGTCACTGTGGGGTACTTGGATGGATACTTCGTCTTTAACCAGCCGGATAGCCAAAAAGTCTGGGTTACTCAACTGCTTGATGGCCTGTCTGTGGACCCGCTCGACTTTGCGTCGGCAGAGGGCTCACCTGACGGACTGGTTTCGCTGATCGTCGATCACCGCGAAGCGTGGCTTTTTGGCACCAACAGCGTCGAAGTTTGGTACGACGCAGGCCTGCAAGACTTCCCGCTGCAACGCATCCAAGGCGCGTTCAACGAGATTGGCTGCATCGCCCCCTACTCTGTGGCCAAGCTGGACAACGGCATCTTCTGGCTGGGCGCCGACGCCCGTGGCCGAGGCATCGTCTATCGGGCCAACGGTTACACTGGTGTTAGGGTTTCTACCCATGCGGTCGAATGGCACATCCAAAATTACGCGAACATGAGCGATGCTGTGGCCTACACCTACCAGCAGGATGGCCACGCCTTTTACGTGCTCAACTTCCCCAGCGCCAACACGACTTGGGTCTATGACGTAGCGACCAACGCCTGGCATGAGCGCGCTGGGTTCGTCGCGGGCAACTTCACACGCCATCGCAGCAACTGCCAGATGTCGTTCAACAACGAAATTGTCGTGGGCGATTTTGAAAACGGCAACATCTATGCGTTCGACTTGGACGTCTACGCGGACAACGGCAGCATCCAAAAGTGGCTGCGCTCTTGGCGTGCGCTGCCGACCGGCCAGAACAACCTCAAGCGCACCACGCAGCACAGCCTTCAACTCAATTGCGAAACGGGTGTAGGACTTAGTGGGTCTGCGACGCCTGAAGTCATATATTTACAGACTGAAAACGGCGATTATTTGGTGACAGAAAACAATGCTTTTTTAATCTGTGATCAAACTACTACGATTACGCAAGGCGCAGACCCGCAGGTCATGTTGCGTTGGTCAGACGATGGAGGTCATACGTGGTCAAACGAACATTGGTCTAGTATGGGCAAGATTGGCCAGTATTACCGCCGCGTATTCTGGCGCAAGCTGGGCATGACGCTGAAGTTGCGCGACCGCGTCTATGAGGTGTCGGGCACGGACCCGGTCAAGGTGGCCATTATGGGTGCCGAGCTGATTGTGGACCCGACCAATGCCTAATTTCATCAATGCCACTAACATCACGCCCCCGCGTGTCCCGCTGATCGACCAGCGCACGGGGCTGATTTCGCGTGAGTGGTATCGGTTTTTCCTCAACCTGTTCAATCTGACGGGTGGCGGCACAAACCAAACCTCATTGGTTGACTTGCAGCTTGGGCCCCCGCCCGTAGTGGGCGAAGACATCGGCGGCATTGTCATCGACATTGAGGCGCTCAAGCAACAGCCGACGCAAGAGTCGGCGCTGGAACAGATTGCCGAGATTAACAAGCAACTTGAAGCCTTGGCGTCGTCGCCAGACCCCGGCATTCAAGAGGTGATGGCGCAGGTCCAGAAGCAGATTCAAACGTTGGAGATGACACCGCGCCCTGAACTGGGCAGCATGGCGCCGCTTGAGCAAGACAACGTGCCTTGGCTCACGTTCAACACCGCGCCATCACCCGTGCCTACGGCTGTGGGCAGCATGTACTGGGACGGCGGCTCTACGCTGGGCATTCAAGCCACCGCAAACGTGCTTATCAAAGTCGGTGAGTCTGAGTACGTCTACGTTAAAGCCTCGTCGGCCATCACCAAAGGCCAGCTTTGCTATCACACGGGTGCTGTGGGTGCTTCGGGCGTTATTACTGCCGCGCCTACACCGCTGGGGCTGACCGACCCTAACCAAATTGTTGGCGTGGCCGCTGAGACCATTGCGCTCAACGGGTTTGGCCTGATTCAGATCAGCGGCGACTTGCGTGGCTTCAACACAACAGGCAGCAGCGTCGGTGAGACATGGGCTGACGGTGACCCGTTGTACTACAACCCAAATTTTGTTGGGTCGATGACTAAGGTCAAGCCGACTGCGCCCAGCATCAAATCGTACATCGGCGAGGTCATCAACGCCGCCTCGGCTGGCTCCGGTTCCATGCATATCCGCATCGTGCCAGGCTCTGTGCTGGGCGGCACGGATAGCAACGTGCAGTTTGGCACGCTGGCCAATAGCGACCTGATTCAATACGACAGCACGCTTCAGTATTGGAAAAACGTCGCGCCGTCGTCGATAGTCATTGGCACGGCCACCAACATAGCCGGAGGCGCTGCTGGGTCAGTACCGTATCAGTCCGCCCCCAGCACCACGACGTTTTTGCCCATTGGCACCGCATTGCAAGTGCTCAAGGTCAACTCAGGCGCCACCGCGCCGGAGTGGGTCAGCGGCGCAGCTTTGACGAAAACTGACGACACCAACGTCACGCTGACGCTGGGCGGCACGCCGACCACGTCGCTGCTGGCCGCTACGTCGCTGACGCTTGGTTGGACTGGTCAGCTTGCTGTAAGCCGTGGCGGCACGGGCCTGAGTTCAGGCACGTCGGGCGGCATACCTTATTTCTCATCAACAACCGCAATTGCCAGCTCAGCGTTGCTGACGCAATACGGCGTCGTTTATGGCGGCGGCGCGGGTGGATCGCCCGTGGCCACGGCAGCCGGCACGACCGGCCAAGTGTTGACGGCGACCACGGGCGGTGCCCCAAGCTGGGCCGCGCCAGCCTATACAGGCACAGTGACCAGCGTTTCAGTCGTTTCGGCTAACGGCTTTGCTGGTACCGTGGCCACAGCCACGACCACGCCAGCGATCACCCTTTCAACCAGCATTACCGGCTTGCTGTACGGCAACGGCACGGCCATCGCGGCGGCCACGGTCAGTTCGCCGCTTAGCTATTCTACTGGCACGTTAAGCATTCCAGTTGCTACTTCGTCAGCTAATGGATACTTAAGTAGTACAGATTGGACAACGTTTAACAACAAGCAGTCGACGTCGGCGCCCGTAACGTACACGGCCAACTTCAGCGTAGCGACGACTGACAATTGGATCATTAACAACAAGTCGGGGTCGTCTTGCACGGCCACGCTTCCAACGGCGTCCAGCTACTCTGGGCGCGTATTGCATTTTCAGAACTACCAGGCGCAAACGCTGGTGTCAGCGTCGAGTAATGTGGTGCCCGTGGCTGGGGGCGCCGCGAGCACGTCTATCCTGTTGGCCAGCGCCGGCGATCAGTGCACCTTGGTTTCTGACGGCACAAACTGGATAATGACGCAATACATCCCGAACAACGCCCTACTTTTGGAGTAATAACATGACCGTAACCGTAAAAGTGCTGATCCCGGCCAAGATTGCCGAAGCCACCCAAACGACCCAATACACGGCGTCGGGCGTGACCACGATCATCGACAAGTTTACCGCGACCAACTACAGCGCGGCTGCAGCGACCATCAGCGTGAACTTGGTGACGGCTGCCGACACGGCGGGCAATCAAAACTTGATTACCAAGACCAAGACGCTCCAGCCGGCTGAGGTTTATACGTTCCCTGAGATTGTCGGCCAGGTCTTGGCACCGAGCGGCTTCATCTCTACAATCGCAGGGACAGCATCATCCATTAACATCCGCGCCAGCGGTCGCGAGGTGACACAATGAGCCTTTGGACAGACATTCGCGACTCTTTACAGACCGCAGCAGTTGTAGCCGGCAACTATTTTTTTCCGGGCTCTAGCGTCATCACATCTAAGTTGGTCAGCGAAGGTTCGCAAGAGCAACTTAACTCGTCGCTAGGTAAATTTGCGCAGCTTGCTTCTGGCGGCTCCGCCTTTTTGGAAGGCGGCCCAGGACTTAGCAACTACGGCGCAGCGTATGACAAAGCCGTCAGCGCGCTAAATCTTACGCCTTCGTCTGGTTTGACAGGCCAGCAAGCGCTTGATGCGTTCAACTCCGGCAAAATTAGCGCCGATGAATTTGCAGCACTGGCCGCCGGCGATTCCGCAGGCGGTGGCGGGTTACTGGCCGCAATCACAAACGCCGGCGGTGGCGCTGCTACTGGGGCTTTGTCTAAATATTTGATACCTGCTGCAATGTTGACTAGCGCAGTAACTGGTGCAGGGGCGGCGAAAAGCGCCGCTCAAACGCAAGCTGATGCTGCGCGTGAAGCTAACGCGTTGGGATACCAAATTTATCAAGAGCAAAAAGGTTTGCAAGAGCCTTTCCGCAAAGCAGGTATTGATGCGCAAAACAAATTGCTAACGTATCTTGGATTGCCAGGCGGTACAGAGGGCACCGACTTTGGCAAATACACACGCGACTTCGGTATGTCTGACTTTACTGCCGACCCTGGTTACGCATTCCGTATGAGCGAAGGCCTTAAAGGTCTTGAGCGTAGCGCAGCCGCACGTGGTGGTTTGTTGTCGGGCACTGGCCTGAAAAACATTCAGCGCTTTGGGCAAGACCTAGCGTCGCAAGAATACGGCAGTGCTTACAACCGCTATCAAACTAATCGACTCAATCAACTGGCGCCGTTGGGCAGTCTAATGGCATCCGGCCAAAGCGCAGCAGCCAACGTAGGTTCTGCGGCAGGTCAGTACGGTGCTACCGCCGGCGCAAACATTACTGGCGCAGGCGCAGCTCAAGCTGCGGGTCAAGTTGGCCAAGCGAACGCGCTGACCAATGCGTTAGGGTCTTATCTGAACTATTCATCAAACCAAGATTTGGTCAATGCGTTGACCCGCCGCTCGGCGTATACGGGCTAAGGAGCAAACATGCCTATTGATCCGTCCATCGCTCTTGGCGTTCGCCCCCTAGAAGTGCCGAACCCGCTGAACCAGCTTGCGCAGGTGTCGCAGATTCAATCTGCGCAACGTCAAGGCGAAGTTGCACAGATGCAGCTTGAGCAGTTGAAGCAAGACCGCGACGAAATGGTTAAGTTGCAACAGGAATTGGTTGCTAAAGGTGGCAGTCCTGACTTACGCACTTTAGCTGCATCGTTGTTGAAATCACCCAAACACGTTGCGCAGGGTATTGAACTGCTGCAAAAGTTGGACGAGCAGGACAAGTACGAAGGTGTGCTGAAAAAACTGTACGGCGGTGGCGCTGCTGCCGCGCCGATGGCGCCTGCTGCACCTGGCGCACTAGGTTCTGGTACGTTCGGCGCTATGCCCGCGCCCGCTGCTGCGAATGCGTTGGCGCCCGCCCCCGCAACGCCTGCGGCGCCAACAAACGCGTTGATAAACCAGCCTAACTCAGCCGTTGATTTGGAAGCTAAGATTGCGGCGTTGGCGCCGTTTGCGTCGCGTCCTGGTGTTAAAGAACAAATTGCCGGATTTCAAGCGCAGCTTACTGAGTTGCGCAAGCCTGTTGTCGCGCCCGCCGGTTCGACTATCTATGGCGCAGGCGGGAATGTTGTTGCTAACGTGCCCGCGCAGCCGACCGAATTGCAACGTAATTACCAATACGCCAAAAGCCAAGGCTTTCCCGGCAGCATTTTTGATTACGAACGCGAAATTAAGTTGGCTGGGCGCACGCCTGCCACACCGCCCACACCTTCTGCGCCGGTCGCGGTGGTGGACGAGACTGGCAAGACACGCTACGTCAGCCGCGAAGAAGCTATCGGCAAAGGCATGACGCCTGCGTCAGCATTTGAAGGCATCACACCCAAAGAAATCCAAAAGCGCGAAGCCGCGCTGCCGGCAGCAACGTCTGCCGTCAAAGGGTTTGAGTCCAAGTCTGATTCGTTTATCAAAGACCTTATCGCTTTGCGTGACCATCCTGGCCTGTCTGAAATCACGGGTTTTGCCGCAGGTCGTTTGCCCGGCATTACAGACGCAGGTCGTGCTGCGCAAGCGCTGTACGACAAAGTGGTCGCCAAGGGTGGCTTCCAGGCCCTGCAAGACCTGCGTGACGCATCCAAGACTGGCGGTGCGCTGGGTAACGTGTCTAACCAAGAAGGTAAACAGCTTACCGCGTCGTTTGCTGCCATCGATCGCCGCCAAAATGCTGATGATGTAAAGGCTGCGCTTGACGCCGCAATCGCTGACGTTCAAGGCGCGCGCACTCGCATGCGTGAGGCGTATGACGACACGTATAAATATAAGACTGAGCGCCGCGGCGGCGCTGGTCCAGCCGCATCTGCACCTGATCCGTTGGGGATTCGATAATGGCAACACTCGCTGAAGTCCGCGCGCAATACCCCCAGTATTCCGATATGTCGGATACGGCGTTGGCTGACGCGCTGTACAAAAAGTTCTACTCAGATTTGCCCCGTGCAGATTTTGACGTCAAGATCGGATTAAAAACTGGCCCGGTCAAGACCGGCGCCGACCTGATCCCTGGCCAATCTGTACAGGCGCCGCCCGCGCAGATCATTGGTCCGCGTAAAGGCCAAGGCGGTATGCTAGGCGAGACGCTGGGCGGCCTGATTGAAACACCCATTGCAGTGGGCGCTAGTTTGTTGAGCGGCCCCGTCACATATTTGTCCGGCGCTCTTGGGCCTGAAGCACAACGCAAAGTCGCTGGCGCTATTCAGTACGAGCCACGCACGCAGATGGCCCAGCAGACACTGGAAGCCATCGGCCAAGCAGCCGAAGCGGCCAAGCTGCCGCCGTACATGCCGGCCAGCAATCTGGCCCGTACCGTGCCTTCTGCTGCTCGAACAGTTGGCAGAGCGCTGGGTGAAGAAGGCGCTTTGGTGCGCGAGTCTGTCGCCGCGCCGCTGGCCGCCCGCGCCGAGCGAGTGCAACAGCAACGCATCCGTGAAAGCCAGATCAACGCACCGCGCATCGACGCGGCCAAGGACGCACTGGAGCTGGGCATCGCCCTTGATCCGGCGGTGTCTAACCCGACTAAGGGCAACATTCTCAAGTCGCGCGTCGTGGGCACTGGCAACCTGGACGCCAAGCTGGCCGAGCAAAACCTGCCCAAGTACACCTCCGCCGCCAAGCGCGACATGGGGCTGCCTGACACGGTGAAGCTCGACGCCAACGGCTTTGAGCAGGCCCGCAGCGCACCGGAGATCAGCAAGCCATACGAAACCGTGCGCGGTATGAAGTCGCTGGCGCCTGATGACGCCACGTACACGCAGCTGGACGCGTTGCGCGTGACGCCGCTGGTGGGCGATACTGGCCAAGCCGCTGCGGCCAATGCGCTGCTCGACGCGGTAAAGCAACAGCTGAGCGCAGGCGTCGATGGCCGCACGTTGGTCGACAGCATTCGCCAGCGCCGCCGTGAGGCCCAGGCCATCTACAACCAGCAGTCCAAGGGCGTCAACCCGCCGTCACCGGAATCGCTGGCCAAGGCCGACATGAACATGGGTGTGGCAAACGTTCTCGAGGGCATGATCGAGAACAACATCACGAACAACCCGACGCTGCTGGGTGATTTCCGCAACGCCCGCGCGGCCATGGCCAAGACGTACGACTACGAGCGCGCCACAAACTTCGCTACCGGCAACATCGACCCGCAGATCATTGCCAAGATGGCCGAAGAAGGCAAGCCGATGTCTGGCCTGCTGGCCAAGATCGGTAACGTTGCGGCCAACTTCCCCGAGGTGTCTCGCGCCAACGTAACCGGCAAGACGCAGTGGGGCGAGAAGATCACGCGCTCGAGCCCTGGCGGCACGGTGGGCGCCCTTGCTGGCGCGCCGTTTGGCTTGCTGGGCTCTATCGCTGGCGGCGTTGTCGGCGCTGTGGGCGGCAACATCCTCACCGCTGCCGAAGCACGCCGCATGGCCACGCCTGGCTATCAAGCCAAGTACGCAGTGCCCAAGGACTACCGTCCGCCGGTCAACAACTTGCGCCCGGCAGAAATCAACTACGGCCCGAACCAGCTGGTGCCGTATGACTTTGCGCAGTCTGTGCTGACGCCTGAGCAGGCGCCCTACCAGCCGAACTTTGTTTTCGGTCGCGGTACGCCTGACGTTCGCACGGGCATGCCTGAGACGGCGCCGTTGCTTGGTGCGCCATCGCCTGAAGGCACCATCAACGCCCTGCGCGCTGAGGACGTACGCCGCGCGGGCGTGTCCCGCGCCTTAGGTCAGGAGGCTGAGGCCCGCGCTGCGGCTGCCGAGGCCGCTGCACGCCGCCCGGCCACACGCGAGGTCATCCTTGACTTTGACCCGGTCACCGGGCGCTACCGCGAGGCCAGCCAAGGCCTCAAAGGCGCAACGCCCGAGACGTTCCAACGCCTGTCGTCGCTTGACGCTGCGGCCGAAAAGGTCACCGCAGGCAAGCCGTTTGACATGACAGCCGCCGAGCGTGTGGCCTGGAACAAGGCCACCGTGGACATCAAAGAACTGGGCGCGGGCTTTAACAAGCTCGACGACAAGGCCATCGCTCAAAAGATGATGGACCGCCAGTGGGTTGAAGGCGCCATTGCCAAAGCTCGTCAGCAAGAACAGGCGTTTGCGGACATCGCCGCTCGCGCGCAAAACGAGCGCATGCGCCAGGAGGCCCTGGCCAAGCGCGAACAGATGATGGACCTGCTCGACACCCTTGAAGCCCAATACGCCAAGCCGCGCCCGACCTCTGGCGGCGGCCAAGGCCCCAAGACCCGTGCTGCCATCCGCAACCAGCTGGTCGGCGGCGAAAAGAAAAACAACCTTGCCCCGTGAACCATGGACTACCAAGTACTTTTCAACATCGCCGTGGCGGTGGCTGGCTTCTTCGGTGGCTGGACATTGAACCGCATCTACATGGCTATTGATCGCTTGGACAACGACGTGCGTGCGTTGCCAACCCACTATGTCGCCCGCGATGACTATCGCAACGACATGAAAGACGTCCGGGAAATGCTCGGGCGTATCTTCGACAAACTAGACGGAAAGGCCGACCGATGAAACCCTACATCCTTGCCCGACTGAAAGAAGCCTCCACCTGGCGCGGCATCATCCTGCTGCTGACCGCCGTGGGCGTGCCCGTGGCCCCGGCCATGGCCGACGCCATCATCTCTGTGGGCCTGGCAGTCGCCGGCCTTATCGGCGTCGCTGCGCCTGACGCATGAACTTCGACACAGCTTTTGAAAAGCTGGTCGGGTTCGAGGGCGATTACAGCAACGACAAAGATGATCCCGGCGGTGCGACCCGTTATGGCATTACTGAGCAAGTTGCCCGAGAGAACGGATACAGCGGGTCCATGCGCGAGCTGCCCCTTGACTTTGCCAAGGCTGTTTACAAGCGCAAATACTGGGACGCCATCCAAGCGGATTCGCTGCCTCCAGCAGTGCGATACGCGGTCTTTGACAGCGCGGTCAACTCAGGCGTTGGTCAAGCCACCCGCTGGCTCCAGCGGGCGCTAGGCGTCAAGGACGATGGAGTGATCGGGCCTCGAACCCTGGCGGCAGCCGCTCAAGCAACGCCCGACGGGCTTCTGCGCCGGTTCCTTGGGCAGCGGCTGGTGTTCCTGACGACGCTGCCAAACTGGCCGACGTTTGCGAAGGGCTGGGCGCGTCGAGTGGGCGACCTTCTGATGTCCTGAGCACGGCGCGGTACGCCGCCAACGCGTCCTTCAGCTCGCACTGCAACTGCTGGATGCGGTCGTCTTGCTCCTGCATCTTGACGTAGGCGTCGCGGGCGAACTTCGCCAGGTTGTCAGAACTCCAAGTCTCAAACTGTGGCATGGTCATCTTAATCATTTCGTTCCTGCTTGCTGGGCGAGTCACACTCGGCGCGGGCTCGCTTGGTGCGCTTGACGACGACGCGTTCCTCGGTGGTGAAACAGTGCTCGTTGGCGCAACAGCGCCGGCGATAGACGTAAGTGCCTCGGCTGCGCGTCTCTTTCACGTCAGTCCATGCGCCGCACTCAGGGCATTTCATTCCTCGCCTCTGATGTAACGCCCCAGCCGATAGATCGACGCCTCGTAGCGGTCGCACATGGCGCTGGCGTACTCTTTGGCCGACTGCGCCTCCAGCAGCTTGCGCTTGCATTCCTCGTACTCACGCACGGCCAGCACCTCAGCGCTTGGGGGCTGGAACAACTCACGGATTTGACTAAGAAATTTCATTTGACTGCCTCCTGTAAAAGTTCGATACGTTCTCTGGCCGTGCGCAGCGCCGTGTAGCGCTGGTGCAGCCGCTCAAGAAAAGTCACCCGACGCGCGCCAGCGCGCTCGGCCTCCAGCAGTGCCAGCACTTCACTTTCGCTTAGTAGGTTTAGCTTTTTGTTGAGCTCGCGCCAGTTGTATTGCATGACGTTGATCCAGTTTGGTTAGTTGGTTGAGCAAGCGATCGACGACGCGTCTCGCCTGGTTGTAGTGCCTCACGGCTATTCGCAGTTGGGCCTTAGTGGCCTTGATGCGGTCTTTGATTGTGTTCATTTGATCCCTTGAGTTGGTAGTCGTGGAAGATGGTGCCGACGCTGGCGTCGCCGCGCTTGTGCGCCCGAACCCAGTAACGCTTGCCTGACTTTTTGCGCGTCGCCCAGTGACCGCGCACCTCATGCTCGCGGCACTTGGCGCGGTCGGATTTCGTGAGCGCGCTACGCAAAGATTCGCGCTTGGCCTCGTCAATAAACACGGTCTTCCATTCGTACATAGGACGCTTGCCGCGCCGAATTCGTTTGATATTGTTGGCTTTGCCAACACATGAGTACGTCTGCGTCAAATCTTGGCTGACGACGGTCGCATAGTAAACACGAACCATCAGGTTGACTACGGCGTTTGTCATCCACTCCCGCATCCGTTCTTCGTCTCCGTTGAATTTACGCGCCATGCGATCGTGAATGTCGCGATGTATTTTTATGCGCATGTGTATGTCTTTGGCGTGGGCGGGGTTGTTACTCAGCACTGTACCTTCGTACACAAACTCAGGGTAGCCTCGCAACCATGACGAATAAAGAATCGTGGCCCCGCGTCGCTCCAGCGTAATGACGTCTCTCGGGCCCCAGTTGTTTTGAGGTGGCAGCACGGCCATCTTTTCAAACAGCATGGGCATTTTTTCTATGGGAAACTCCTGCATGTCCAGCCCATAGCGTTTGTAGACGTCCTGCGATGTCTCGGGAAGATTAGCTAAATCAACCCAGACGTATGCCGCCGCGTCAAACGGCACCTCGGCTGCCGCTTGCGCCACCGTTGGATTTATGCCGGTCATGTGCGTTGCTCCTTGATGGCGCGGTTATTTTTCTCGCGCAAATCCCAATAGTGCTTGCGCTGCTCGGGCGTCTCAGCAATGCCGACCAGCTCCGTAGTGTCGCGGTGCTTGAAAAATTCGTTGTACAGGTCTTCGCCAAACGCGTTGATAAGCCCGTTTTCTTTATGCCGTAAAAACACAAGTTTTTTCATTTCAAACTCTCCATGGCTATATCCGACACCGCACGCTTGTCGTGCAGCGCGGCAAAAATTTTCTCATCGACGGTCTTGTTGGTCAGCATGACG
>TARA_R110000868_G_scaffold9620_1_pt1 | contig 23449 bp, 44 predicted proteins | sample TARA_R110000868 | Tara Oceans TARA_R110000868 (sample SAMEA4397489) | marine metagenome | biome: Polar Biome; feature: [SRF] surface water layer (ENVO:00010504); material: water (ENVO:00002006), including particulate matter (ENVO:01000060) such as... | depth 5 m | reverse complement strand
TGGCGGAAACTGGGTAGCCCCTCTTGTGGGGGGCATTGCGGGCGGGGCAGTGTTGGGTGCCATTATTGCGCCCAACATCTACGCTCCTGCACCCGAGCCCATTTGCACTGATAGGCTAGTGGGATATGATGTTTATGGTCGTGCCGTTGTGGAACGTTTTTGTAGGTAAAGCGTGCCTGCAGCCAGCCAATCAATCATCCGAAAACAAACCAGTTGACAACTTTGCAAAACCTGCTATAACTCAAGCAACGCAACAGAGGATACAGCAATGAGTCACTTCACCGTTATGGTTATTGGGCCTGACCATGAAGCCCAGCTTGCTCCCTACCACGAGTTTGAATGCACTGGCGTAGCAGACCAGTATGTGGTGGATGTGGACATCACTGATGAGTTTCGAGACGTGATGGTCAATGCAGAAGAAGATGCCGAAGAGGGCCAATCTGCACTTGACTATGCGTTGGGCTATTACGGTTTTAAAGACCGGACAGTGGAAGATGAGAGCGAAGTTGATCGGGAAGGCGTCCACAAGTTTGGCTTTGCAGTGGTGCGAGACGGTGAGCTGATCCAGGCAGTGAGCCGCACCAACCCCAACAATCAGTGGGACTGGTATATTGTTGGTGGGCGATGGACTGGCATGCTCAAGCTCAAGCCTGGTGCAAAGGGTGTGCAAGGCAGCCCTGGACTGGGAACTCAAGGAGCAAAACGAAGGTATGCTGACCAGGCGCGGATGGGCGACATCGACTGGGCGGGCATGCGTGACGAGGCAGGCGAGAAGGCCGGAGTCTATTGGGATCGGGTGCGGGCACTTGCTCCAAATGTTTGGGAAAGCTGGGACAGTGTGATTTCACGCTTCCCCGGGGACACTGACGGTGCTCGAAATTTCTATCATAACCAAACGGGCAGGCAGGCCTTGCACCAAGCCAAGGACTTGTTTTGGTGTGAGGACTCGGTGCTGGTCGGTCGTGAAGAATATGTGCAAGCTGCTCGAGACAGTGCTGGCATGACCTATGCCTTTGTCAAGGACAGTGTGTGGATGGAGCGCGGCAGCATGGGCTGGTGGGGCATGAGCACAGACGACATGCCCAAGAACGAGTGGTATGCTCGCATGCGCGAGATGATCGATGGGCTGGACGAAAGCACGCTGATCACCATTGTGGACTGCCACATCTAGCCCACAAACTGGTTGACAGCCACTCAAATCGTGCTATACTGCCCATAGTAAAGACAAAGGCGTTGAACATGCACTACACGTTTCCCGAGATCACGCACCTGGATCAAGTGCTGGAAGCCGTCCAGGGCGTGGAAGGATTTATCGTAGCCCAGCGAGACTGGGGCACGGTTGTGAACTACATCCAGATGGGCCCGGACATGTTCCCCGAGGTCCACACAGCAGGCGGCAGTGCCAGCATGTGTGAGCGGCAAACGCGGCTGAACGCCATCCGTCGGGAATGTAGGGGCCTGTTGTTTGCCCTTGATGGCAACCTAGTGAGCCGTCCATTCCAGAAATTCTGGAATGTAGGTGAGCGTCGAGAGACCCTCTTGGAGAATATCGACCTCACTCAGCCTCACATCATTCTCGCCAAGTTGGATGGCTGCCTTAGTGCTGACACTGTAGTTGATACGCCCTATGGCAAAATGACCATGAAAGATATTTGTGCGTCGGATTCAGATATTCCTGTGCGAGCTTATGACCATCAAACTCGTCAAGATGTCTGGGCCCAAGTTCAAGGGACCTCTGTTAAGGAATCGGCAGATAACTGGTATAGAGTGACACTGGATGATGGGCGTACAATCGAACTGACAGACAATCATAAGGTTTGGTGTGTCAACAAAAAGGCATATCTTACTGCTGCTGATCTGGAAGAAGACGACGAAGTTCAGTTGCTAAATGAGTGAGGAGCCAAGTCTGCAACTCCTCATCATTTAGCTTGTTGATGTCGGATTCCCAGAGTGCGATAACCGTGTATCCGAATGATTCTGCCGTCTCTTTTTTTGCAGCATCATTGTCCCATATAGACCGAACAGATTTAAGGCTATTCAAAAACTTGATGTGGTCTGTTGACTTGTAGTATGTAGGATTGGCGTGCCAAAAGTCGCCTTGGATCTCTATAACTATTTTAGTATGGGTTATATGGAAATCAAACTGCCTTCTTTTAATATAGTAAGAGAAGGTATGGGATATATCACAAAGAGTCAAAGCTGCTGATATACGAGCTTCAAGTTTGTTGGGTTGATTTTTCTGAAAGCGTGGCAGCTTTGATATCCGTAATCTACCATATCGGGCGAGCATTGTGTTATTGATTTTCTCTTTTATTATTTTTGACTGACGGACGTTTTTCACTCCATATTTGGATTCAACAGTGCTATTTCGTTTGTGGTATGATTCTGTATTTTTTGATAGAGCATTTTCTGCGCCATACTTGTGGAGGCAAGTATCTTTGTATTTCTGTCGACGTCTTGTTGTATTGGCTGCATCCGATAACCCGCGGCGACGGATGCCCAGTGCAGCAAGTATTTTCTGGACCCTCCCGTATGGCAAGTTATAGGTTTGTGCTATTTCCTGTATTGATCTCTGTTCGTCTAGATATAGCTTTTTGATAATATGACCATTTTCTTTTATAAATGGCCCAAAATTGAACTGAAATACCCATTCCTTAACCTCCTCATTTGAAAGTTTATCGGGATTGCATTTTGAGAAATGGGGAACATTTCCTAACTGTTTTGAACAAACCGGGCAAACTATTTTCATTGACATGTGATCCTCTCTGTGCTATTTATTTAGCAAGGTAGTTGTGTCAACAAACTTTTGGAGAATATCATGGCCAAGATCAGCAAGATCAAAAAGATTTCCCTCGCGTCAGACCGGTATGATATTCAAACATCTACCCACAACTTTTATGCTAACGGCATTTTGGTCCACAACTCTATGATCCGTGCGCTGCCCACCCGGGACGGCTACTGGCTAGCTACCAAGATGGGACCCACGGACGTTGCAGCACAGGCGGAGCCGTTTGTTGCGACTCGACCCAACATTGATCGCTTCATCCGCGATACGCTGAGCCAGGGCTACACTGCCTGTTTTGAATGGTGTTCTCGGAAACAAACAATCGTCTGCGATTATCCTCAGGATCGACTGGTGCTGACGGCTGTACGTCACATCCGTAATGGCGAGTATCTCACCTACCAGCAGATGCAGGAACTGGCAGCAGAGTATCAACTGGATCTAGTGCAGGCCTACCCTGGCACTGTGGAGAGCATGGAGGCTCTGGTTCGAGAGACTCACGATATGGAGGGCGAGGAAGGCTGGATCATCCGCTGGGATGATGGCCACATGGTGAAGCTGAAGAGCCAGTGGTACGTGCGGATCCACCGTGCCAAGGATGCGCTGATGCAGGAGAAGAACCTCCTGGAGCTGATCCTGGAGGAAAAGTTGGACGACGTCAAGGGGTTCTTGCCCGTTGACGATCTGGCTCGTGTGGAAAACTACGAGCGGGCTTTTTGGCAAGGTGTAGCGGTGGCTGCGGACACCTGGAAGCGTCGGTATGGTGTGATCAAGGTGGAGCACGGGAGCGACCGCAAGAGCTTTGCCCTGGACGCCAAGTATCAAAACCTGGATGGCAACCTCAAGAGTGCTGTTTTTCGATATTGGGACCAGGCTGATCCCAACTGGCAGGAGGCGGTGTTGGATGTGATCAGAAAACATCTCGGCAGCCAGACCAAGGTAGATGAGGTGCGCAAGCTGCATGGTGCTCCGCGGTGGCGTGCTGCACAGACGGGAGACGAGTGATGCTGTTCAAGGACGTTGAGATCGGTGCTGTGTTCTTTGACAACACCACCGGGGAATACTACAAGAAGTTGGGGGAGACCGACTCGGTGGTATGGGATATGGCTGAGCACCAAGTGTTTCGATACCCTCATCCTCTCTACAAGGAGCTCCAGACCAATAACGCTGCCTTTCCTCAGGATCATGAGGTAGAGGAACCACAATGATGCTAGACCTCAAAGTCTATCCAGGTAATCCTTGGCATGCTGATGAATCCGACGACTGTGTGCGTATCTTCAGAGGCGACCTTCAAATCATCAAAGCACCCAAGCAAGATACGCCATATGAAGAATATTGGCCAGATCCCAAGATGATTATGTGGATGCTGACAGCGTTGAACCAAAAGGAGCAAGAGTGATGGCCTACCGGGGCGATACAGTGAAGTTTCGAGTGAGCAGCCCCAACGGCACGTGGTGCACACGGGACACGCTGGAAGAAGCTGAGGCAGAGATTGACAAGTTGGTGGTCAACTACGGTGTGGCATGGGTTGCTATTGACAGGATTGAGACCAAGAGGATCCTAGTGCGCAAGAAGGAGACAGCAAGTGTATAGCAAAGTCCCTGTGCGACTACTAGTAGGTCCGCTACATTTGCCCACAACATATACCAAAAGTGGACAACCGCGCAAACATCAACCCCAGCCCATGCAAGTGGGTGATGTGGTGTATCTCAAAACTGAATGGGCTACAGGAAAGCCAGCTCTATATCCCTTCAGCATGGCAGGCACCGGATATGAGTTGGTGATGGATGCGCAAGAGGGTGTGCATTATGAACAGCTCTAAACCTCGTGATATCGAAATTCGGCATATAGCACTTGCCTTGGCGCGAGCCGATATTGAATACCGTGGCTTTGAGCCTTTGTGGACCGTATTGAGACCACTAGGATCCTTGTGCGGCAATTCAAGGCTGACAAGTAATGGCTAGACTGCCTTATACAGCCACACTGATGGCGACAACGGAAGATATAGTTAATGTGCAACATTGGTGCCTTGAAATGTGGCCGTACACTCAGGGAGCTACTTGGTATAAGGGCTGGGAGATTCGTAGCGTAACTGTATCTGCTGGATACTCATGCACCTGGAGTTTTCAGTTCCAAGCTGATCTCCTCATGTTCTTGCTCACATGGTCTCACATGGTAGTGCAATCTTAGCCTTATAAAAGGTATCCAGACAATGAATAAAGTTTTTGGAGACCAAATAGCATTGGTTTTGGCTAGAGCCGATGATGAATACCGTGGCTTTGAGCCTTTTCCGGAACCTCCCCCGGATGCTGATCCAGATTGGTACTATGACCACGTGGACGGATGGCCATGGTATCGGCACATGGCAGAAAGGTTGTTGACGCACCCCAACCTTCGTGCTATCCTTGAAAACAATACATGAGGTTAATCCATGCAATACATGCTCACCCAAGAAGAGTATGATGCACTCGGGGGCCAACACTAGCAAAGAGAATAGTAATGAGTAATGACACTGAGCCAACTTTGGAGATATGTCCTGATGGTCATCGACAATGGACACTTAATGGTCAGCTGCACCGACTAGATGGTCCGGCTGAAGATCATGTAAATGGCGCTTACGAACGATGGTGGTGCAATGGTCTGCTGCACCGACTAGATGGTCCAGCCCGAATCTACAGCAATGGCAGCCGGCAGTGGTATGTTGATGGTGTGTGTCATCGAGAGGGTAAGCCAGCCTTTGAGGGGTGCAGTGGACACAATGAGTGGTGGTATAAAGGCAAACTGCACAGACTGGATGGTCCGGCAGTAACTGGGCCCAATGGCGAGGCGCGTGAATGGTGGGTCTGGGGTGAGCCAATCGAGGGTGACGTAGCTGCTTGGGCAGCCAAGCGAAACTTTTCTTGGCCATGGGACGAGCAAACACAGCTAGAATTCTTGTTGACTTGGATCTAACAACGTGCTACTGTTTACAGCAAAAGGACCAAACTTAAATAATCCCTCCAACTGCGTGAACTGACTACACCTGACCACACTAGAGATTATTTTCCATAACACTACCCCAGCACTCAGTAAGACTAAAAGTACAGAACACTGTCCTTAAGATGGGAAACGAACAAAAAACTTTATTGTGGGAAAGGGATATTCTGATGATATCAGTCATCTATCTCAAACAATACACAATCGCAATGCAGAAGTGCAAGTAAAACGACACCGAGATTGGGTGGATTTTTACAAACAGATGGATAAAGAACGGGCTGAGTTGTTGAAAGAATATAATCAGATTCTTGATTTTATTGATGAGATCATAAAATTGTGTGAAGAGTAAGACATACAAAATTGGGATGACATGCCGCAACACTTACTGAATAAGGATATTGAACATGGGATACTACACAGTAGTAGCACAGTATGCAGCCACTGGCGAAGGACAAACTTGGACCATATGGATGGGGATTGCAGACAATTCTGTACAAGCTCTAGAAACGTTCGCCAGTTTATTGCAGCATGGTGACTTTTGGGCTCAAGGGGCCGAGGTCCTAGAGGGATTTGCGTTTGATCATGAGGTTGCGCAACTGCTCATGACGCCACAGGTGCGCAACCGGATGGAAGACCCCAACGGTTATCGTGAGTGGAGCTCAATGTTGCACTTGAACTACAGTTGACCGGGAAAGGCCATACATAAACAGCTATCCCTGCGTTTAAACCACACAGCACCCTAATACAGATATTGTATGTACGCATGGAGCCATGCGTACATACAATATCTGTTTCTATAAATACCCGGAGAACAACGCAATAGCGTTCTGCCAGGGTATCCCGGGATCATACACTACCCTGGATTATTGAGACCAATAACATCCAAACGAAAGGGTTGATGTATGAGAAAGTTGATAACCATATTTTTCATAGTGTTTTCCATGCTAGGGATAACGCAAGCAGCAGGCAAAGAACCTCCTCCTGACATAAATCAAATACGTTCAAGAGGTTATCTCATAGTGGGCATGACCAAGTTTGATAGCCCACCGTTTTATTCGGGAGGGGCAGATAACATGCGAGGAATTGATGTAGACATTGCCAACCGGGTGGCAGAGTATCTAGGGGTGCAAATACGGTTCCGTAGGGATGCCAGCAGCTTTCAGGGAGTCGTAGATCAAGTGGTCAGCGGCGAGATAGACCTTGCTGTTAGCAAGCTCAGCATAACAGGGCCCCGCATGCAGCTGGTAAGATTTTCCACACCCTATGTCAAGTTGCGACAAGCCATGATAGTCAATCGGTTGTGGTTTAGCCAAAATAGCGCAGGCAGCGATTCAGTTCAGTCCATACGCAGGTTCAATGGCACAATAGCCTTCATGCGCAACAGCAGCTATGACACTTTTGCACGTATCAACTTTCCGCATGCACAGTATGCGCCCATGGACAACTGGAATGATGTGGTTACTGGCGTAATGAACGGCACATTTGCAGCGGGATTTAGGGACGAATTTGAGATCAAGCGAATAGCATGGGAAAAACCCGAGGCTAGTATCAGCACCAAAACCATCACAATAACTGACTTGGTTGACAGCATCGCCGCCGCAGTGGATTACAAATCCACTACTCTGTTAGCGGTGGTAAACCACGTTATAGAAAACGAATTCAACCGCATAGACACCCGGCGTTTGATCACAATGTATAGAACACAGCATCTCAATGGAGGCAAGTGATGATAAAAAAGGTACTCACAAGTCCTATTACTGTGCTGCTGAGCATTGCAGCAGGTGTTCTTTCTGGAATGTTTTTCCCGGAAACCAGCATCAGCATGGAGGGCGTGGGCGGCATATATCTCAGCCTGCTCAAGGTCACTGTGCTGCCCTTTCTTTTTGCCACAATATTGGTGGGGGTAGTTAGCCTATTACAACGAGAGGGTGCAGCCAACCTTATCAAAAGGATTATTTTTGGATTTCTCATCAGCATGGTGCTGGCATCAGCTGTGGGTATAGGCAGCGTGGTGTTCACTGCCCCGGAGATGACGCCAGAAAAAACAGTCAGCCTTGGCTCACTTGTCAACAACAAAGACACTGGTGCAACCGATCTTGATGTCACTATGAGAGAGTCCATGCCAGCTCTTCCTGAAATAAATCCCTTCAGCGTGTTTGGTAAGTTCATACCTGAAAATATATTCGCCAGCCTCAACTCTGGGGAAAGTCTCAAAGTTGTAATATTCTGCTTGATATTTGGCATAGCACTGGGACAAGTGAAAGCAGCAGGGTTGGTAGTAATCACCGATGCCCTCAACGCCGTGCAGACGGCTAGCATCAGCATATTCAAGTTCCTGAACTACTTTTTACCTTTTGCGCTGTTGGCCATGATATCCAGTCAAGTGGCCAAGGTAGGTGTGGTTATTTTCAGTACCATGTTTGATTTCATAGCACAGCAGGCACTAGGCGGGGTCGTCATAATGATCCTAGCCACATTAGTGCTATGGATGCGCTCCAAGGTCAGCATCTTTGAGTTGCTGTCAACTATGAAGGAAACTGTAATTGTTGCCATTAGTTCTCGCAGCAGTTTGGCTTGCATACCCTATGCACAAGAAGCACTGACCAAACTGAAGTTTGAACGCAGTGGAGTTGAGCTCATGGTACCCCTCAGCTTTACAGTGAATCGCATAGGCAGCATAACATATTACGCCATCGCTACGTTGTTTATTGCCAACATCTATGGGATAAATCCAGGCCTGGCAGGCTATGTGGTAATCTTGCTTGGCAGTGTGCTGGCAGGCTTGGCCAGTGCTGGCACAACTGGTGTTCTCACTGTGGCCACAGTGGCCATCGTATGCGACCTTCTCAAACTACCGCATGAAGCTGTGATAGTGTTGTTGATAGCAGTGGATCCGGTAATGGATATGATTAGGACGGTTGCGCATGTTTATGGCAATGTTGCAGTGACGGCATTTGTGTGCGATAGAGAAACAGGATAACCAGGCAAAATATAGGGGTATCTGCTCATGACAGCTGATATAAAAGACACGTTCCTCAAAGTCCTTGAGTGGGTAGGGCACAGTCCGGTTAGACTGTTCATCCTCAGCGTAATCGCCATGTTTGGTATGGTCATGTGGTTCGTTTACACAGAAAAAGATGCGTTTATGGCCAGCTATCGAGCCCAACAGGCCCTTCCCAGGATGAATGGCAAATACGATGAAGCCACTGCGTTTATAATGAAACAAAGCGATGCCGAACTGGTGGCCATATTTGAAGTAAATCCCTTGCTAAACACACGTCGCATGGTTTACATGACCATCAAACCCGACGTGAGAATCAAAACATACGAAGGCGTGGATGTTGGGCTGTTCACTAATAATCTAGACAACAATCGTGATGTAGTGGTTCTCATGAGCGGCAACATACCATGCTCGGAATATACTCGACCACAAAGCTTGATAGGATTTTACTATCTAGAAAAAGGTGTCACCTACATGTGTAGGATCAGCGTGCCTCCTGAACCATCCAAGTTTATAGGACAGATCTCAGTGGGATGGAAAGAAAAACCCAGTGATGAGGCGAGAATGCATACCATCATCAGGATTGCGTCGGAGATATTGTGGAACCGGCAATAAAACCATTTGCCGCAGTGTCTTAGATCTCACCTCTACCATTGACACACAGCGGGGAGTGTGCTATTTTCACTACACAATAAGAGGTGTTCAATGTTTAGGATTGAAAAACGTCTCAGCAGTTTCTTCCGCAAAAACAGCTTGCGTAGTGCTGACTTCAAGAAATGGACCCTGCACAAAACTTATGACAGTTTGGCTGATGCAGTTCAAGCCTATGAAACCGTGATTGCCAAACCTGGATATGGTTTGAATTGGCGCATTGTATCCGGTGATGGTGTAGTCAAACAAAAGAACAAATAGACACTGTTGCCCTTCCTACTTCTCAATTCTCAGTCCTTAAATAGTGTTATGAAAATGCATGATTTACAGAAATTCTTCTATCACGGAAGCAGCATCTATCTAGAGCCTGGAACAGTGTTGACACCAAGAGCAGATTATGAGGAAAGGTGGCTACATACTGACTTCTATCATATTTTGGAAAAATATCGGCCTAAAAATAAATCAGCGCATAAAGATAGTGTGTTTATGGTAAACACCCCTGATGATGTGGATTTAGCTGGTGGTGCAACAGATTGGCTAATGACCGTTGAGCCATTAGGACCGGTTAGCAAGCATGATCTAAACTGGAGCAGTGAAATTAGTTCTCTGTTGAGCGATGGATTTGGTGTAGAATCCAATCAAGTGAAGCAAGCTGCCCAAAATTATTGGGCAGGTAAACCTCACCATGATGAAAACGTCTGGGAATATTTGACACCCGCAGCCAAAATACTCTCTATCGAAGAATACTGAAAAACCCTTGACATAGTAGAAATCTAAAGTATTATGGATTGGCCAGCGTTGTTTTTCTTTTTGCTGAGCATGTTGTTTGCCAGTGTGGTTGTGTTAAGTATTATTATAGGGTAAAAACTGTTGTGGCTAGACGATTGTCATTTCCCGCAAATCCAAAAACCACCCGAGGCTGGCATCGAGTAACTTTGCCCAACATTCCCAATCCTTGGGCAGAAGTGTTGCAAGGAACAGAGGTTTCTTGTCGTGTCAGCACGCGCATTATTAATTGGTTGAATGCCAACTTAGGTGGCAAATGCAATTACATTCGATACAACACATGGGATTTCAAAAGCCAAGAGGATGCCCTGTTGTTTACATTGACGTGGGGGTAGCATGGCAATAAAAATCACCCAGCAAACTGTTACTGCTCCTGTGCGTAAGTTGAATGCCACGTGGACTATGGAACAGGCGCAAACTCTCCGCATGGATATGGTCGATGAGGTTGGCAAGATTCTGCAGGAAGAAATTGACGCAGAGATTTTAGCCAAGCTCTACAAAACTGACGGTTGGTATCTGGTGCCACGACATGGTGCTGACCATTGGGATATAGACACAGTGAAACCTTGGCTCAAGGAGCACTGCCCAAGTGGTGGCTACCATGTGTGGAGTGGTGGATGCGTTTTCCGAGACCGAGAAATGTCAGTGGAGTTTGAGCTCACATGGACATGAAGGGTCAAAATCTCATAGCAACCTACCGGCATGCCACCAAGGAAGAAATCTGCCAATGGTTGCAAACTCATATGCCAGTAGCCCGAATGAATCAGTATGAGAACGCTGGCGTTGACGAGCAGGGCCGCTATCGCTGGCGCATGTCACTGACCCCCGAAGATACTCGTGTGTGGTTTGACCGAGAGGGAGATTTCATGCATTTTTGCATAGTGTGGTCATGATTGTTACCAAGTTCCTGCCCGGCGGTGGATGGTATGCAGAAGTGTGGCTGGACGATAATGAATGGCCCTCGGTTGATGAAAAGGAAGTATGGCTGGACAGGCCTATTCGACGCTGGGTGCTGGACCAGTGCGCTGGTAACACTTGGTTCACTTGTGCAGGAATCGTTCTCTTTGAGAGGGAAGACGATCTCATGATGTTTCAGTTAGTTTGGGTTAAATTTCCAGTTAAGTTTGACAGATTTAATCTGATAAGTTAGATTCACATCTAATATCAGGAGTTGATTAAATGAGCGAAGAAAATAAACCTTTCAAGGTAATTTTTGAACCCGGCTGTTTTGACAACTTCACTGGCACTCAAGAAGAACTTAATGATCTTGTAAAATGCATTCAAGAAATGTTAAATGGTTCTGAGTTTATAGAAAACCTTGACGCGTATAGAGAAACCTTGACGGATGAAGAAATTCAAGAGCTGGGCTTGGATGATCTAGCTGATGCTAATCATCAAAATCGCAAGCTGAACTAATGGAATCAATACCACACACACTTTTCCCATTAACTTGCGCAAAAACAGGGAATTGGAATAGTCTTTGGCCCATGCTTTACTGGTGTAGTATTAATATTGGTGGTTGGGGGCATGATTGGCATGGTGAGCATGACAATCAAACATTTCAATTTTATTTTAAAACCCCTGAACAGCTTATGTATTTTCAACTATCATGGTATTGAGATTGATCGTGCAAAAGGAGTTTACACATGCGTATCACAGTGCCGTTCACCCCGGGTTATACTTTTTGGAGCCCGCGTGTGCGCAGTCATAGCGAGTTACATGTCATCACACACGCGGGCAAGGATTACACCCACAGAGAGGAGGTGTTGCAAGTGAGTGCCAAACAAAAAAGAATCACAGCGGTTGACATCACGGTCGTGGAATCTGGCGAGCCTTGTTATCGCTACTGGGCAGTTAACACAGACGATACGCCCGCACTTGCTACACTTGTTGATCCCCATTTGGGATTCAACAGCGAAACTCATGCTATCGCGTTTGCTCGACATTGGCGAGATACCCAACAACGTGAATATTTTGGTGAGGCTGTTTACTCATCTTAAGACCAAGACCAAGAATAAAACTTATTTAAAGGACAAAAAAATGTTAGATACCATGGCTGAAGTAATGCAAGCTGCCTACGCTCGGGGATGGATTACCACACGAGATGGCAATGTGAGTTTGCGCAGGCAGGTTCAAAACTGCATGTATATCACACCCACTGGCGTGCGCAAACAGGCACTCACAAGTGAAAGCATGATCAAGCTGTATTTCGCCGAGGACAAGATGAGCTCAGATGCTTGGAGCCGTATGACACGTGCCGACGACCCCTATCAGCAGCGGATTATCGGCCTGCGGCCCAGCGGCGAGCTGCCATTCCATTATTGGCTGCAAGTGAACACTCCCACTTCAAATCGTGTTGTGCTGCATCTTCATCCCACTCATATTGTGGCTGCCATGTATGCTGGCATAGATCTACAAGAGATTGTGCAAGATTTCCCCGAGCTGGAAAATCACACCCGAGTGGGTCCCACGGTGGGCAAAGTGCAAGCACAGAGCACAGATCTTGGCACAGCAGTTGCCCGGGCTTTTGATGTGCAACCCTGCGGCAGCATCAACAGCCAAATTATTGGACTGCACATGCACGGTGTAGTTGCAGTAGACGTGGATCCTTGGCAGGCTTATGGTCACATTGAGCGGCTCTCCCACGTGTGCGAGATTGTGCTAGCTGCCGGAGGCATCCGGCGGCAGTAACTTAACCGCCTACTTCGGCTAGCAATGCCAGTGCTTGTTCCTCTGTTTCCAACAGGAACACACTGGCATACTTGTCGTGTATATCAGGCTGTCTAAGTTGTTGATATATTTGTAGGAAATCTGGCGAAACCCACAGATTCAATGTTAAGTCCTGGCTGGGTTCAACAGTTATTTCAGCTACTTGGCCGCTGCGTGTTTGAAACACAACATTCACATCATGGCGTGATGTTTTAAACATTAGAAACCTAAAGCCGGTGCCATAAGGATCCCGGCTATATTGATCGCCATGAACAACCTGCCAACCCAGTAAGTCAGCTACCGTGGGTAATATTATCATCGTGGATACTTATGTAATCCACAGCTACTTGGGCTTCCTGAAACATTGCACGAGCGTGTTTCCAGCTTTGCAACCAGCGCGACTGTTCGGGAGGCGGGGCTGTTACTACTCGTGAAATACCTTTTTGGATAATACAAGCAGCACAGTGACTACAAGGCATGCGATTGACATATAGCGTGTAACCTTCCAGGGGTTCACGTGCTGTCAAAATAGCAGCTAGTTCGGCATGAATCATGCGATGCAATTTGATATCACGATCCTCATACAAGTGAGGATCATCACACACATGTCGACAAAATCCATTATAACCAACCGCTGCAACGGTCTTATCGGGCCGCAAAATCACACAACCCACTTGCCGTTCAGGATCGCGGCTTCTTTGAGCTGTGGTATCACATAAGCCCAAGGCCCAGGTATCAAGTTCAGGCCTTGGGCGCATTTGTACCCAACCAAAAATTACGTAGGCTGGTAAACCCTGCTCCCACAATGCATGTTGCAGCTAGAGCCCACCAATTGTGCGAGATTGCATGATTAACTAGATAGCTGCCCAGCCATCCTAATGCTATTAAGTAAGCGATAACCCGGAACATATTGCATCCATACTTACAGTAAACCAATTTTAACATGCACCAACAGCACTGTCAATACGCCATCAGGCCGTTCATAAAACAAGGCTCAAAGTCGAGATGTAGCCAACCTTGAGCCTTGAGTCACACATGTGTAGCTTAGGTTGAGTGTGGATTGTCCATTGTCACCACCCCAGTTGATTGTCGCCAAATTCGCGGCCACTGCCAGCCCACAGTAAGCACAACCGACACAAGCGGTAGTGCAATCCAACTCCAAAACATCAAGCTTACTCCCACAGCAGGAACAACCACAAGCAGCGCCCACATGCACGCACCCAGAAACAGCAGCATGGCTGCTAGGCCCCACACACTCATGGCGCGCTGCACTCCCCAAAGCACACATAGCAGCGGAAAAATCACTGTCATGGACAGCAGGATATTCCAGGGCATAAGTGCTAGAGGATCACGGTGTGTCCACATGTGAAAGATGCTGTAACCCAGGGGATTGTAAACTGCATACAATCCTGCTGTGATAATAAGGTACCATCCCCAAAAGGGCACACGTTGCATCATTAGCGGTTCTCCACTGCGCGGCGCGCTGCATCAACACCAGCAACAGCCTGCTCAACAGCGTTTTGGCTCAGCCGTGTGGCGCCTTTGAGAATCGCTGCAATGGCGTTGTCCCTCGGCAGAAGATTGTCTCGGGGGATCTCTCGCACCTTTTGGATCATTTCACGAGCATCATCCTGACTGTTGCGGTCAGCATATGCATCTGGGCTCCCGGTGATCACCGCAACCTGTGTGCAAGTGGTAGTTGCTGTCTGTGCAGCGCCGCCAATACCAAACATCCCACCTTCTGCGAGACGAAAAGTCTGCGCCTGATACACTGGTGTTTCACCCACTTGTGCCCGGAGAATCTCGCGTGAGATCACAGGCAGCACTCGCAGCTTCTGGTCTACCATGAGCTTGATGTTGGTGTTGCGGGGATCAGCAAACTGCACAAAAAAGCCCACTTCACCGTCCTGGCTGTTGGCTACATGGTTGATTACCGATGTGGCATCGGCGAGATAAGTGATGTTGCTGTCAGGAGCGCGACCCAGCCCTTCGGGATCAATGCTGCGCAGGTAGTTGAAGCTGGCAGCACTTCCGCTGGCCTGGGGCGGCAGCACAAACTTGATTCGGCGGCTCAGTGCAAGCACGCGACCAAAATCCAAGTCAGGATTCTTTGTGACCATCCACAGCCCTTCGCAGGCAATGTCGGTGCGCACTACGGTGAGCTTTTGAAACTCCTGGGGTTTTGCAGCAGCTTCACGGGCAAACACGTCAAACTGCACAAAGCCAAGATTAGTGGGCTGGCGCATGACGCGAGCAATGTTTTCCACAGTGCCGGCGCTGGGAGTGCAGCTATAGCCCTGGAAGTAGGCATTGGCTAGCACAAGTGGCAGGGGCGGACAGAAAGTGTTGTGATAAGCCCCAGCAGCACCGCCAGTGTTGATAGCCTTGGCACCGGGGTTGCCGTTCTGTGCAGATGCCGAAGACACGGCCACGGCAGCAAACACTGTGGCAAGGAGGAAGTTCTTCATGATTGCAATTCTTTCTTTGAAATGTTAGATACGTATTAAAACATGCACGCTAGCAGACAACGTGTCAAGCGGTTTACGGCATGTCATCCTCCGTATAACTCGCGCAGCCCGCCAATAGGGCTCCAGCACCAGGTGTGATCAGTCAAGCTGCTGGAGATTGCACACTCAAAGCCCGTGATTTCCGCAGCTAGGCGAGCACCAGCAAAATCAGGGCCTTGCCAAACCACTGTGCCAAAATTCACAAGCCGCACAGAGAAAATTTCAGTTTCCATGTCTTGCTCCTAGAGTTAAGCAATGCGATCCCAATGGGCCTTGACGCAGCTACGGGCACGCTCGCGTGTCATGCCCAAATCATCAACTGCACGACGCATGACATATTCCGGGCCCTGCGTTTTGAATTGGCCAATCAAACGCCGGACCTTTTCAGCCCAGGACAGTGTGTCCGCGCCCGCGGGGCTGACGTCGACGCGCTCGACCAGGCTCCGCACGATCCGCTCCTGCTCGGCCGGGTCACCCCAGGCAATCTCGGCAATCTTGCGCAATTGAGGAACGTCGGGCAGGGGCTGGCTTTGGGGCGCCCACGCGCAATAACGATCCACTCGCCCGCGAGTTTTTTTCAGTATGCGGCCTTGGCCCATTTGGATCTTGTTGTGAATCTGACGGCTGACAGTCACCAGCTCGCCGCAGCTCGCACGGTAGACAAACCCACCACCCCGAGGGGTAACCTCGTAGTTATGCTTGGTACTGCCGTCACCACCCAGGGCAAGACATACCCGCTGCCAACCAGCGTCATGATTGTTGCCAAGGTCCTGCCGCGCAAAGCATACCAAGTGAGCAATCTCATGAGGCACGGTGTTGTTGACCATGTCCTCATAGTGCTGCCCTTGGATGAGCTCGCAGTTAAAGCGCAGGCGAAAGTCCCTGGCAACGCGAGTTACCTTGCAACGGCGGCAGCCTGCCCAACCCGCTACACGTCCACGGAGATTGAATTCCACCTTGGGCAAAATCTTTACGCCGTAAAGCTTTTCGGCCAGGGCCAAAACTCCTGCAACCTGATCTTGCATAGCTTGGTAGCGTTCACGCATCCTAGCCTCTTTGCGCTGTTTCTATATCTGCATATTAGCACACCCTCTCAGGGTGTCAACCAAACATCCACCAGCAAATAGGCAGCCACATGAGACCGCCGATGATCATGCCAAGAAGCACGCCGCGCGCAGGGTCAAGATCATCACGCTCACGGGGTTTCTTGCTCATGTCCCTATAATAGCATGATGGTCGACAGTGTCAACCAAAAAAACAACTTTTTTCCACGGTATCCAGCTAGCTGACCTTGTGGCGCAAGCAACATCAATAGGTTAGCGTATGACCTTGGTCTTGTAAAATCAATAGGTTACGGGCTATCAGCCTCTGTCGTGCTCGTGAAGGTCGCCTTGCGTATGTCAGCACGCTTGAACCTGCTCAGAACTCTGATTTCACCCCAGCCTAAAGATATCAATAGGTTAAGAAAATCTCGCTGCCATGCGTTTTTTTGGTTGACTCGATCGTGCCATATGCTATGTTGGTGACATGATGAAGCACTGAGCGACGACGCGGTGCAGACCAAAAAAAGGTTGAAACTAGCTTTTTTTGGTTGACGCGGGCTGCAGATGTGCTAATATCGGTTTTGTAGACACAGACACACACAGAGGGCTAAAACACATGACCAGCACCTTAATGTTCGCCACCGTGGGCATCAGCACCAAGAAAGGCAACATGACCAAGTTCCGCTTTACCAACCGTGGCGCCGAAGCGTATGGCGACATCCTGATCAAGGAAACCCACACCAATGTGCAGTTCATGGATCTCGTGCAGCCCATGAACAAGGCTGATGCTGTGGCTGCTTTTGTGGCGCAGTATCCCCAGTTTGCTGAGATCAGTGTTCCCGGCATGCATGCTGAGCGTGTGGCAAAGGGCACGGGCAAGCCCCGGGCCAAGGCTGCCAAACTGACGCCCGAGCAAGTGGAAGCTGCCAAACTGGCTGCCAAGCGTGCCCGTGATGCGGCTGCCAAGCGCGAAAAGCGTGCGGCTGTCAAGACCGCGGTTACGGCAGAGGCTGATGCCAGCAGCAAGCTGGATGCAGCGCTGGCGGCGCTGGATGAAGCCATGGGCGGTGAAGTCCCGGTTGTTGATGTGGCTGACGAGACCACTGTTGAGACCCTTGCCGAGGCGTGAGACTTCTTGCTGGGCAAGGCCACTTGCCCAGCATTTTCACAAAAAAAAAGTAGGAGCAAGATCATGAAGCGAGTGATGGTGACGCTGGCGTTCACTCTCCGCGATGACGAAAGGCTACATAAGATGAGCGAGGAGGGTCTAGCCACTGAAATCCGGCGCCTCGTGGAGGGGGACCCTTTTGAGGAAGACCAATTAGGCATTGCCATGTGGGGCTTCACAGAAGTCCTGGCACTGATGGCCAAGGAGATTTAGCATGAACTTGGAACAAGTGATCGCAAACCTAGAACGCACCATCCAGGGCAAGCGTGGCTTTCTATTTGACAGCATCAACTTTTACACAGGCGGAGATGGAGTGGCTGAGCGAGTCACATCGGAGTTCCTCCGTGTCAACATCAGCGAGCTGGAGCGCATCCTAACTGACCTCAAGCAGGTGCTGGCTGCTCAGCACTCCGAGCAGGCAGCCAGCAGTTGGAAGGAAAATCCCGACCGCATGGGCGGCTGCTACACCTCGGACGAGATTGCAGAAAGCCGCAGTTGGCGCGGTGACCCTCAATGAAAGGAACTCTAGATGACACCCACTGACCAAGCTGCACTTAACTACCTCACAGAATTTCTCACGCGCAATCCACAGATCCTCCAAGTGGCCTATGGCCAGCATGCCACGCAGGAGGAGCTCAACGAGTTACTTGCTCACGCTACCAATCCTACCGCTTGGGACATGTGGGGCCCGCGCAAGCCGGTAATTGATGACAAGGATGACCGGGGACGTATTGGTGTGTATGATGAGGGTGTGACACCCAACCAGTATGTGGAACCCACCAACACTATGCCGGGCAAAACAGTGGCCTTCATGCGCTATTTTGTGGACCGGGACGAGATGAGCGACATGGGCTTCAACCTACTGGAACTCAACACGGGTGAGTTTCGAGTGGGCATGCTGGCTGACAACTGGCCCGAGGATTGACAAGGAGAAAGAACATGGGTAGCATTCTTATCGTGACGCTTATGCTGACAGGGGCGCCTAACACCACACCTCAGCGATTGGAAACCACCATGCCCAACTGCGCTTGGGAAAAAAGGGTGATCATGGGCATGAATCGGGCTGAGGCTGAGGCTGGCACCCCCACTCGCTACATGGCGTTTTGCAGCGGCAAACTTTAACTCCATCAAACACAAACACAAAGAACCAAGCTATGAACAACGAGCCCAATTGGGTAAGCGACGACCAGAGGCGCAATAACAGCCGTGCAGTGCAGCGCCGCGACACATGGCGCCGCCAGTATAAGGACGTGGTGCATGCTATCAAGGTGGCCAAGAGTCGCCTGCGCATGGCGGATAAGTTTGGTGCTCAGGAAGTTCAGTATTATCGCAGTGTTATTCACAGCCTACGTGATCGTGCTAGCGGCATGATGGATGAGCGTGCATATATCACCCGTGTGCTACATATTACCAGCTATCCTTATGCTGAACGGCGATAAAAAACGGCACAGCAGGGGTTGACAACGCCCTTGCTGTGTTGTAAGCTGTCTCTATATAAACAGGGAATACCGCTCATGGAAATCAATCTACGACGTGCGAGTGTGGTCCAGAATGCTATTCGTGAGGCTATCACTGAACGTGCCAGTCGTCTGACAGGTAATCAGAATGTTGAGCTATGGCGGTTTGCTGGTGATGCCATGTACGTTGAGCAGGCTCGTGCCGAGCAACTGTCTCTGCTAGCAGGCATTAATCAGCTGGAAACAATTCTGTTCACACTAAGGCTCAGTGTGGGGCAAGCCAACGCTGTAAATGGCGTCAACAGCGTGCTTACCGAGCAGGCAGTTGCACAAGCACGAGTAGCTAGGCTTCAGCGGCTGCTTCGCAACCCTCCGGCAGTGTCAGCTAGTCAGCTGGCCGAGCAGGTCAAGCATGCGCAAGCCAACAACGAAAAGAACGCCTATCACAGTCGCGATGAAATTGCAGTGAACTTGTTTACCGAACAGGATCTGCAAGAGTTCCGTGAACAAATGGTACAGAGTCGCCGACGCCTTAACGAGCTCAGCGACATGCTAGTTGCAGCCAACGTCAAAAGCACTGTGGTAATTGCCCACAGTGATTGGCAGTTTCTGGAACAGCGGGGGATTGTCTAAAAGCGCAAGATCGCCGGCATGCGAGCTTTTAGGCATACAGCAGTGGGAAACATTGTCTAGCAAATCACTTTAGTATATCCCGGTTGCCCCTCTTGTTCAGTCTTTTCTTGTCACTTATAGTGATATTGTAGATTGTTGGACTGATAATAATAGGGTTGTCGCTTGTGGATTGAAGATTGCAAGTTGTTACTTGTCATGAGATTATGCTTGCAAGTTTCCTACTGTCTGTTTTTTGGAGGTAAACCCATGCAGTTTTGTCTAATAAGCGATGTTCATGTTGATAATGGCTGGGATCCGGATATCCTTGCCAGCGTGTCACGTGACATGCCCATTGTGGTTGCAGGTGACATCCATAACGATGTTGATTATGCATGCGCTTGGCTAAGAGCACTTCGTGGTAGTTTTGATCATGTTGCATGGGTTCCTGGAAATCATGATTTTTATAACATGGGCTTTCACAAAACTCGAGTCTATACCCCAGGTGCGCTACCTAGCCCTCGCACAGTGCAGGACATCTATCGCTTTTATCAAGAGTTTAGCGACCGGCAGGGCATTGTGTTTTTGCACCATAACACCTGGGTGCATCAAGGCATGAGATTCGTGGGCGGCACAGGTTGGCATAACTTCCAAGCAGGGGTACCTTATACACGATCTCAGCAAGTGCAATGCTATGTTGATAACATGAGCGATGCTAGATATATTACCTGGGCAGGTGATGCTATTAGGGAAATTGAAATGTCTGCTCTTGCAGACGCCATTTACATTGAAAACCAAGTAAATGCCAGTGTGGAACCTGTTGTAGTAGTAACACACTACGTGCCGCATGAGGATCTGCTCTGGCACAAACCATATGATCTAGTGTGGACACAGCTCCAGGGCAGTTTTGCCAACACACATCTACAAAATATTTCCAACAAAAAGATTCGTGCTTGGTGTTTTGGTCACACGCATGAACGGCAAGATCGAGTAATAGATGGATGTCGTTATATCAACAATGCCCGTGGCTATCCCAGGGAGAATTCCCACTGGCAACCGGTAATTGTCAATGTAGGATGATAACCAACAGTGCAAAGATTGCTCGTTCGCTGATGACTCTCATTGGCAAAGGCAACGTATGTTTCAACGACCGTATCCGGGACGGACGCAGCATCAAGGTGCGGGGCTGGCAACGCGAGCACTATGATCTGGCCATCCAAGCCCATGACCAAACAGAGTATTGCAGACAAGCTTGTGACCGCGCCTATTATCAACAAGTTTTATGCCATAGGTGGTAGCGTGCGCATTTACACCCAGGAAGCGTGATTTTTTGGTTGACATTGTGACTCGTAATGCTATAATGGCGTTGCAAAGCAAGGAAAGAATGATGTTTGAAAAACTTTTCAAGTGGAAGATTCCACAGGCACTAACAAGTGCCGATTGGCGTTCTTGGCATGATGTTCAAAGCCGTGAACGTCCCCTGGCCTATTGGTTCTGTGACACTCTGCCCGATTGGTTTTCAGGAATCAGCCGACAGGTTAAAGGGGTTCCTTACGCCCTGCGCATGAAGTATATCACAAGATATGACATCATTCGCACAGATTTACCCCGTGCTTACCACGATGGCGACACTCGTATGCTGCATGGCATGTTTGGTATCTTGGTGGATTTTGTGGAAATTGAAAAAACCCACATGCAATATGTGTTTAACGAAACTACTGATCCACGTCCTTGGTATGCTCGCCGGCCGTTTAGGTTTTTAAGCCATCGCAATCCACAAGCAGGTCTAGACTATCTTGCTTGGGAGATCAGTTTGGATGATCCCAAGATGGGCGATGACAGTAATCCCGATCAAGCTTGTAAAGCACGGGAAATCTTGGAACTTTACACATGGTGGAAGCATCAGCGGCCACAACGTCCTGATGCCTATGATGCCAGTGGCTGGACAGCATTTTGTCAAGAACATTACGAAAACAAACAACGTGATCCCCTAGATAAACACTTCAGTGAACAGTCAGATCAGCTATTACTGCGTTTACGTGAAATTGAACAGGCCTACGATCAAGAAGATCAAGATCAGCTGGTGCGTTTGGTAAACGTTCGCAAACATCTTTGGACTTAACGGGCGTTCAAAACCGGTTAACTCTTGCTTGCAAAATTGCATTTTACAATTAAAATGCAAAGACAATCTCTTGGCACATGAGGTGATTTGATGCCTACTCTTTGGATGTTGGTAGGAGTGCCCGCAAGCGGGAAAACTTCATGGTTGCGTGACAGTGATATTGATTGGAATCGCACCACGCTTCTTAGCACCGATAACATAATTGAACGCGAAGCTGCTCTGCTGGGCAAAACATACAGTGACGTGTTCTCACGTGTGGTCAAACAAGCCACTAGGGAAATGAATCATCGTTTGAAGCAAGCAGTTGCTGACAATCGCAATATCGTGTGGGATCAGACAAATATCACAGTAGCCAGTCGCAAAAGCAAGTTGGATAAAATTCCCGCAACCTATCAAAAGATTGCTGTTTATTTTCCAGTTCCTGATACCCAGGAATGGCAGCGCAGGCTCAACAGTCGTCCCGGCAAGATCATTCCGCAACCTGTGCTAGTAAGCATGAGCCAGGGCCTTGCCATGCCCAGCCAAGCCGAGGGCTTTGATAAAATAATTGATGGGACTCAACTACATGCAAATGACATCGTTAATAATTGATGGCTTCTATAATAATCCCGACGGTGTGAGAAACTTTGCACTGAGTCAGGATTTTTCTGTTACAGGCAACTTCCCCGGGCGACGCACCAAAAGCTTTTGGACTGATGACGTGCGGCAAGCTATTGAATACTGGATGCCCTGGGCTGGCAAAATCAATAACACATTTGGAGCCGAACAAGGTCTAGGTTACTGTGGGTCGTTTCAGATCGCCACCAGTCAGGATCGCACTTGGATTCACAGCGACGGTTTGAAAAGCTGGGCAGGAGTTTGTTATCTGACCCCTGATGCTCCTTGTTCCGCTGGCACTGGACTTTATCGCTATCGTGAAACCGGAGCATGCAGTGACTTGGATTTCAGCAATCAGTATGATGGCTATGACATGACCAAATGGGATCTAGTTGACAAGATTGGCAATCGATACAATCGCTTGATTATCTATCGCGGTGATTTGTATCATGCCAGCTTGGATTACTTTGGTAGCAACTTGCATAATGGCCGACTGTTCCAAACTTTTTTCTTTTGCACGGAAAACCTTTAAAAGGCATGACTTACAAAATATGCCAAGTGGTGTTTAGCACAAATCGTTTGGAATACTTGACTAAAACCTTAAAAAGTCAAAGGCTGCTGGATAGTCAAGGCTGTGAAGTAACAAAAATACTTTTTGATGATTTTCCTCAAGGCCGTTGCGATGCTACTATCACAGCCTTGGCTAAAAGTCATGGGTATCAAGTTCAGCTGCATGAGAAAAATCAAGGAATAACCGGAACTTGGCAAGAGCTTTTTGACATTGTCAAGCAGGGTGATTTTGACTACATATGGCATCAGGAAGATGATGCTGAAATTTTACATAGTGTGAAGTTTCAAGACCTCATTGAAATTTTGCAGGCAAATCCCCAGCTCAGCCAAGTGCAACTCAAACGCAACAACTGGTATGCTCACGAAACCCAGGCTGTTCAAGCATTGGATCATGACTTGGTTTTTAAAAAATATAGAATTGAACAAGGTAATCCTTATTTTTGGATGATGGCAAGTTTTTATCCTGCTTGG
>TARA_R110000868_G_scaffold90075_2_pt1 | contig 23455 bp, 29 predicted proteins | sample TARA_R110000868 | Tara Oceans TARA_R110000868 (sample SAMEA4397489) | marine metagenome | biome: Polar Biome; feature: [SRF] surface water layer (ENVO:00010504); material: water (ENVO:00002006), including particulate matter (ENVO:01000060) such as... | depth 5 m | reverse complement strand
AAGCGTCTGCACCCCCGTCTGCCGCCGGCTGAAATCGTGCATACGCAGGAACAGCGGGCGAAGGCAAAGCGCGAGGTCGCTGACGCTATCGCCTCGATGGCCGCATCGGATCCGCAGTCCGATATTAACTCGGCGAGCAATCGGGAGCGGTGGCAACGCATCAATGCCCGGTTCACCCCCCCAATGGATGATCGGTCAATCATGGGGCGCCTCGCTGGCTACAGCGTCGGTGCTCCTGAGAGTGATAGGGAAGCGTCATGAAGGGGCGGCACACAACGGGCGCATGGTACATCGTACAGACCAACCCGAACTGTGAAACCAAGGCCGTCGAGGAAATCCGCCGTGCCGGGTTCCGCGCCTATCTGCCCAAGGCAGCACAGGACACTCGCCACCATCGTACCAAGGCCACCATCATCAAGCGTCGGCCAGCGCTTGTCGGCTATCTGTTCATGCGGTTCCCAGACGACCGACCCGACTGGTACACACTACGTCAGTGCCAGGGCGTCAAAGGCGTCCTTTACATGGATGGCAAGCCGTACGAGTTGGCACAGCAGCAGATCGCCGCCCTGATGCGAGCCCAGCGCAGCGCCGCCTTCGACACCGAGACCGCCCGCACATTCCGCCTCGCCAAGCGTCGGGGCGAACGCCAGTCGGTCTTCCGCGCCGTTGCCCGAGCCAAGTTCAAGCCGGGTATGCGCGTCAAGGCATCATCCGGTCCGTGGCAGCACATAATGGCCCATGTCGAGGGAGTGACGAAGACGGGGTCGGTGAAGGTCTTGGCCTCGATGTTTGGTCAGGAGACGGCCATGGAGTTCCCGAACCCTGATGAGTTGGAAGTGGTGGAGGAATCGGCATGAGCGCCCACCCTCCGTGGCGTGCAGGCGTATCCAAGGGTTCTCTATTCGGCGAACTACGTGGCGTCATGGATTTGGATGGCGAGCGACAGTTCTACATCGTCCCCCCAAGTGGACCTACCAGGGTACAGTGCACCGTCTCCGAAGAACTGCGGCCGCTGGTTCTAGAGAATCTGTTTTCGGTCGTGAGGGTTGCTGGGTTCCTTCACTATGACGGAACGGGGCCTCACCCGACGCTTATGGAAGCTCAAGCGATAGACGGGATCAGTGAGCCCGATGGGCATTTCTCTGACCTTCGAGGCTTGACCGACGCAAAAGAATAGCATAAAAGCACCTTTAGGACGAACTACGGCCTGTTCTGTTTGCGGATACACCTCGCCGGGGCCACCTAGGGAAGGATCGTCGCTTCCCGCCTATCCTTTTTTGCGCCCAAAATTCCGCCTCGCAGGGTAACTCCAGCGGGGCCTTTGTGATTCTGGCGGCGGCGTGGAAAATCGCAGACACGCGCAACCTCCCCGGACTATAACGGGATTCAGTTACCCGCTCTGGTCATAGGGTTCTGGCTGTCGGGGACAAATAAGCCAGGAAGCCGGAGTAGCGCCCGGCCCGCCAGAAAGCCCCCGCACGCAACAACAGCGAGCTAGAGCATGACCGATGACCCACTAGACCGCATGATCGAGGCAGAGCAGGCCGGAGAGGGCATCTGGCTCAGCCCCAATGATGTAGCGGATGTTCTGGAAGAGCTGGCTGAACTGGAATTGCGGCTAACGCTTGAGCGGGTGATGGCGGCAAAGCAGGCCAAGTTCAGGCCTACCACTGTCGACGCTCTGTTTGCATGGCGTCCAGACATCGACCCACTAGGGCGGTAATCAGGAATGCCCGATATGCCAAAAAGGCTCAGCCCTATGACAGACTCAACCGTCAAGGAATCCTTGACAGTTGAGTAAACCCTAGCAGGCCGATTGTCACACTCAGTGTTACAGTTCACGCGTCTTCGATAGTCTCGCAGAAAGCGGCCTCAATCTGGTCGGCGGAGAGATTACGCTCTGCCCATTCGAGGGCGCCGTCATAATCTAGCGGGATGATCCCATCGCCGCCAGTACGACCATCGTTCCCCAGCGACCTTGACCAGATGGTCATCGCGCCTCCCTCACCAGCGAGGAAATACCGCTTCGACCGTGGTGTGACGTAAAGGCCAGCAGACCAATACCGGAAATCGCTGCGGCTCTCGTCGCTACTAGCCTCTCCGATCAGCGTTGCCTTGTCGGTATCGTAGCGCAGTCCGTTAATGATGGCTTTCATTTCGTTCTCTCCTCGATTGGGTTAGGTAGAAGGTAGGGGCTAAGCCCTCACCTCCGTAATCGTGCAGTCCGTGAATTTGATGTTGAACCGCTTTGCGTATGCAACAGCGTGTTTGCGCAATTTAGGCAACGATGCGCCTGACTTATAGGGAGACGACTCTATGACAGAGTATCCCTTGGCGGTGTTGGTTGCGGAAACGCGCAACTGGATTGTGTTGCGCACGACTTCAAGCGTTATGTGTGTGGGTGTCATTTAGTCTCTCCCTGTGTCTATGTCCCTACAATGCACCCGCTAGGTGCGCGTGTCAACAACTAAACACCCGTTAGGTGCATTTATTTTATGAGCCTGATCTCCCGCATACGCATCCTGTTCGGTGCCCCAGTCACCACTCATCCAGACGGGAAAGTCTATGTCCGATGGGTTGACAGGTGGATGCCGGCCTAGCAACCAACCCCTGAAGGCAAGCGATGTTCGGATGCACCCTGGCTGAGAAATCAGCAATGCGGGAAATCAATACGCACGGATGGCTCCCGCCAGCGGCGTATGTCGATACCAGCTATGCGCCGGAATGGGTTAGCGAGACATGGCAGCACCCAGGCCCTGGGCAATTAGGGTCAAAGCCAAGGGGCTTCGTCCCGCGCCGCTGTCACGCTGGGTTTGAAGTGCTGCGCACCGAAGATATGATCGTAGTGCAGGGTCCGTTCAAAACGCTGGCCGAAGCCAGTGAAGCCGCTGCCATCCTACGCATGGAGCGCAAGGCAGAACGCGTCGACAGCGAGGCTATCAAGGTAATGGCCGCCCGTGCCGATATGGACAACTACGACGACTAGAACGGGTTTCGAGATGGAACCGTCACACACCTAAAACGACCAAGCCGCTACCGGCAGTCGATGAGGTAAACCACCATGACAACAGGACGCCCCAGCGCCTACGACCCAGCCTATTGCGAGCAGGTCATTGACCTCGGCAAGGCAGGCAAGTCCAAGGCACAGATGGCAGCGGCCTTCGATGTCAGCCGCCAGACGATTGACAATTGGGCAGCAGCGCACCCCGAGTTTCTAGAAGCGCTAACGCGAGCCGACGCCCATGCACAGGATTGGTGGGAGACCAAAGGCGCTGAAGGCATGGAGAAGCCCGGCTTCAATGCTGCCGTCTGGAAGAAGTCGATGGAGGCTCGCTTCCGTGACGATTACACCGAGCGCCGCGAGTATCAGCAGACGGTTCGGATCGAGGATCTGATTGCCAGCCTTGGAAAGTGACTCGCTTTCATCGCTTCGCAAGCTGCGCGACGACTTCGGACACTACGCGGCCAGGTGCCTCAAGATCAGGGGCAAAGACGGCGCGATCACTGACTTCAGCCTGAACGAAGCTCAGATCTACCTTCACCAGCGGCTAGAGGCGCAAAAGGAACGCACTGGCAAGGTTCGAGCGCTTGTGCTGAAGGGACGCCAGCAAGGCATCTCAACTTACATCGGTGGTCGCTTCTATCACCGCTCGACATTCCGCAAAGGCTTGCGGGTGTTCATCCTGACCCACGAGCAGGACGCCACGAACAACCTGTTCGGCATGGTCGACCGCTACCACCAGCACAATCCGATTGCGCCGAGCACCAGCGCTGCGAACGCCAAGGAACTGTTCTTCGACATCCTCGAAAGCGGATACGCGGTTGGCACAGCCGGCGCCAAGGCCGTTGGCCGGTCGCAGACGGTGCAGCTGTTCCACGGGTCTGAGGTCGCGTTCTGGCCTAATGCCCCGACACACTTTGCCGGCGTGGTGCAGGCCATTCCTGACTTGCCCGGCACAGAGATCATTCTTGAGAGCACGGCGAACGGTGTAGGGGGCGAGTTCCACGAGCGCTGGCAGCAAGCGGAAGCGGGGGTTGGCGACTATGAAGCCATTTTCATCCCGTGGTTCTGGTCCCCGGAATACGCAAGGCCCGTGCCTGATGGCTTTATGCTGGATGAAGAAGAGAGCGAATACCAGGCAGCGCACGGCCTCTCACTTGGCCAGATGGTTTGGCGCCGCAACAAGGTTGCAGAACTGAAAGACCCGCTGCTGTTCCGCCAGGAATATCCCGCGACGGCATCCGAGGCGTTCCAGATGACCGGCCACGACAGCTTTATCAAGCCCGAGGCCGTGCTGCGTGCCCGCAAGGCGAACATCGAGGGGATCGGCCCGTTAGTGATTGGCGCCGACCCTGCTCGGTTTGGCGATGACAGGTTCTCGCTAGCATGGCGCAAAGGACGCAAGGTCATCAAGCGCGAGAGCAAGTCGAAGATCGACATCGTAGCCGGAGCCAACTGGATCAAGCAGATCATCGATGCCGACAAGCCCGACCGGGTGTTCATCGATGTGGGCGGCCTCGGTGCTGGCGTCTACGACATTCTGAACAATTGGGGCGAGCCGTATTCAAGCGTTTGTGTGGCGATCAATTTCGCCAGTGAACCGCAGGAACCATACGAGATTCTCGCTGATGGGACGAAACGCCCCGGCCCGCGCAATCGACGGGCTGAGATGTGGCAGCGTTCCAAACTCTGGCTCGATGAGCCTGGCGGGGCCGATGTGCCCGACGATGACGGTCTTCAGGCCGATGCCTGCGGCCCTGCATACCATTACGACGCTAACCAACGGCTTCTGCTCGAAGCCAAGGAACATATGCGAGCGCGTGGCCTCAGATCCCCGGATGATTGGGATGCCGTCGCGTTGACGTTTGCCGAGCCAGTGATGGAGCGCAAGCGCAGAACCGCCCCCCGCGTCACCAGTTGGATGAGTTGATAAATGGCTGATGACGACATCCTCGAGGACGCCAAAGAGGCATTCACTCGGGCAGAGGACGCGGAGTCCGAAAACCGCAAGTGCTACGAGGACGACATTCGCTTTGCGCGCCACGAAGAGCAGTGGGATGCCAAGGTGGCGCGGCAGCTAGAGGCGGAAGGCCGCCCGATGCTGACTATCTCAAAAATGAACGCCTTCATCCGACAGGTGGTCAACGACGCTCGACAGAACAAGCCGTCTATCCGGGTTCATCCGGCTGACAGTGGCGCCGACCCTGAAACCGCCGATGTGATCAACGGGCTAATCCGCAACATCGAATACACCTCGAACGCGGATGTGGCCTACGATACGGCGGTGGACTGTGCGGTCTCTGGCGGGTTCGGCTATTGGCGCGTTGGGCTTGACTACGCATACAGCGACAGCTTTGACATGGATCTGTCCATCGAGCGCATCGCCAACCCGTTGTCGGTCTATGGCGACCCGAACTCAATGGCGGCTGATAGTTCCGACTGGATGACGGCCCATGTGGTCGATGAATACACCAAGGATCAGTTCAAGGCCAAGTGGGGCCGCGACACCAAGACCATCAGCGAGTGGGACAACGGCGAGACCTGGGACGATAGCGAGTGGAAGACTGACAATACCGCCCGCGTTGCCGAATGGTGGAAACGCGAGGAAGTGGACGTTCTCGTTCAGCAGTTCGCCAACCCGCAGACTGGCCAAGTATATACCTATAGCGCCGACGACATCGAGAACGATGCCGACATTGCCGAGTTTATCGGGGTGCTGGAGTTCAAGCGCGAGCGCACGGCCAAGACCTACAAGGTGATGCAATACTGGCTATCCGGCGCCGAGATCCTTGGCGACCCCGTTGAGTGGCCCGGCTGCTATATCCCAATCGTGCCGGTCTATGGTGACGAGTATAACATCAAGGGCAAGCGCTATTTCCGCAGCCTGATCCACTCGGCCAAGTCCGCGCAGCAGATGTTCAACGTCTGGCGGTCCAAGGCCACCGAGGTTGTCGCGATGTCGCCCCGTGTGCCGTATATCGGGCGCAAGGGCACATTTGACTCGGACATCGAGCGGTGGCAGACGGCCAATTCGGCTAACCATCCGTTCCTCGAATACGATAACGAGATGCCGCAGCGCCAGCCGCTCGACAGTGGGCCGGCCATTGGCGCCATGCAGGAAGCCCTATCAGCCTCCGACGACATGAAGGCGGTTATCGGCCTCTATGACGCCTCGCTGGGCGCGCGTTCCAACGAGACATCAGGCCGCGCCATCATGGCCCGCCAGCGTGAAGGCGACGTGAGTACGTTCCACTTCGTAGACAACCTGAACCGCGCCATCCGCCATACTGGCCGCATACTGATCGACGCCATCCCCAAGGTTTACACGGGCGAACGCATCATCCGCGTCATGGGCGAAGATGGCACGCCTGAGAACAAGCCGCTGAACCAGGAATATCCCCAGACCGACCCCAAGACCGGCGAGAACGAGGTCGACGAAATGGGGCAGGCTATCATGGCGATGCATGATTTCTCAGCCGGCAAGTACGACCTGACCGTAACAACCGGCCCGAGCTTCACGACCCGCCGCGAGGAAGCCGCGTTCCAGATGACTGAGATGATGCGGGCGCTGCCTGCCTCTGCGCCTGTTCTCGGCAAGCACCTTGCGAAGAACATGGATTGGCCTGGGGCTGACGACATCGCTGAGGAACTGGAAGCGATGGGCAAGCCGCCCGAGATCCCGCCCGAAATGCAGCAGATGATCGAGCAGGGCAAGCAGAAGCTGGCCGAGCAGGAGCAGACCATCCAGCAGCTAAAGCAGGACCAGGCCGCCGAGATGGCCAAGGTCGAAGCCGGCAAGCAGCAGGCCATGATCCAGGTGCAGGCCGACGAGGAAATCGAGCGCATCAAGATCGCCTCGAATGAGCGCATTGCGCAGATGAAGATCGACAGTGAAGAACGTGTCGCGGCTTACAAGGCCCGACTGACCGCACAGGCAAACCAGCAGGCGTCCATCTACCTGCAAACCGACCAGAACTAAGGAACAGATCATGGCTAATGCAGTAGGCCACGACACCACAGGCATCGGACACGGCGTTAAAACCGTGACAACTGCCGGCACCGACGTTGTTCTGGTGTCAGCGGTCACCTTTGCCAAGTGGATCGTCATCCAGGCACAGACCGACAATACCGGGGTTATCGCGGTGGGCGCATCAGGTGTCGACGCTACGGTGGCAACTGGCACGGGCGCATCGCTGGCGGTTGGCGAGAAAATCACGCTGCCCTGCGAGAACCTCACCGACATCTACATTGACGCTACCGTCTCTGGGGACGGTGTGCGGTTCACGTATGGCGTGTGATAGATGACCGCGTGGAACCTCATTAATCCGGGCTATCCCCCCATCGCTCTCAATGAGGGCGTGGGGGGCTGGTGGTCTGCCGCCTACGGCAGCGATGTCGCCCTAGCCATCGACTTCGCCAATAACCGCACCTATCAGCCGACACTGAGGTCCACGCCTACCAATCTGCTCACCTACACGGCCCCAAGCCCAAAGATGGTTTATGGGGATGATGGTGTGCTGGGGTATGCGCTGCATAATTTGTGCCTGCAGAGCCAGACTTTTGGGACGAGCTGGAACGCAAACCTTTCGACTGTTACGTCCAACCAGACGTCGGCACCTGACGGATCGCTTACTGCTGATTTCGTGGTCCCAAATGCTTCTGGGAGTGTCAACCATAGAGTTGACCAAGCGGTCACCCTCGCCGTTGCGATGTACACATACTCGGTTTATGCAAAAGCAGGTGGCTACAATTTCCTTGTGCTGCAATCACGAGTGTTGGCGGCAAGTTATGCACAGTTTAACCTAGCGGAGGGCACAACGAGCATATCAGGCGCTGACTATACCAGCTCTATCATCGACGCAGGCGATGGCTGGTATCGCTGCTCGATTACATTCATGGGAACAGCAGCATCCCACACCTTCGATAATCGCATTTTCGCCGAGACTGGTTTGGTAACTTTCGCCGGTGATACTGTTAGTGGGGTTTATCTATGGGGCGCTCAGCTTAATGCAGGCTCCTCCGCCCTCACCTACATCCCCACCACTACCGCCGCCGTCTACTCCCTCCCCATCGACCACAACCCGACCACGTTCGATCCGTTGGGGGTACTGATTGAGGAACAGCGGACGAACCTCTGCCTCTACTCCGACGACTTCACCAATGCCGCATGGGTCAAGACATCCACCACGGCAGCAAAGACTGCTACCGGCCCCGATGGGGTAGCCAATAGCGCATCGACGCTGACTGCCACGGGTGCAAACGGCACGGCACTCCAGACCATCACTTCGGTATCTGCCGCCCGCGTCTCCAGCGCATTCGTCAAGCGCCGCACGGGAACAGGCGATATCGAGATGACACAGGACAACGGCGCCACATGGGCCGCCGTCACGGTTACCGCTGGATGGACGAGGGTCGAGATAGCATCGGCCACAGTGGCAAACCCGGTAGTCGGCTTCCGCATCGTCACCAGCGGTGATGAAGTTGACGTTGCGCTATTCGATCAGGAGGTTGGTGCGTTTATTACATCTCCCATCCCCACCGTAGCCTCACAGGTGACGAGGGCTGCGGACCAGATCAGCCTGCTGACGAGTGCGTTTGGGTATAGTGCAACGGAAGGGGCGGTTGTTGCAAATATTAGGTTTGCCGACTATACGGCTGGGAGTGGTCGGGTAGGTGGGATTGTCGGCATTGGGGGCAGTTCGCCGAGAGCCATGCTATATATGTCTGCCGGCGCAAAGAGGCCGATATACGGCCAGGTATACGACGGCGTCGATTTTGGTGGAGATTTCGGGCCTAATTTTACCGACTTGGCTGTAAACACCGAACACAAGACAGCATTTGCGTATGAGGAGGTGGCTGGCGGCTCCGATGCGCTAACATGGAATGGTATTGCGGCATCAAGCACTGTCCACGCTAATACAGTAACACTTCCTTCCGTTGGGGCGACTTTGTTTGTCGGGAACCGGCCTGACACCCCGAACTATTTCAACGGTCACATCAAATCCCTAGCCTACTGGCCCACACGAAAGTCCGACACCTACCTCCAGCAGGTGACGACATGATTATCGACCTAATGGTATGGGCTTCGACCCGCGAGCAATTCGTCACAGGCATGGTCCAGAACGGCCTAGCCACTGTAGAGGACGGTGACCTGCTGCCTACTGAGGGTGTGCTGATAGACGAGCTAGGGCCGATTACCAAGACCCCGGCCACGTTTGATGCAGAGGGCAACGAGATCACCCCGGCTGTCATGGTCAGCGGCCATCATGTGAACCTCCGTGCCTACGGGCAGTTCGCCCAGCAGGTGACATACGGCCTCCTTCAAGAGGGCGATGTGTTCCAACGAACTCACCTATTGCGGATCATCCAGAACCTGTCCTTCGTTCCGATCACCGCCGAGGGTGTGCCCTCGGGATATGAAGGGCCGAACGGAGTGCGGTTGTTTGATCCTGGCGTGGTTAATATCCCGGCCCGCGTCTGGGCATGACCCCCACGCCCTAAGTTCATCTGTGTTCACCCCCAGGCCCCTGATCGGGGCCTTTTTCTATGCCTCAGCACCAACCGAGATAATGGAGTGCCCCGTCTATGGCCGACGAAGAAACCGCTATTGCCGAAATCGAACAGGAAACCCCTGCAATCGAAACGGAGGTAGCACCAGAGCCAGCCCCCGACGAGCCGGAACGAATCCTAGACCCCGGTGAGGAAGAAGCCGCCGCAGCCGATGCAGCGGGAATCCCCGACGACGAGTTTGAAGACATCGAGTGGGATGGGAAATCGTTCAAGGCGCCCAAGGGCGTCAAGGACGGCATCCTTATGCAGAGTGACTACACGAAGAAAACGCAGGCCGTATCCGAACGGATGAAGGCACTGGAAGCCCGCAGCGCGGAGCTAGACCAGCAAGCCGAAGTCACCGAGGAAGAGCTTCGCGACCGCGCCGTTATGCTGGGCGTCAATGCCCGGCTGGACGAATACAAAAACGTGGATTGGGCGCAGCTATGGCGCACAGATCCCGTTGCCGCTGGCGAACATCAGGCCATTTACCAGCAGCTAAAAGAGCATGCCCAGGAGACCTCCGAAGGTCTCAAAACCAAGCAGGCGAACCGCACTCAAGCCACGGAGCGAGAACTCGCCACCCGTGTTGAGGAAACGCTGAAGTTCGCCAGCTCAAAAGGCATCAAATCCGAGCGTATCGGTGAGATCGTCAAATTCCTTGAAGCCGATGGAATCTCCGAAGAAGCGATCAAACGCAATTGGTCGCCAGCCTTCCTGACCCTCGCGCACAAGGCATTTATCGGCCACCAGACGCTCGCCAAGCAGACAGCAACGCCTCCCCGCGCTCCCGCGCCGTCCCTGAAGCCGTTGGCGACAGTGGGCGGCAAATCCACCCCCGGCGGCACCGTCAATCTCGCCGACGCAGACATGGACGCCTATGTCGCAGCCCGCAAACGTGGAGTGGGTGGGAAAGCTCTGAGGTAACCACCAAAACCCGCCTTTGAACGTCGGATGACGTCCAGGCCCCGCGCCGCCATGAGCGGCCAGAAGGACAACAAATGTCTAACACCACGCTAACTGCGGATGTGATCGCTAAGGAAGCGGTCGCCATCCTCGAAAACGAACTGCTGATGGCAAAGCTCTGCTATCGCGGTTACGAGAACGAGTTCGACAACAAGGTGAACGGCTATAAGGTCGGTGAGACGGTTTCCATCCGCCGCCCGACTGACTTCACCGTCCGCGACGGCAAAACCGCCGCGGTGCAGGACGTTGTCGAGGGCAAGATCCCCGTCACCGTCGACAAGCAGAAGGGCATCGACTTCAAGTTCACGAGCCAGGACTTGACCTTGCAGATCGGTGAGCTTGGCGAGCGCGTCATTCGCCCCGCCATGCTCCAGTTGGCCAACCAGGTCGATATTGACATGATGGCCCTCTACAACCGGTTCCCCCGGCAGGTAACCATCCCATCGGGCGGAATCGACAGTTTCGCGGACTTCGCTCTTGCCCCGACGCTGATGGATTCCTGCTCACTGCCGCAGGAAGGCCGTGCTTCCGTGCTGTCGCCGTCCAACTACTGGTCGCTGCTCGGCTCGCAGACTGCCCTCTACATGAACGATGTGGCCAAGGGCGCCTATCGCAATGCCAACCTCGGCATGATCGGTGGCGTTGACACCTACATGAGCCAGAACGTGCCCACCCATACTACGGGCGCCCGTACCGGCACTGACACGGCTGACCTGAGCGTTGTTGACGGCACGTTCACCTGGGCGGCAACCAAGGACTCGACCTCGATCACCTTCCACATCGACGGTGCCGCTTCCGACACTGCCGGCTACTGGAAGAAGGGCGATACCTTCACCATCAGCGACCTCTACGATGTCAACCCGGTGACCAAGGCACGCCTGTCGCACCTGAAGCAGTTTGTGGTCACGGCTGATGCCACGACTGCAAGTTCTGAAGGCGACGTGTCGATCTGGCCCCCGATCATCCTGAGCGGTGCTCACAAGACCTGTGACCTGTCGACCGGCACGATTGACGACAACACCATCACGTACAAGGGTGTTGCGTCGACCGTTTACACGGAAAACCTGTTCTTCACCAAGAACGCGATGGCCCTGACGATGGTGCCGATGGTGAAGCCCCCGGGTGCCGTTGACGTTGGCCGCCGCACTTACAAGGGCATCAGCGTTCGCGTCATTCCCTACTATGACGGCACCAACGACGACAGCAATTGGCGTCTTGATGTCCTCTACGGGACCGACGTGATCGACCCCCGCCTTGCCGTCCGCGCCTCGCTCGCGGCCGACATCTAACCCGCCATTGAAGGAGACACACTATGGCTAACATCAAGGAACTCGGTGATGGCGGGCCGGACGGCACTCGTCTCGGCAAGGCCAGCACCAACCTCGTCGGATTCTATGGGGGCACGCCGATTGTGCAGCCCTCCGGCGCGGCTCAGGCCGAGGTTGCGGCAAGCGTTCTGTCGCTTACCGGCACCTATAACTCGACCATCATCATCACTGCGGTTACCGCCGTGCTTGACGAAGTGAATGCGCTCCGCACCGCTCTCGTCAATCTCGGCCTTATCGCGGGCGCCTGATGAAGGTTCTCGTTTGCATTCCGGCGTATGACCGGAAGCTAAGCGTCGAAACGGCGTGCTCCCTGCTGAAAGAGCAGGGGGCGGCCACCCTCGCCGGGGTCGACATGCACGTTATTGTCGCCCCCGGTTCTAGCCTCATCACGCAGGCCCGCAACCAACTCGCCAGCGAGTTTCTGGCCAGTGACGCCGACCGCATGGTGTTTATCGATGCGGACGTGGCGTGGGAAGTCGGGTCGCTGCTCAAGATCGCCTCGCACAAGGTCGATTTCTGCGGTGGGGCCTATCGATACAAGAGCGACGACGAAGGCTATCCGGTCGGTTGGCTGGAAGGAACGGAACTATGGGCAGACCCTGACACCGGGCTGCTAGAGGTAGGCATGTTGCCGGGCGGGTTTCTATCGCTCAGCCGTGCAGTGTTCAAGGAATTGACCGAGGCGCACACAGACCGCGCCTATGCCTTCCACGGCAAGCAGTTCCAGGCGTTCTTCCATTGCCCGCCCGGTGATGGCGAGGACGGGGCGTTCTGCCGTGACTGGCGCGACCTTGGCGGCAAAGTCTGGCTCGATCCCGAATTGACCCTGACCCATGTCGAGGGCGGGCGGTCCTATACCGGCCACATCGGCAACTGGCTCAAGAACAGGCCCGCATCATGATCCTGACAGTTTCCATTCCCCAGCATTGTGCACCGCAGAAGGTGCGCGGCGAAACCGTGCAGCCCGGCCAGTCGGTAACTGCTGATTTCGAGGATGCCGAAGTGGCAGCGATGCGCGCCGCGCCGGGGCATTACACGATCGGTCAAGCCGCAAGTGGCCGCAATCCTCCGCAAGTGGCCGCAAATACGGCAAGCGCGCCGGCAGAACCCGATAAGCCCCGCCGTGGCCGTCCTCCCCGCACAGCAAAGGCGCACTAAATGGCCCTTGGGACATATGCAGAGTTGCAGACGGCGGTTCTGTCATGGCTGGACCGTTCCGGCATTGACGACACCGCAGCGCCCGACTGGATCACGCTGGGCGAAGCATTCCTCAACCGGGAAATCGGCGCCGTTGAAACTGACGCGACCCTGACCGGCACAGCCGACAGCCGGCGCATTGATATTTCGTCGCTATCGATGGAGCGCCCGATTGCGCTGTTCCTCGCAGAAAGCGGCTACGACGAGGTGCGCTTGCAGCCCAAGGCTGATGGCACCTTTCCATACCGCACCACATCGGGCCGCCCGACATGTTGGGCCATAGATGGCACGAATATCGACATGGATTGCCCACTGCTCGAGGCCTATCCGTTTCGGTTCCGCTACCGCCAGCGGTTCGCCCTGTCGGACAGCGCCACAACCAACTGGCTGCTGACCAATCACCCCGATGTCTATCTGGCGGCAACGATGGTTTACGGCAACCTGTACAACAAGGCAGTCGCCAACGCTTCCACCTGGCGCGAAATCATCAACACCTCGGTGCCATCGATCACGCACTCCATCGCCCAATCAAAGCGCGGCACGATAGCCGTGGAACCGGCATTCCGCTCCCGTGGCGGGCTTATGACGCTGGCTGAGTGGACTAACGGCTAATGCAGCCCATTGGCCCGTACCGCCCGGATATGGCGGCTAGCAATGCTGGTGTGACCGCCAATGTCAGCAACGTGCTGATGTTCCGCGACGAGACCGGCGTTGCATATGGTCCGCACCCCTCGCTTGCCATCCCGGCTGGGGCAGGGGCATTGCCCGCAACCCCGCTCGGGGGGACAACCGTGGTGCTGCAATCCGGCGCCAAGAAGGTGTTTGTTGGGACTGCCGCCACAATCGAGGAAATGGCGAACGACTTCACTTGGACCGCGCGTGGCACTGGCTATACGGTCCCGTCCGGCGACAAGTGGTCAATGACGCAGTTTGGCGCCTTCCTGCTCGCGACCAACACGACAGACGGGTTGCTGGCATATAATGCGGAGACCCCGGCTGGCGTTAACGCTGTGTCTGGCGCTCCGGCGTTCAAGTCGATCTTTGTGGCATTCGATTGCCTGTTCGGGTGCGTCAGCGATGACGACGCGCTGCTGTTCCGCAATTCAGCCCCGAACGACCACACCAACTGGACCACGGCGGGCGCCGGCTACCAGCCCTTGGCCGATGGCGAGGGCCTGATGGGTGGCGGCGAAATCTCGCAGGGCTATGCCATCGTGTTGCAACGCAAGGCCGTGCATCTGTTGCAGCGCACTGGCGACCGCAAGATTTACAACCGTGTAAAGCTGAGCAGCGGCGAAGGTTCAGTTAATCCGTGGGGCATCGTCAACGCCCGTGGCGCGGTGTATTTCTGCGACACTGACGGATTCAAGCGGGCGACATCCAGCGGCGTCGAAGCCATCGGCCAGGAGAAGGTCAATCGCTATTTCGTGGACCATCTGGCGGGTTCGCTAGACGGTATCGAGGGCGCTTTCGACGCGGCCAACCAGCGCATTGTCTGGCGGCATCAGGAACAGGCGGCGTCCAGCACCACGCTATTCCCGACCATGATGACGTTCGACCTGCGGCTTGGTGAGTTCGTCCCTATCGAGACCGAGACAACAGCCATCTTCTCGATGGCCTCCCCCGGCTATACGGCGGACAATGCCAGCGGGCTCGGCACCACCGATACCGCGCCATATGGCCCGGATAGCCGGTTTTGGGTGGGTGGCGAAGAAGGCTTGCTCGGCATCAACTCAGCGTTCAAGGCCGGGTTCTTCAACGGCGCCAGCCTTGCGGCAGAGGTCGAGACGGCAACGCTGGTCAGCCCGACCAATAACACCACAACGCGGGCAACCGTCATCACCGACAGTTCAAGCGCCACGCTATCGATGGGCGCCCGCACCAGACTGTCCGATAATGCAACTTACACGACTGCGCAGTCGATGACAGTTGGAGGCTCAACCCCGGTTCGGGCCACTGGCAAACTGATGAGCGCCAAGGTTAATGTCGCGGCGGGTGAGGATTGGTCATTCATTCGCGGCGTTCGCTTCGATGAAATCGCGGAGGGTGGCGCACGATGAGCAGACGCGGGGTAACAAATGCCTCCTTTTAGACCATTTAAGCCCGGCGAGTTCGTAGAGAACGACGGCAGCAATCCGCAGTGGCCGAAGGGCACGCAATCGACCGAGCGCGCCATTACATGGCAGATGCCAGATGGTCGCTGGGTAAACACCCCGACACTGTTCCAGACGCCAAATGGCGTGGTCGATATGTCAGCCCCTGCATCCGAAGAACAGGCGCGCGGCGCGGCAATGGCGCTGATGCGTTCGGGATATTCGTTCCCAATATACGGCTCTGAGGATGATGCCGTTCGTGGTGCCATCGCGCGAAGCAGTAAGGGCGGCGCATTCCAAGGCTCAATCGGTAAGCCGCGCGAGACATCGGACGCTAGAACACAAGGCGGGCTCGCTGAACTACTATCTCGCCCGCGTGCGGCCCCACCAAATCTGGCGGAAATACTAGCAGGCGGGCCGCAAGGCATAGGTGGCGGACGATGAGTGTCTTTCGCAGCAATGACGGCATCATCAAGACGGCCAAGGTTGCGCTTAGCAGCACGGCGGCAACAACCATTGTGGATGGCGGCAACACCGGGGCAACCGTTGAATATGTCCGGGCAACCGAAGTGGCAGGCTCAACGCCAACGCTGATCCTCGACATTTACAGTTCCTCGACCGCCTACAAGATCCGGGGCACCTTAGCGATGACGGCAAACACGCCTGTGGTCGATGCCAACCCTATCCAGCTTGAGGCGGGCGAACTGCTCAGGGCCACGGCCAGCGCCGCCGACCAGATCCACGTTACCGCCACCTATACGATCCCGAGCTAAGCGAGAACGACATGGCATCCGGTACAGACCCGTATGGTGACTTGCCTTATCCGGGCAATCCAAACTTCACCCCGGATAGGTGGGAAACCGCCAACGTTCTGCCGCTCAAGAAGAACCGCGAGACGGGTCAATGGGCGTGGGCTGTCCCGAACACGCTGGCCGATATGCTGTCAGGCGTTGCCGCACCGGGAAAGGCGTGGCGCGGGGAATATCCAACGCTGGTCGATCAACTGACAGGCGTTAATTATCAGCCGGGAATGGCCGAAGATGCAGCTAGCCTGGCGGGGGCGCTGACATTAGGAGGCGGGGCCGTTCCAAAGGCCGCAAATACACTCGGCATTTTCGGCGGCATGATGGCCAAAACGGCAGACAAGGCCGCGCTGGCACAGGCTGAGAAGATGGCTAAATCCGGCGCAACCCGTGACGAGATTTGGAACGCTACGGGCTGGTTTAAGGGCAAGGACGATAAGTGGCGGTTTGAGATTGACGACAGCGCTAGCACAATTAGACCGAACGCGATGGCTGAATTGACCGCAGGCGAGGACGGCAGTTTCGGTGCAACGCAGCGGTATGCGCCGGGCGTCCTAGCTCATCCAAAACTTTATCAAGCATATCCAGACTTGAAATATGCCAGCGTTGACGCGCGTTATAACAAGGCGCTTGCAGGTAACAGCGGGGCAATTAGTTATCGTGGCGATAGTGGCGGGCGCCCGGAAATCACAACCCAAACGAACGCAATAAACGGCCCTGGAGGCACGCACGGGGTCATTCTTCATGAAGCCCAGCACGCCATTGAGGATACGGAAGGGTTCGCCCAAGGCGGGAACCTGTCAACATTCTCAGACATGATCGACCCCCAAGCTATCGCTGACGCAAGGGTTATGTCCGCGTTAATACGCAAGGGTGTGCCCATTGATGATGCGCCTGCTGCATTCCTGAACGCGGTTGGACGAGACGTGAAGCCAGAGGCGAGGGCGCTTATCCAAGAGTTCTCGGATAACCCGCAAGGTCTTTACGATATGCCAGCCGACCCAAGAGAAGCCTACAAACGACTCGCTGGCGAGACCGAGGCCCGCAACGTCCAAACCCGCATGGACCTAACCCCAGAGCAGCGCCGCGCGAAAGCGCCGTGGTACACTCAGGACGTGCCCGATGATCGGCAAATCGTCCGCTTCTGGGGCGACTAAATGCTGACACGCCTTCCCCCGGCTCGCGTCCTGCATGAATGGGACGCGATATGCACTGACCTGCGCAAGGTCATCCACCTCGACGCCAAGCGATCACTATCCGATGTGCTTGGGCAGGCAATAGCCGGTCAACTCCAGTTCTGGCGGGTTACAGAGCCAAGCGAGGCCTATGTGGCAACACAGGTCACGCGGGACAGATCGACCAACCGGCGCACGTTCTGGATCATCTATGCGGGCGGGCTGGGCGGCGGTATCAGGCGGATGCGTGGCAGCATGGACCATCTGATGTGGCAGGCACGAAAAGAACGCTGCGCCTCGGTGCAGTTCCAAGGGCGCGACTGGCGCAAGGTATTCCCCGACTTCAATGCGTCGTTCTCGGACGGCGTTTGGCACTACAGAAAGGCGACCTGACATGGGTGGCGGTTCCGATCCTGCAACACAGCGCGGCGAGCAGTTGAACAACCAGTTTAACGGCTATATCAACACGCCTGCCCCCGCGCCGAGTGCTGGCACGACCAGCGGCATTTCCTCGCTATTGTCCGGCGCCGATCCAGCGGGCTACTCGCAGGGCGTTGGCGGCGCGATCTCGTCCTTTGCCGATACCGCATCGGGCAAGAATATCGGCGTCAACGCCCCCGGCTATCAGGCGGTGCGAAACAACCTCGAATCCAACATCATGGGCGATGTCAACGCCTCGATGGGCGCCTATGGTCGGCAGGGCTCTAACGTCCACACCGATCAGTTGACCAGCAGCCTTGCGTCTCAACTCGGCGGGCTGGACATGGCGCAATATAATGCCGGTCAGGATCGACAGGTGCAGGCGGCGCAGATGCTGCCGGGGCTCCAGCAAGCCGCAACCCAGCCGGGGATGACCCAGCTAGCGGCTGGCGGCGCACAGGACTCGGTTAATAACGCCGACTTCGACCGCTTCTTGCAGTTGCTACAGGCCAACACTTCGGTCAGCGAAACCCCCGGCATGGAGCAGGAAGCCCCGTGGTGGCAAACCCTTGCCGGAACCGCACTATCTTTGCTCTAGGAGACGATCATGGGCCTGTTTGACCTCATTCCGCCTGACAACCAGTTGGGCCAAATCCTGATGGGAATGAAGCAGCCGCTTAACGACCTTGGCGTTGGCTTGCAGCGCGGCAAGACGTGGCAGAAGGGCATTCGCGAGGCGTCGAAGTACACCGAGGAACAGGCCCCGCTGCGTGCGGAGCAGGCGCAGTTGCAGATGAAATCTCAGAACGAGGCGAACGCCCGCAATCGGTCAGCGGGGTGGCTCCGCACCCAGCCGGGCGGCGAACAGTTCGCGGCGGCAATCGAGAATGGCACGGTTGACGGGTCAACCGGCTACAAGGCGTATCTGGACAGCCTTAAGGGCGACGGGGCGGGCGGCGCCGGGAAAGTCGGTCTTAACCCAGGATATGCGCGAGACGCCAAGGGCAACATTGTCCCTGTCCAGTACTCAGACCAAGGAACTGCGGTGCAGACATCGCTTCCCGATGGCCTAACCCTATTGAGCCCTATGGAACTAGCGGGGGGTAAGAGGGGCTCGGTAGTCGACGCTGAGACGGCGGCCAAGGCGCGGGCTTCGCTTCGCCCAGCCAAAGTCTCTAAGGAAAATACTAGAAAAGCTATTGCCGAACTACGCCTAAACCAGAATGGCATGGACGAATGGTTTGGGCAGGTCGGCCCGCGCGGTGTGTATATCAGCCCCGGTTCTGAGATGGGAAAGTTTTGGGCGGCAGCGGAGCCAACGAACAACCAAGCATTCATGCAGGCTCGCGAGGCGCTCAAGGGCGGGGGCCAGATCACAGACTTTGAAGGCCAGAAGGCGGAGGACGCGTTCTCTCGGATGCGGGCTTCCCTCGCAACTGGCGACCAGCAACAGTACCTCCGCGCCTTGTCCGACTTTGAAGCCGCCGTGGCTGAAGGCTACCGGCTGCTGGAAGAAGCCGCCAGCCCCAGTTATTCGCAGGGCGGCGGCGGCGCAAACGATCCATTGGGGCTTCGATAAATGGCATCACTCGCTGAAATCCGGCAGCAGTATCCTCAGTACCAGGATATGAGCGACCAGCAGTTGGCAGATGGGCTTTACGGAAAGTTCTATTCCGACATGCCGCGCGACCAGTTCAACCAGAATCTGGGCATTGTGCAGGGTGGCGAGGCCATGCAGGCGGCATCCACTGCCTCGCAGCGCCTGACAGGCAAGGTATCTGATCTGCCGTCAAAGCAGCCGGCTAGGCCCGACCTGTTCAACTCCACGATGGCTACCGTCAACGGCCTCGCCGCGTCTGTTCCGTTCCTGCAAAATACAACTGACGCCATCGGCGGCACGATTTCGCAACTGACTGGCGGCGATTATCAGGGCTACATCGACCACCAAAGACAGGTCCGGCAGGGTTACGCTGATGCAGCGCCACTGGCGCGTGTTGCGGGTGAAGTCGGTGGCGCCATCGGTAGCGTGGGGGCGCTCGGTGCTACGAAACTCGGCGCCGAAGCGTTGGGGCTGGCGGGCAACCCCTGGATGCGTCTAGGTAATTCCACGCTGTCATCCGCTGGCCTGGCTGGCGCGGATTCTCTGTCGCGCGGCGAAACTGGCGCAGACACGCTAAAAACGATGGGGATGGGCGGCGCGTTCGGCGCTGCGATGCCGATAGTTGGCGCGGGCGTCCGCGCTGCCGGTCGCAGTGTGCGCAATAACATCATCGATCCTGTCGCCACGATGCTCAACCCCGACAACGCTGCCGCGTCACATCTTGGCAAGGCTATCGGCGCCGACAGGCGTGCAGGGCAGTTTATGACTGCCGCCGATGAAGCAGCCGCCCGCAATGCCGATGTGCCTGTAATCAACGCCGACCGCTTCGGCAAATCCACGCGCACACTTGCCCGCACTGCCTCTAACATTGACAACGAGGCAGGCGCCAAGTTCTCGCGGGTTGTCGAGGATAGGTTCAAGGGGCAGGGCGACCGCGCGGTGAGATTTCTTAAGAAGATCATGGGCGGCGCAACCGATGATCTGCAGCTCCAAGACAAACTCGAGGCGGCGGCGCGCGTCAGCAATAAGACCGCCTATGACGCTGCCTATGCATCGCCGCAAGCGCGGGCAATATGGTCGCCCAAGATACGCCAGTTGATGCAGGCCGACGAAATGAAGACGGCAGTCAAAGCGGCGGAAAAGGCAGCTAGAACCGAGTCTGCATTAACGGGCGGGAAGCCGGTTAAGAACCCGTTTATCTTCAACGCGGACGATACCCTATCCGAAACGCTGGCAAAGCAGGCGGACGGGTCGACTGCGCTCCCGAGTTTGGAGTTCTGGGATATTGTCCAGCGCGAACTGCGCAAGAGTGGGGCCGCTGCCATGCGTTCCGGCGGGCCTGATGCCGCGCGCCCATTTACCCGGCTGCGCAATGAATTGGTGAGCGAACTCGACAAATCTGTGCCGGCGTTCAAACAAGCGCGGTCTGGTGCAGCAAGTTTCTTCGGCACCGACGGCGCCCTTGATGCTGGCCGTAAGGCCGTCAAAATGACCAAGGAAGTTCCAGAACTGGAACGCGCTCATGCGGCATTCAAGCCTGCCGAGAAGGAAGCCGCGTCTGTCGGCTATGCATCCCAACTGATCGATGAGATTGGCGCTGCGGGTGATAGCCGAAATCTGATGATCACCAAGCTATTCGACTCTCCTAGTGCTAGGGCTCGGAACGAGCTGTTTCTAGGCAAAGCCAGGGCTCGCGAACTGGAAGCGCTGGTCAAGGTTGAAACCATCGTTGACGCCCTGCGCGGCGCTGTGAAGGGCAATTCAACCACGGCAGAACAGCTAATCTCTGCCGGCGCAATCGGCACGGGCGTCGGCCTTGGAACAGGCGACCTAAGCACAGGGGCGTGGTCCGGCATAGCGGCTGCACTGGCGATGAAAGGTCTGAAGGTTGCTGGCAAGAGTGTCGACGAGAAGGTCATGAATATGGTAGCGGAAGCGCTGCTGTCCTCCAACCCTGCCCAGATCCAGAAAGCCATTCAGAACGCAACGCTCTCGCAGCGGCACATGGATGCGCTCAACGCGATAATGAAGGCGCTTTCGGTCGGTGGCCGTGGCGCTGCTCTATCGGCGCTTCCGCAGCAGCGGAGCGGGCCAGTTGAGATCAGCGTGCCATATTAGATCACCGGGCCACCGTTCATGAAATAGCGGATGGCAACAAGGCCAACGGCCATTCCGATAATCTGAACCCACCATGACGGGCTGGTCAGCCAATCAGGGCCTTTCGGTATTTCGTTGTCTTCGCGCTCGCCCATCTTGATCTCCGGCCCCAGCCCGCAACCTAATCACCACTCATCTCGACAGCAAGGCCCTTCGGGGCCTTTTTCTATGGAGCCTAGCCAGTGGCATCCCTGACCCCGCAAGAATTCCAGCGTCTGTTCGGCAATGCACAGCAAACGCCAGTGTCCGACATGTATGCAGGAACCGGCATGCAGCCGCAATCCTCGACGCAATACTTCAACCAGCCGGGGGGTGAATATGGCTACGACCCGCAAGGCAACTATGGGCGGAAGGTGCCGAGCGTGGCGTTCTCCGGCGCGGGCATGGGGTTGAATCCAAACACACAGCTAGGCCTTCCACAGACCGCGACGGCGGCAATCGATCAGCAGTTTCCAGTCTCGGGCGGCAACCAGGCATTGAGCTATTCGCCGGGCGCTGACCTGGGCGGGAACTTCGGGCCGCAGCCGGGCGGCTACAGTTCCACGGCAGCACTTCCCCAAAGGCAGAACGGGCCAGCATCGGGCGAAAACCTGATGGCGCTCCCCGGTCAGGTTCCGGGCGCAACTGCCATCCCCCGCGCCTCCGGCCTCAATCTCCCCACTGGCAAGCCAACCATGCTCGACATGCTGGGCGATTGGTTCGGCGGCACAACCGCTGGCGGGTTGATGAAGAACCTGGCGCCGGATGCCTTCTATGGCTTTGGCGAAATGCTCAAGGGCAAGCCGCAGACCGGGGCGAAGTCGCTGCCACAGCGGATCTCGGCGCCCACTCCCTCGCAGACCTACGCGGCTAAGAACGCCAACGCCAAGGCATCGGCTCAGGCCGGCGCAACGCGGGGTTATACACCATCATCCTCGGGCCAGTCGGGCGACTGGTTCTCAACCGTGACGGGGCGCTGACATGAGCAAGCTCACCGTATCCGCCTGGGATACCACAGCAGCAAACAATACCGATGTAGGCGGCATTTCGATTGCCGAGGGGTGCGCTATGGCGAACCTCAACAATGCCATGCGCGAAATCATGGCGCAGGTGGCAACGGCGGGTTTCGTCGGGGTGCCCGGATCGCTCACCGATCCGAATGCGGACCGCCTGCTGTTCTGGGATGATAGCGCGGGCGCTCTGGCATTCCTTACGGTCGGCAACGGAAACGAGATTTCCACAACCACGCTGCGGAAGCTCGAAACCTTCATCATCGCGATTTCCGACGAGACTACGGCCATCACCACGGGCACGGCCAAGGTTTCGTTCAGGATGCCGTTTGCCATGACGTTGACGGATGTTCGCGCGTCACTCGCCACGGCCTCAAGCAGCGGCACACCGACGTTCGACATTAACGAGGGCGGCACAACGATCCTCAGCACTAAGCTGACCATCGACGCCAGCGAGACAACATCCACTACGGCGGTTGCCGCCGCCGTCATTTCCGATACCACGCTGGCCGACGATGCGCTGATGACCCTTGACATCGATGTTGCGGGAACTGGCGCCAAGGGGGCGAAGGTTGCGCTGATCGGCTATCGCACATGACGATAATTATTAACTCATACCGCTTCGGCTCTCAAACGCTGACGTTCGTAGACAGCGCCACATCGACCAGTTCCACTATCACCATGCCAGCGGGCGCCGCCGAGAACGACATAGCGTTCCTGGCCGATTTCCCCGATGGCGGCGGCCCGCCCGATAGCATTCCGACAGGGTTTAGCGCCATTGCCAGCGGGCGGTGGGATTCTGTCCGGCTCCGCACCAGCTACAAAATTCTCGGCGCAGGTGAAGGCGGTTCGACCATCACCGGCATGAACGGCGCGACCTCCAATTCAAAGGTATTGCTGGTGTTCAGGCCGGGGACGGCAGCGACAGTTGCGGTGTCCACATGGGGCAACGAACCGACCAGCGGCAACCCATCGCAACAGACCATCTCAGCATCAGGGCAGACGCCGCCGCTCGTCGCCATCGGTGTTTCTGCCACTACAGGTACACCAGCCTTTAGCGTCGAAACACCCTCGTTCAGCGCCAACGTCACATCCAGTCACGTCAAGGTCGGTTATACGATCTATAATTCCAGCCCATCCGACCATACCGTCGATCACGCCGACTTGGGCGATAACG
>TARA_R110000868_G_scaffold95941_12_pt1 | contig 23486 bp, 17 predicted proteins | sample TARA_R110000868 | Tara Oceans TARA_R110000868 (sample SAMEA4397489) | marine metagenome | biome: Polar Biome; feature: [SRF] surface water layer (ENVO:00010504); material: water (ENVO:00002006), including particulate matter (ENVO:01000060) such as... | depth 5 m | reverse complement strand
GCGATCACCGGGCAGGATCTGGTCGCCTGGCAGCTGCGCGTGGCGCAAGGTGCGGCTTTGCCGCTGGCCCAACAGGATATTCCACTGAACGGCCATGCCATTGAGGTGCGGCTGTACGCAGAAGATCCCGAGCAGGACTTTCTGCCCGCCAGCGGCCATCTGACGTTGTATCGTGAACCTGCAGCAGGTGCCGGTCGGCGGGTCGACAGCGGCGTGAGTGAGGGCGATGAAGTGTCGCCCTTTTACGACCCCATGCTGGCCAAGCTGGTTGCCTGGGGCGAAGACCGCGAGACCGCGCGTCGCCGCCTGCTGGCCATGCTGGATGAACAATTGATTGGTGGCCTGCGCAGCAACCTGGCGTTTCTGAAACGCGTATTGGCGCACCCGGCCTTTGCCGCCGCCGAGCTGGATACCGGTTTTATCGAACGTTACGCCGACGCCTTGCTGCCACCCCCCGTTGCGCTGGCAGACGCTTTTTGGGCGCTGGCAGCGCGAGCTTGGTTGCTGACTGACCCTGCTGCCGCGCGCAGCGACGATCCGCACTCGCCCTGGGCGGCCAACAACGCGTTGCGCCTCGGCATGCCGAGTGCGCAGACAGTGCTCCTGCGCTGTGAACAAGAGACCCGGCGAGCCCTGCCGGTTGAAGGCGCGGTGCTGCAAGCTGAACAGATACTGTGGCAAGGTCGGCGCTATCCCTTACAACGGCGTGGCGAACGGCTGTTTCTTGGTTGGGACGGGCAATTGCGCGAGATAAGCCGCGTGGATGCCATTAGCGCCGCCCAAGCTGCGCACGCGCCGCAGGGTGGCCTGACTGCACCGATGAACGGCAGTATCGTGCGCGTTGCCGTGAAGGTGGGTGACGAGGTTGTTGCTGGCGCCTTGCTGGTGGTGCTCGAGGCGATGAAAATGGAGCACAGTATTCGTGCCCCGCAGGCGGGAAAAGTGCTGGCGTTGGGTTGCGCCGAAGGTGATCTGGTCGACGAGGGCCGGGTGCTGATCGAATTGCAGGAGACAAGCGAATGACAATGCCGCAGCAGGTACGTCTGGTCGAAGTGGGCCCACGTGATGGCCTACAGAACGAGAAACAACCCATCAGCGTGGCCGACAAGGTACGGCTGGTCGATGATCTGAGCGCGGCGGGCCTGAGCTATATCGAAGTAGGCAGCTTCGTCTCGCCCAAGTGGGTGCCGCAGATGGCGGGCTCGGCCGAGGTCTTTGCCGGCATCCAGCAGCGCTCTGGCGTGACTTACGCGGCGCTGGCGCCCAACCTGAAAGGCTTTGAAGCGGCGTTGGCTGCTGGCGTGCAGGAAGTCGCCGTATTTGCTGCTGCCTCCGAGGCTTTCTCGCAAAAAAACATCAACTGCTCCATTGCTGAGAGCTTGCAACGCTTTGAGCCGTTGACGGCGGCGGCGCAGGAGCATGGCGTCAAGGTGCGTGGTTATATTTCCTGTGTGCTGGGCTGCCCCTACGACGGTGACGTATCGCCGGAGCAAGTGGCGGCGATTGCCCGCGAGCTACTCGACAGTGGCTGCTATGAAGTTTCGCTCGGTGACACCATCGGCGTTGGCACCGCTGGCGAAACCCGTCGTCTTTTCGACGTGGTAGGGCGTGATATACCGCGCAGCCAATTGGCCGGGCATTTTCACGATACCTACGGCCAGGCGCTGGCCAATATTCACGCCAGCCTGCTTGAGGGCATCAGCGTGTTCGACAGCTCGGTGGCCGGGCTGGGTGGCTGCCCTTATGCGAAGGGCGCGACCGGCAACGTAGCCACCGAAGATGTGCTCTACCTGCTCAATGGGCTGGGTATCGATACCGGCATCGACATGGCTGCGTTGGTGCAGTCTGGGCAGCATATCTGCAACGTGCTGGGTAAAAGCAATGGCTCGCGTGTCGCACGGGCTTTGTTGACCAAGGCTGCACAATGAACCAGCCGCTCTGGACACCTTCAGCCGCACGGATCGCTGCCACGCGGATGGATGCCTTTCGCCGGTTGGTCAACACCCAGCATGGTCTGCAGCTGGCGGATTACGCTGAGCTGCACGCTTGGAGCATCGAGCAGCGTGCGGACTTTTGGCAGGCCATCGCCGATTACTTTTCTGTTGGTTTTCACTTGCAGGCGGGTAAGGTGCTGGAAGAAGGCTCACAGATGCCGGACGCTCGCTGGTTTCCTGGCGCCACCCTCAATTTCGCCGAGCATTTGCTACGCCGCCGTGACGATCATCCGGCGTTGATTGCGGTGAGCGAAGACGGTCACCGTGAGCAGCTGAGTTACCGCGAGCTAGCCGCGCATGTGGCTGGATTGCAGCGCCATTTGCAGGCCTTGGGCGTGCAACCCGGCGACCGCGTAGCAGCGTTGATGCCCAACACCTGGCAAACCATTGTGGGTATGTTGGCGACCACCAGTTTGGGGGCGATCTGGTCTTCCTGTTCGCCGGATTTCGGCACCCAGGGCGTGATCGACCGCTTTGGGCAAATCCGCCCCAAGGTACTGATCGCGTGCAGCGGGTATCGCTATGCCGGAAAGCAGTTGGATCTAAGCGCCAAGCTGGGCGAAATCCTGCCGCAGTTGGACGGTTTACAACAGTTGATTCTGGTGCATTACGGCGGCATAACAGCGCGTTCAACGGAGTTTGAATCCGTTGTGTCGGCAGTCAGTTGGAGCGCTGCCTGTCAGCCCGGCGGCGAGCCGCAGTTCGTCGCCCTACCCTTCGCTCACCCGCTTTACATCCTGTATTCCAGCGGTACCACCGGCGTGCCCAAATGCATAGTGCACGGAGCTGGCGGCACCCTGCTCCAGCATCTAAAAGAACACGGCCTGCATACCGACCTGCACCCCGAAGACACTCTGTTTTACTTCACAACCTGCGGCTGGATGATGTGGAACTGGTTGGTCTCCGGGCTGGCGCTGGGCGCCACTTTGGTGCTCTACGATGGCTCACCTTTTCATCCCGCGCCTGAGCGTTTGATTGACCTGATTGACGCGGAAAATATCAGTATTTTCGGCACCAGCGCCAAGTATCTGGCCGCGCTGGAGAAGGCCGGGGTTGAACCCAATCGCAGCCACCATCTGAGCCGCTTGAAGACTGTACTCTCGACTGGCTCGCCGCTGGCGCATGAAGGCTTTGATTACGTGTACCGCTGCTTCAAGGCTGATCTCTGCCTGTCGTCCATTTCTGGCGGCACCGATATCGTCTCCTGCTTCGCTCTCGGTAACCCGACCCTGCCGGTGTGGCGTGGCGAGTTACAGAGCAAGGGGTTGGGCATGGCAGTTGAGGTGTGGGATGACGAAGGGCAACCTATTAGCAGTAGCAGGTCTTTGAAAAGCGTAGGCGAGGCAGCCAGCGCAAGGCAAAAGCAGGCGAAGAAGCGCAATTTACGTGGTGTAAATGAGCATTCTGAGCCTGTTTTTAACGCCGCGATGGCAACGCAGGTAGGTTTTCGAGGGCCTACTAAAGGCGAGCTGGTCTGCACTCACCACTTTCCGTCCATGCCGCTGGGGTTCTGGGATGATGAAGACGGCAGCCGTTTTCGCGCTGCTTATTTCGAGCGCTTCCCCGGCGTTTGGGCGCACGGCGATTACGCCGAAGAGACGGCCCACGGCGGCCTGATCATTCATGGTCGCTCAGATGCCGTACTCAATCCTGGCGGTGTGCGCATAGGTACAGCGGAAATCTATCGGCAGGTGGAAAAAGTCGAAGCAGTGCTGGAATCGTTGGCGATTGGTCAGCAGTGGCAGGACGATGTGCGCGTGGTGCTCTTTGTGCGCCTGCGGGATGGCGTGTTGTTGGATGACGCTTTGTCAGCTGAGATACGCCAAGTGATTCGCAGCAATGCCACGCCGCGTCACGTACCCGCAAAGATTATCGCCGTAGCAGATATCCCCCGCACGCTGAGCGGCAAAATAGTTGAATTGGCGGTGCGCAACGTAGTGCATGGCCAGCCGGTTAAAAACACCGATGCATTAGCCAATCCTGAGGCGCTAGAGTTGTTTAAGAATTTACCGGCATTGGCTGAATGACGCCCGTTTTCCGGAACACCCATTTTCATTTCCACCAGCAGCGTCAAATGCCCCACCGTTGGCCGGGATGGAACCCGGCCCTCCATAACCCGAAGGCTAGGGGAAGCGGTACGCACGTGCGGGGTTTAGATGTTGGAAGGTCGAGTTCCATCTCGACCAGCGTCGTCAAACGCACCACCGATGGCCGGGATGGAACCCGGCCTTCCATAACCCGACCAGCGGCCTCAAACGACCCACTAGTGGCCCGGACTAAATCCAGCCTCCCGCAAGCTAACAGCTCAATCCCACTCAGGCGCAAAGTCCGGATCGGCAATACGCTCGCCGGCATCCAACTCGCGGATAAAGTGCAGGTCATCGGCGGTGAGCTGTACGCGATCTGCTTCCAGGTTGCTTTCCAGGTGCAGCCGTTTGGTAGAAGACGGAATCACTGTTATGCCTTGTAACATCAGCCAAGCCATGACCACCTGCGGTGGCGTGGCGCCATGCTCTTCGGCGATGCGATCCAAGGTTTCGTCTTTCATCACTTTGCCGACCGCCAATGGCATATAGGCGGTCAAGTGCAGCCCCTCTTCGCGGGCAAACTCAACCATCTTGCGGTTCTGCAGGAAGGGGTGAATCTCAACCTGATTGGTGGCGATGTTATCCAGCCCAACCAGTTCGCAAGCCTCCTGGAGCTGATCAATAGTAAAGTTGGATACCCCGGTCAGGCGCGTCATACCTTGCTCACGGGCCTTCATCAATTCACCCAGATACTCCTGCATCGGCACTTTGCCGCCGGGTGAGGGCCAGTGGATCAAGGTCATGTCGACCTGATCGAGCTGCAGCTTATCGAGGCTCTCTCGCAGGCTGGGGATCAGCTTGTCCTGGGTGAAGTTGTCAGTCCAGATCTTGGTGGTCACAAACAACTCGCTGCGCGGCACGCCGCTGTCGGCGATGGCGCGGCCCACGTCCTGTTCGTTGCCGTAGATTTGGGCCGTGTCTATGTGCCGGTAACCCAGTTCCAGCGCGGTACTGACCGCGTTGTAAGCGTCGTCGCCCTTGAGGCGGAAGGTGCCCATGCCAATCGGGGGGATGCTGCTGTTCTCGTCTGACGTGTCTATCATGATTTCCTCTCGATCATCGAATATAAGCGTTGGACTCTGTGCTCGCTGGGCTCCGGGTGGGTTCTGAGTTAATACCGGGAGCGGTAGCAAACATCAGCGCCGGCGGTGTCGCCAGCGCAAGATAACAAGGTTCAGAAGAAGCCCTGCGTTATGTGCTTTCCACTTCAATCGTTACATCCATAGACCAACGTACCCCGCCGGATAGTTCCCCACGCATAAGACGCAGATATTCGAAAGATCTAAGCGTGGTGGGTTCCTCAGTGGCACGCGACGGTCTACCATCGGCATCGTCGAGTATTCCCCCATACACGTGAAAGGAGCGGTCTAATGCGACTCGAAAATCTGTTGGGTACCAATTTGCCGTTGGTTCAGGCGCCAATGGCTGGGGTGCAGAACAGCGCGCTAGCGTTGGCCGTTTGTCGTGCGGGCGGTCTAGGTTCACTACCCTGTGCGATGTTGAGCGCTAAAGCTTTGCATGACGAGTTGCTGGTGCTTAGCGAGCAAGCTGAAGGCCCCTGGAATCTCAATTTCTTTGCCCATCGCAATCCGCCAGTGGATGATGCGCGTGAACAGCAATGGCGCAGCGCTTTGGCACCCTATTACACAGAGCTGGGTCTGGATATTGGGGCCATTCAGGCGGGCGCTGGGCGGCGGCCCTTTGATCCGGAGACGCTGGAACTGATCGCCCCGTTCCGCCCGCCCGTGGTGAGCTTTCACTTTGGTCTGCCGGAAGCCGCAATTATCGAGCGCATCAAGGCGTGGGGCGGCAAGGTGCTGTCCACCGCCACTACCATGGCCGAAGGCAAATGGCTGCAAGCGCACGGCGCTGATGCGGTGATTGCCCAGGGACTGGAAGCTGGTGGTCATCGCGGGCAATTTCTTAGCACCGACCTGAGTTTGCAGATGGGGACTTTTGCTCTGCTGCCGCAGCTGGTGGCAGCGCTGGATATCCCGGTGATTTCCGCTGGTGGCATCGCGGATGCGAACGGCGTAGCTGCGGCTATGGCGCTTGGGGCGGCGGGTGTGCAGATGGGTACGGTTTACCTGCTCTGCCCTGAGGCAACTACGACCGAGCTGCACCGGGCTGCGCTCAACAGTGAGGCCGCACAGCATACCGCGTTGACCAATGTATTTTCGGGTGGCCCGGCGCGCGGCATTGTTAACCGTGCGATACGCGAGTTAGGTCCGCTGAGCGAGCTGGCGCCGTCGTTTCCGCTTGCAGGTACGGCCATGGCCCCGCTGCGCGCTGCAAACGAAAAGACGGGCAGTGGCGACTTTTCTCCGCTGTGGTCAGGGCAAAATAATAGTGGCTGCAAAGCCATATCTGCTTTCGACTTAACGCGGGAGTTAGCTGCGAAAATAGGCTGAAAAGTGACAATCACGCGTTAGAACGACGGTTAATCGCTACGCCCTGCCGGATCATAACCGGCTGGCGGCTTGTCAATATGCGGGCAGTTGCTGCACAGCGCTTTGTCGGGCAAAAGGTAGCGAATGCAGCAGTGTTTGCGCTCACGGTGCAATGCCTGCTTTCCCTCCCGCTGACGGTAGCGTACGCAGCCATACAATGGGTTGCGTGAGCCGTCCGGGCGGTTCTTGTCGCTGATCAATTGGCGAGCTTGGGTCACAGCCTCTGCATCAGCCGTTAGCTGGGCTACCTCTTCGACAATCCACTCGTAGTAATGGCCCACGCTGCTCCAAAACACTTTGGGTGAAACCTTGTAGCGCGCGGCCAGGTCGCGGATCAGTACATCTAGATGGCAGTCGAACAGTGTTTCGAGACGCGTAAAGCCATTGCTTGGCGCACTGCTCCAGGGCTCACCTTGATGCGGCAGCTTGAAAGCTGTTGGGAGGCCATCCTCGCCAACAATAACCTGCACCTCATCAAAGCTTACTGGTAGTCGCCAGTTGAGCAACAGGCTGGCGGCTACCGTGGGCACCACCAAACGGATGAAGTGGTATTTGCCCCACAGGGACACTACCGCGCGCTGATCAGCATTGACGTACTGCGGGGTGAAGCGCTGCAACTGATCGGTGAGTTGTTCGCTGTTCAGATACTCGGCCATGCTCAGGCTGGGCCGCGGGTCATCGGCCAGGGTGAGCCAATCGGCCATGGCCGCTAGAGGGCCCTGAAATAACGGTGTAAGTACAGCAATCATGGATAGTCCGTAACGCGCTTGGTCGGGAGGAGAGCGGTCGCTTCGCCGATTTACGCGAAGCCAGCATCCGAAAAAGTTATAATGTAAAGCATTATCATTTGCGCATGCAAACACTGCTTCCGTTGGCACTTGGCTTCGCTCGCGATGTATGCCGGCACGCGGGCAGATGATATGGCATGAGCGGATGGGGTGAATAGATCAGAGCTGAACAGCGGATTCAGACGCTAAAGAGGAGCGGAGCTTTATTCGTCTGCCACTGAAAAAGATGTGGCGTTTGGCAAGCCAATCCAGCGGCGGAGTTGGTTTAATTCCTCACCAGCATCCACAAAACCGCTTTCCAGCGCCGCAATGCGCATGATGATTAGATCTTTGCGCGGCCTAGCTTGTGGCATTTGAAACAGCGAACCGGTTAATTCTCGTAGTAAAAAAGGTAGTTTCAGTTGTATTTTTATGCGGTTGCCGAATGCTGGAGCGAACTCATTGAGCAGCTGCTCTACAGTCTCATCAGCGACCGGTTGACCATAGTTGATGAATTGCTGCAGTGCGCTTAGGACGGCGCACTCACCTAAGAAACCGAAAGTAATGGCTGCGTTAAGAGGCCCCTGTGCGACAGCATGATGCGTGACTAGCTTTCCCAGAGCCTCGCGCAGGGCCGTCTGCTTAAGACTTAGGGCTTCATGTGCCTGACGAAGTGCAGGTGTGGTCAGCGCTACACGCGTGCGTGACAGTCGTTGCGCCAATTCACAAAATGTTTTCTCGCCTAAATACTTAAATGCCTCTTGAATGCCGAGGCAGGGTGCATCACCACGATTCAGCGTTTGCTTATTGGTTCTATTGATCAGAACCAAGGCTAGCAGAGGCTGTTGATGGACGAATTCGATGACGTCGTTTTCGGTTATCCATGTCTGCATCTCAGCAGCCTGTTGTTGCGCCAAGGGCGCTGACCACGCTAGCTGTAATGGCTGTTTAAGCCGTTCCTTCAAAAAAACTGTAACGTCACCGATCAAGCTGCCCGCCGGAGCAACGTCAGATATGGCTTGCTCTTGGTTAAGTGTGCGAGCTAGTCGTGCCATTAGGTCATCAATTTTGAACGGTTTGGCGATAACCTCGGTAATACCGGCTTTGCGCGCAGCGACTACAGTTTCGCGGTCGATGTGAGCAGTGATCAAAATCCGGGTGGATTCTGGCGAGGAGCGCCGTGCATCAGCGGCCACATCCAAACCACTACCATCAGGCAATCTCAAATCGCTGATGAGGAGGTTGATGGGAGTGCGCTTTAGCTGGTTTTTAGCAAGCATGACTTCATTAAAGCAATACAGCTGGGCGGCCGGCATCAAATGACGAATGATCTGCTGTAGCAAATCACTGATCCAATGATCGTCCTCCACAATCATGATATTCATTACGCAACCGTCTCACTCTTGCTGCAAACTTGATTACGCCCCGCTTTTTTGGCTTGATAGAGGCGTCTGTCGGCCAGGTCGAGCAGGCCGTCGGAGGGCCAGTCGTCGGCTGTGCAGGCGCTGATTCCGGTGCTGAAAGTACAGTTAAAATTGTGTTCATCGGCACTGAAATTCAGTGCAGCGAAAGCGGCGCGAATTTCGTCAAGGATTTGTTGCGCGTCTTCAATGCTGCAGTTAGGCAGCACCGCAAGAAACTCTTCACCGCCGTAGCGACCCAGCCGGTCAATCTTGCGCAATCGCTGGCGCAGCAGGTTGGACAAGGCGCGAATCACATTATCGCCGACCGGGTGACCATACTGATCGTTGACCGATTTGAAGTGGTCAATATCAATCATGGCGATGCTGACGGGTTGTTGGGAGCGCTGAGCGCGGCCTATCTCAATATCGAGTTGGTCTTTGATGTCTGCGTGTTTCAGCAGGCCAGTCAAGCTGTCGCGTGAGAGTGCGTCGCTGACCATACGGGCGCGTTGCGCACGTGCGTAAACGGTGGTTAGTAAGGCGCTGTCGCTGATCGGCTTGGTGATGAAATCGTCACCCGCTTTAAGGAGCGCGGACATCTGGCGCTCGGCATTGGTTTCTGCGGACAGATAAATAATAGGTACACGTAGCCAGTCATCGTTTAGACGTATTACCTGAGCCAGTTCCGGACCGCTGAAATCGGGCATGTTGATATCCATCAACACCACGTCTGGGCCAAACGCATGCATTTTTTCCAGCAACAGCTCCGGGTCGAATTCGGACTCTACCAGCATGCCTTCACTGGTCAGAATCAGCGCGTAGCGGGCTGCCAGTTCGGTGTCGTCGTCGATTATCAGAACGCGGAAGGGGCCTGCCTGATAGTTGGTGAAGCTGCGCTCCAGTCGACTTTCCAATGAAGGTAGATCAACGGGCTTAGTAAAGAAGCCTCGAGCGCCAGCACGCACTGCCTCTAAGCGGCTGTTAAAACAGTCATCTGAGCTTATGACCAACAAGGGGAGTGGCTCGCTGCCAGGCGTGCGCAGTTTCTCTGTCAGCTCCTGAGCTTTCCATTCGCTTATGCTGGTGTCGACGATGACGGCGTCAAGGCTACTCAAGCTCTTGAATACCTCGGGGAGTTCCGCGAACTGACTGACCTGATAGCCGAAACTGGTCAAGGTCTGGCTCATCTGTTGCGCCAGTTCCTCTTCCTCCACTACCAGCGCGATATGCCGATCGGTGTTAGCGATAGCATGCTCTTCGCTTGCGCTAGGAGCATGCCGCAGGGTGTCAGCCTTATCGATCAGCAAGGTATCCAGCTGGATCACTTGCGCGGCTAGTCGCCGGATGATTGCCTCGTCCGCTGATGGATTGTCGAGCTGTTGCTGCAACTGTACTTCCAGGTCGCGACAAGCTGTGCCTAAGGTGTTATAGCCGAAAGTGCCGGCAGAGCCAGCCAGCTTGTGTAGCTGATCACGTAACACCAGTTGGCTACTCGGATCGCTGTTATCGCTTTGCGCCTGCTTGGCCACATTGGCCATCTCCGCCAGCTCGACACGCAGACGTTCGCGGAAGCGGTTTTCCAGCTCGGCTAACTGACTACTCAGTTGATCCTTATTGCTCATGCCAGGTATTCCATATTTCGGTTATCTGCTCTGATAGCGTCATTGGATCAAAAGGCTTGATGATCACCCCGGCAGCACCCAGCTGGTGGTAAGCCGAGACCTCCTGGGTCTGTGCTTTGGCAGTCATGAACACCACCGGCACGTTGGCCATGCAGGGCAGTTTCTGTAATTCAGTCAGCGTTTGTGGTCCGTCCATGCCGGGCATCATGACGTCGAGCAGCACCAGCTGTGGATTAAAGGCTGGCGTCTCTGCAAGGCCCTGTGCGCCTGAGTCGCAGCTTTTGACAGTAAAACCGCCCACTATCTCCAAGGCTACCCGAGCGACCTCTTGAATTGAGAGATCGTCTTCAATGTGAATGATGCGTTCAAGTTTATTCATGGGCCTTGGATCCATTGCTGTCGGGCACCCTATCGGTGCGGTGGGCGGGGGTGGAGTCAGGCAGCGCTTTAGGCAAACTAACCCAAAAACAGCTGCCTTGGCCAGGCATTGAGCTGAAGCCGATGCGGCCATTCATGGCACGCACTAACGAGCGGGTAATAGCCAGGCCCAGCCCGGTGCCGCCGCGTTGGCGGGTGGCGGTAGCGTCGGCTTGGGCAAAGCGCTGGAACACGTTCGGCTGGAATGCCAGCGGAATGCCTTCGCCGTTATCGGTGACGGACAATCGAATGTACTGCTCAACCTGTTCTACTTCGATGGTGACCACATCGCCCGGCGGTGAAAATTTAATGGCGTTAGACAGGAGGTTGGCCAGCACCTGCTGCAGGCGCTGCGCGTCGGCCTGCACCGATAACTTGCCCGGAAGTGGTAGCTGTAAGCTGACACCAGCACCGTCAGCTACGGCTGATAGCATGCGCTGTGCAGCCTGTAGTTGTGCGTCCAGATCCAGTGGTCGCAGGTCCAGCTCGAGCTTCCCGGCTTCGAGCTTGTCGATATCGAGCAGATCATTAATCAGCTCGGTTAGCCGCTGACTGTTGTCTTCGGCTGCCAGCAATAACGAGTTGGCCTGCTCGGGCCGGCCGTTCAGCACACCGCTATTCACTAGCCGCAAGGTGCCGTAAATACTGGTCAGCGGCGTGCGTAGCTCGTGGCTAACGGTGGACACAAAGTCGTTTTTCAGCTGCTCGCTACGCAGGCGCTCGGAAATATCGCGCAGGTTAAGCATCAGCTGACGCTGGTCAGGCAGGCCAACGCTGGCGGCGGTGACCTCACAGTGCACAACGCCACCGAATTGCCGCAGCAACGCCATATTGGAGTGCCCGTTTACCGTCATTGCTAACTTGAGCAGCTCGGGAAGCGGGGCTTGGTTGGCTTCCAGCAACTCGGTGAAGGGCCTGTCGCGCAGACTGGTAGCGCTATAGCCGAGCAAGCGTGACGATTGCGGATTGGCCTCCAGAATCTGCAGACTGTTGATGTCTAGCAGCACGATAGCGTCGGAGGATTGCTCAAACTGGCTGCGCAACAAATCGCGCTCGCGCTGCAGTTCCAGAGCTTGTTCTTGTTGGCGCTCACTTAGCTGATTGAAAGCATGCACCAGGTAACCCACTTCGTCCGTGCGATTTATCTGAATCGCCTGGATAGGTCTGCTGCCGTCCATCATCTCGGTGATTTGCTGCGCGGCTGAACTCAAAGGGCGCATGGCGCGGCGCAACAGTAGAATGAGTGCGAGACTGAGCAGCAGGAAGAACACCAGACCGATAACCAGCTTCTGCGCAAGGATGGGGTCGAGCTTGTCGGTGATCTGTTTCATTGGGGTCAAGCTGACCACGTGCCACCCCAGATTCGGCATCCCATCGGCAATGAACAAATCCTCACCACCGGTCTCGGCATTAGCTAGCAGGCCCATACTTTCGCCGCTGCGCAGAGCTGCCAGCAAGGGGCTCGCTTCGTTGCTGGGTAGTGGCTGCATGGCCAGGTGCGGATCAGTCGAGGTCACGTAGATCTGGTGAGTGGTATCCATCACGTACAAACGCGACGGAACGCCCAGGGTGAGATTTACAGCGGCATCGAACAGGTTCTCCCGCTCCAGCTCAATAACCCCGGCGATCAGGCCAACAACCTCGCCATTGGCCCGCTTTACGGGTGCACTGATGCTGAGGATAGGGGTGCGCATGGTGCGGCCCATGATCGGTTTGCTGATAGTGGGCTCACCGCTGCTCAGCGCTTGTTTGATATGCGGGCGATCGGCGTAATTGGTACCCAACCTGCCCTCTACCCGCGTTGACTCACCGACTGCGATGCCGACAGTGTTTAGAATCAGGATGCCGGCGGGAAAGTAGCCGTCGATGCCAGGGCGCTGGCTGCGGATCAGTTGCTCACTGGCGGCGTAGTCGACCTGGCCGTTTAGCGCCAGTTGCCCCGCGAGGGTGTTCAGAAACTGCTCGCGAACATCAAGCTCACGATCAATCAACTGCACGGCATTGCGGTTGACACGCTGCTGCTGTTCGATCAGCAGATTTTGCATGTCGGTGCGCAGTGCATGTTGGGTCACCAGCCCTGAGAGCAGTACTTCCAGCAGGCTGGCGCCAAGAATCAGTAGCAGTATCTTTATGGCCAGACGGCTGTAACGTGGCTGCTTCATCGATATTCCGCATCTGAGGTCAACGGCAGACGAAACCAAAAGGCGGCGCCTTGCCCCAGCGTGGATGATACCCCTACTTCGCCTTGCATGCGTTCCATAAGCTCTTTGCAGATAGCCAGCCCTAACCCGGTGCCGCCGCGTTTGCGTGCGTCACTGATATCCAGCTGAGTAAACTTCTTGAACAGCTCGGCGTGTTGCTCAGGGGCTATGCCGATGCCCTGGTCAATTACCCTGACTTCGATACAGTCATGCAAGCGTTCGCATTCAACCCTAACCTCGCCGCCTTCATGGGAAAATTTGGCGGCGTTGGACAGATAGTTACCCAGCACTTGCAAGAGTCGACGCTCGTCTACAAATACCCGTGGATTGGGGCAGGGCTCACTGAGCCGCAGGGTCACTCGAAAGCGCTGTGCGTAGGGTCGGGTGGCTTCCAGCGCCTGCTCAAGCAGCGGCTTTATTGGCTGTTCGGTGCACAGCAATTGGAGTTTTCCGGCTTCCAGCTTCTCCATATCGAGTAAGTCGTTGACCAGTTCGTTAAGTCGGATAATGTTGTCATGGGCAATCTGCAACAAGCGCATTGCCGGCGCAGGGAGTTCGCCATAGGTGCCGCCGCGCAGTAGCCCGACAGCACCGCCGATGGAAGTCAGGGGGGTACGTAGTTCGTGGCTGATGGTCGCCAGAAAGTGACTTTTCAGCAAGGCTGTCTGGCGCAGTTCGGTGATGTCGTGCATTACCACCATCGCCGCAGAAGGACTGGACTGCCGTTGGAGTGGGCCACCATTGCAGAGTAGAAAACGCGGTGCCTGATCTTGCGCATGCAAGCATATTTCAGCGTTCTCGACTTGCTCACCGCGCCAGGCGCGCAGCAAGGGAATCTCTTCGCTGGTCAATTCGGTGGCGCCATCGGGGCGGTACAAACTGTAGTAGTGAGCCCATTGCTCTGGCGGCATCTGCCGCACATCCAGCCCGTGCCAGCGGCGTGCAGTGTTGTTAAAACGGGTTAGCTCACCCGCTTCATTACATACTGCGACCCCAGCCATGATGTTGTCTAGCAGCCCCTCGGCCAGTGCGCGCTGATCACGCAGCTCCTGTTTGCGCTCAATGCTTTGCAGTAGCTGCAGGCGCAGTTGCAACTGGTATTCCACCATGCGCGTCAAGCGCTGCAGGGTTTCGCGCTGGCGTGCGTTCAAATCGCGGGGTTTACTGTCGATGACGCACAAGGTGCCCAGGCGCGAGCCTTCCGGGGTGATGATTGGCATGCCAGCGTAGAAGCGAATGAAAGGATCCCCGGTGACCAGGGGATTGGCGCTGAAGCGTGCATCCAAACTGGCATCGGGCACCTCCATCAAGGTGCTCTGTTGGATGGCATGGGCGCAGAAGGCTAGGTCGCGGTGCGTCTCTTGTGCATCCAGTCCAACGCGGCTCTTGAACCACTGGCGCTGATCATCCACCAGTGAAATCAAGGCAATCGGCATGTCTAGCCAGAGTGCGGCCAGTGCGGTGATGTCGTCGAAGGCCTGCTCGCCGGCGCTATCCATGATCTGGTAGCGAGCCAGTGCCTGTAGGCGCTGCTCTTCGTCGGCGTCGGATTGGACAGTCATCGCGCGGCTTCCTGTGGGAGCTGGGGAGGGTTATCCGGCGTTTGCGACGTTTTGCTCTGCACGGGCAGGCAGCACCAGAACCGTGAACCCACGCCTGGCTCGGAGTCAAAGCCAATGCTGCCGGCCATGTGCAATATAAGCTCTTGGCTGATTGCTAATCCCAGCCCTGAGCCGCCGCGCTGTCGGGTGTTGGAGCTATCAACCTGGGAGAACTTTTGGAATATCCGATCATGGAAGCCAGCAGGAATGCCCACGCCCTGATCGCTCACGCTAATACATACCTGACCATCGGAAACCTGGCTGCTCAACTGAATATCGCCGCCCGCTTTTGAGAACTTGGCGGCGTTAGATAAAAAATTGCTCAACACCTGCCCCAACCGCAAGGCATCTACCTGAACCCAGGCATCCTCTAGCTCGGCGCAGCTTTGGCTGACCTGATACTGATCAGCGTAGCTCTGATTTAGCTGTAGCGCTTTGTGCAGCAGCGGCAATAAGGGCTGCAAACGCATCTCAAAGTGCATCTTGCCTGCGGCCAGTTTGTCCATATCGAGCAGATCATTGATTAATACGTTCAGCGTCTGAGTGTTCTGTTCGGCAATGCGGAGTAGGCCTTGCATTTTTTCCGGCGTCTCCCCTAAAGCGCCGCCGTTGATTAACTTGAGAGCTCCGGAAATGGCGGTGAGCGGGGTACGTAGTTCGTGGCTGACGGTGGAGACAAATTGCGACTTCAACTGCTCCACGCGCATTTGTTCGGTGACATCCCAGATGAAACCGTCGAACCACATAAGCTTACCGTCGTTGTCGTACTCGGCACGGCCCTTTTCGCGCACGTGGACCACATGGCCTTCGGCGTGCAGGATGCGGTAAGTTAGCTCAAAGCTCGCGTCATGCAAGCTGACACTCTCGCCGGTCACTAGGGTGGTTTGGCGGTCGTCCGGATGAATGACGCTGATATAGCTGCGGCGCTGGTTATTGATGAAATCACTGGCTGGATAACCGGTGATGCGCTCTACTTCGTTGCTCAGATACGACATGCTCCACAGTTCGTCTGCCTGGCAACGGTAGACTGCTCCGGGTAGGTTGCTGACCATACCGCGAAAGCGTGATTCGCTCTTCTGCAGGGCGCGGGTGGTCTGGATCAAGTCGGTGATGTCGGTTGCCATGCCAAGGAATCCAATTAGCCCGCCTTCGCCGTCGGCTATGCGTGTCACCGTGAGATTGACCAGGCGTTGCTCGCCATCCTTGCGCACGTAGGTCCAGGGCAAGGTTTCTGATCCGCCGAGCCGCGCGCGATGGAGAAAAACTTCGACACCTTCAATCGGGTGACCGGCTTCCTGGCTAAGGGTTTCGCTGTGGCGCAAGGCTTCGCTTTGCAGGTGGAAAACATTGGGCGACAGTTTGCCAACGACTTCGTCTGCACTGTAGCCGAGTAATTTCTCGGCACCGGAGTTGAACAGCGTGATATTGCCCTGCGGGTCGGACGCGATCACCGCCACCGCGGTGGACGCGTCAATCAGCGCATCGAGGAACAGTCGCGCCTCACGTATTTCCTCCTGTTGCTGCATCTCACTGCTGACATCTGAATGGATGCCGCTCATGCGCCTTGGTGTGCCGTCGGCGTCTCGCGTGACGACCTGACCACGGTCCTGTACCCAGATCCAATGACCATCGCGGTGCTGAACGCGGCATTTGCAGGTGTAAAAGTCGGATTTCCCGGTCAAATGATCAGCCAGTTGCTCGTCAAAGTGGGCGCGATCGTCCGGATGGATGCGCTCAATCCAGGTCGCCGACGTGATTGGTGCCAGGGATTGGGCCGCAAAGCCAATCATCTGCGCCCAGCGCTCGTTGGTGATGACCTCATCCGTGTCCAGGTTCCACTCCCAGGTGGCGACGCCGGTAGCCTCTATGACACGCTCCAGGCGCTGCTGCTCACTGGCCAGCGCTAGTTGTATGCGCTTGCGGTTAGTGATGTCGGCGATAAAGCCGTGCCAGACAATATCGCCGTTATCGAGTTGCTCGGGGCTGGCAAAACCGGCAACCCAGAGTTCGCCTTTCAGCGGATGATGCACGCGGTATTCCGCACGCCAGGTTTTTTGTCTAATCGCGGAGGTAGTGATGCTGTCGATTACTGGTTCAAGATCGTCTGGATGCACCCGATCAAACGCCAGCTCCCCGGAGCTGGCTGCCTGCTCGGGCGTGATGCCGTAGATATCGGCAATACCGTCGCTGCTATACGGGAACATGCCTTTGCCATCGGGCGATAGCTGATACTGGTACACCATACCGGGCAGGTGACGCGTGAGCTTATTAAAGCGCTCGAGCAACTGCTCGCGTTGCTGCTCGATACTGTCCTGCTCCAGCAATCTGCTGATCCAGCGAGCACATAAGCGCATGAACTCCAGATCAACCTCATCGAATGGCAAGGCACGGCTCTTGGCACTGGAAAAGTTCAGTGTGCCGAGACGTTTTTCGTCAACTAATAGAGGGATGCCGATATAGGCTTCAAGAGCAAAGCTTTGGTAGCAAGGGTGGCCGCTGAAGCGTGAGTTGCCCATGGAGTCGATGGCCAGTACGTCGCTGTGCAGGTACGTCAGGCTGCAGTAGGTTTGCTCGAAATCGAAACGGGTGCCGACGGGTGGGGCTTCGTTTTCAGCATAGCTGGCCAGTACGCTGTAGCTCTCTCCTTCGATGTGGCTGACCAGCCCGAGGTCCAGTTGCAGGTGCTCGCAACCTAACTGCAAGGTGCGCGTAAGGCGCTCATGAAGATTGATACCGGTGGCAGCCGAGACCTCATTGAGTGACCGTAGGGCGTGACGTTGGCGTTCCAGGCGTAGTTTGATTTGCTGTTTGTCGGCGTTTTGACGCAGCGCATGAATCAACTGGCCGAGGGTTGCCAGCAGCGGAGCGAGAAACTCGGCCATCTCAGCAGCGTAACCGCCGGCACGGTTGCCCAACGCTAGAACACCAACGAGCCGATCGCCATACAGAACAGGTAGGCCTAGAAAAGAACTCAGTTGGTTCTCAGGTGAGAAGTCTTGTTCAATAACGACCTTTTGAGTACTCAGTAAAATGTCGAACAACTTAGCGTTGCCTCCCAGTGGCGCGGTTGCACCGTCGGGGTTCTCGTTTAACGGGCTTACGGCATAGGGTATGAGCTGCGGCTGCGCTTCGTCGTTGTAGCGTACCTGAGCGACAGTGCCGCAATGGCTCTCGGTCAGTTGGAGTATCTGCTCCAGCAGTTGCGAAAATCCCTGTTCGATCTGATCGTGCTGAATATAGGCGGACTGCGCATTGGCAATGATGGCCAACAGTTGGCGGCTGCGCTCGCGCTGCTGACTTTCCGCCAATATCGCCTGTTGATGCAGCGATGCCTGGCGATGTGTATGCCTGCGGAAGGCAAATGCTAGTGCTGCCAACAAGAGTGTGGTGGCGAGACAGGCGAGCAACCAGTTGAGCAAAAGACGCGACTGCTCTTGCTGGTGCACAGCGGCGGCGGCAGAGATGTCATGCCAGGCGACGATGCGCGCGGCGTTGTGCGCTTCGCTTGCTGAGGCTCCTGGCTCCAGCAAGGGCACTGAGGCAATCAGATAGACCTGCTCGCCGATGCGCAGCAGTTGATGGCTTGGGCTATGTAACGTAGTTGGCAGATCGGCGGCATCCAGCCATTGATTAATCGCCGGGTTGGAATAACGGCCGAGCAGCCAGCGGCCATTCTCGGTGGGGGTTAATTTGCTCTGGTTTGAGAGTGCGCTGGCGGGGATAAGCAGCGCTATATCAATCTCGGCGGCAACGGTTTCGGCTAGTTGCCTGGGCAGCACATAAAAACCGACTTCAATGGTCGCGACCGGCGAGCTACCGCCAACGTCCTTAGCGAATACCGGTACCACGGCGGCCTGGCGCGCGCCCAGAGGGCAGGTCTGCATACCAATTTGTTCTTGGCCCGAGGCCAACGCACGCAAAAGCAGGAGCCGCCCATCGTCAGGCGTAACGTCAATCGGGTCGTGTACTTCCTGCATGCGTAGCAGCGATTGGGGGGGATCAGATAAATGCACTTCCAGCATCTGCGCGCCGCCGCGCTGCAGGATCGACCAAACGCCATTCAGGTCGCGACGCAGTTGGGCGCGTAGACGCAGAATGTCCGTGCGATTATCCGGCTGGCTGACAGTGAGCGTTTTGATGCGCCGAATCAGACGGCGGGTGTCTGGGTCCTCGGCCAGGCTGCGGGCGGCCATCAGTGCTTGGTTGCGCAGCGCTAACTGGCTCTGCGCAATGCTCAGCTGAATGATTGCGGCTTCATTGGCCTGCTGGCTTTGCCATTGCTGCTCACGTTGTTGCCAAGCGCTAGCGGCGAGAAACAAAAAAAACAGCCCGAGAGCGAGTCCGCCAACCAGCAGGATCAGCAGACCTATTCTTGTGTGTTGTATTTTGGCCATGAATACATCCGGGTATTGATGGCCTGACAATAGCTGTTGGAGCGCGCGCGTGCCAGTCCTAGCTTGTCGTAACAGCCGGCTAGAGGCTGTTATTCAGGTGGCCGCCGTCGACGTTTAGCACGCTTCCGGTCATGAACGAACCGGCTTCACTGGCCAGGAGTAAAAGTGGCCCATCAAGCTCAGACAACATACCCAGGCGGCGCATGGGCACCTTGCTGCGGATGTAGTTCTGGCCGTGCTCGGTATCAAAGTAGTCGCTGTTCATTTCGGTACGGAAGTAACCGGGGGCAATCGCGTTGACGCGAATATTGTTACGCGCCAGTTCCAGCGACATGGCCTTGGTTAACTGCACCACACCGGCTTTGGCCACGGCATAGTGACTCAGGGCAGTGCCTACGCGCAGACCAAGAATCGAGGCGATATTGATCACGCTGCCACCCTGCCCGCTTTTGGCCATCGCCAGACAGGCGCGGTGTGCGACGCGCCAGGCGCCATCGAGGTTGGTATCGAGCATGCTGCGCCAGTTGCCTTCGGTCATCTCGAGAAAGGGCACCGGATCACCGATGCCCGCGTTGTTGACCAGAATGTCGCACACGCCAAAGGCAGCTTCGGCCGTACTGAAACCGGCATCCACACTGTCGCTGTCGGTCACGTCCATGGTTACGGCCAAGGCGCTGTGGCCCTGTTGCTCAAGTTCTTCAACCAGTGCAGAAAGCCGCTCGGCGCGGCGCGCGGCCAACACTACGCGGGCGCCGGCGTCTGCTAGGACGTGAGCGAAGTGTGCGCCGAGGCCACTGGACGCGCCGGTAATCAGGGCGGTCTTGCCGGTGAGGTCAAAGCGAGCGTTGCTCATGCTGGGCTCCTGTTATGTGGGCAGTGGGTAGGCGTTTAGTATCGACCATGGGGCTGCCCGAGACCAGTACAGTGCAGGGGCGTGATGATGCGCAATTCAGCGATAGATGAGAGCTATATGGACCACTCGACACGCACCAGCAGGCCGCCCAACGGACTTTCGGCCAGCGTCAGTCGCCCCCGGTGCCGCTCGGTAATACGCTGTACGATGGACAGGCCCAAGCCTGCGCCCTGGCTGCTGCCTTGGGCATGAAAGCGTTCAAGCAGGCGCTGGCGCTCAGCCTCAAGTACGCCGTGGCCGCTGTCCTCCACGCAGAGCGCTACAGTCTGCTGCTGGCTGCTCAGGCTAACGCGAATCTGTCCACCGGCAGGCGTGTGCTGGATCGCGTTGCCAATCAGGTTCTGCAACAGCATGGCCAGGCTGCCTGGCTCCATCTGAACCTCAGGTGGCAGATCAGGCTCACTGTCAAAACTCAGATCCTGCTGTTTGCGCAAAGCCAGTGGCAAGAGTTCGGCGACCTCGTTACGACAGGTCTGCAGCAGGCCGACACTGACACGTTGGCGTTGCTGCTCGTCTGCCAGTCGCGCCAGTGTCAGCATCTGTGAGACCAGCCGAGTGGCGCGTTCCACCCCTTTACGCAGGTGCATTAGCGCCTGATCACGCTCGGCTGGATCGCGGCTTTCCAGGGCGTTTTCGGCGTGTATTTGCAGCACGGCCAGCGGCGTGCGCAGCTCGTGGGCGGCGTCGGCGATAAAGCGTTGTTCACGCGCCAGCAGCTGATTCACCTGTTCCAGCATGCGATTGAGCGCCGCCTGCATGGGTTCCAGTTCCTGTGGCAGGTCTCTTAGCACCAATGGGTTCAGGCTATTGGGTTCGCGCAGACGAATCAGGCGAGCCAGTTCATCCAGGGGTTTGAGGCCCGAGCCGATAGCGAGCCAAACCAATAACAGCATGATGGGAATACCGACCAGATCTGGCACCAGGGTGCCACGTACTATCTTGTCTACCAGCTCGCCGCGCACATCACTGCGCTCGCCGACCCAGACCGCTAGGCCCGTTTCCGGCGCCTCCAGCACATAACCGCGCCAGCGCCGACCGTCCTGCTGTTTATCCGCAAAGCCGGGCTGCCAGTCGGTATCGGTCAGCTCTGGCACATTAAAGGAGCGCGCGACTACGGTGCCGTTGGCGCTGCGCACCTGATAGGCCAGTTTACTTTCATAACGGTGACCCAGCTTGGGATGACTGCTGGTGGTCTCGATTAGCGCTTGGGCCAGTTGCTCTGGTGCAATGCTGGCTTGTGAGGTGCTCAGCAGTGCGATTAGCACCCGTGCGCTTTGCCCAAGCTGGGCGTCGAACAGTTCTTCGATCTCATGGCCGGCGTCGTGATAGCCGACCCAGCCCATGGTAAGTGAGCCGGCCAGCAGCAGCCCCAGCACCCTGACCAGTATGCGCTTGCGAATCGACCTCATACCTGGCGCTCAATCATATAGCCGACGCCGCGCAGGGTACGGATTAGCCCGCTGAAGAGTTTGCGCCGCAGGTGATGGATGTGCACTTCCAGGGTGTTGCTGTCGACGTCTTCATTCCAGCCATAGAGGGCCTGCTCGAGCCGGTCGCGGGTCAGCACTCGGTCGGGTTGCGCCATCAGTTCGTGCAGCAGAATAAACTCCTTGCGTGACAGGCTGACCGGTTTTCCCTCCAGGGTGACCTGCTGGCTTTGCGGATCAAGCACGACCCCACGCAGGTTTATCAGCGGCTCGGCTCGGCCGTTGCTGCGGCGCAGCAGGGCACGTAGGCGGGCTTTTAATTCAGCGCTGTCGAACGGCTTAATCAGGTAGTCATCAGCGCCCGCGTCCAGCCCAGCGATTCGGTCCTGTACGCCGTCGCGGGCGGTAAGGATCAAGACTGGAACCGCATGATGACGGTCGCGCAGGGCGCGCAGCACCGCGAGACCGTCCATGCGCGGTAGCCCCAAATCGAGAATTGCCAGATCGAAGGGTTCGCTGCTCAACGCGTGCAGCGCGCTGGTGCCGTCTTTCAGCCAGTCCAGGGTATAGCCCTCTTTTTTCAGCGAGGTGAGAATGCCCTCGGCCAGAGAGGTATCGTCTTCAACCAGCAACAGGCGCATGCGTTATCCGTTTTTCAGTTGAGTCAGTCGTTCACGGATTTCGGCTTGTCGACCTTGATCGGCCAGCGGCCGGTCCGGGCGCGGTGTTGCAGCCTGTGCTTTAAGCAGTGCGGCCTTGGCTTCAGCATAGCGCTTCTGATCAAGCAGGTAATCGGCCCAGAAGAAATTGCTGTCGATGCCGTCCGGATTCAGCTCCAGTGCGCGCTTGAGCAAAGCCTCGGCCTGATCGTCGTCGCCAAAGCCTATCGGCCAGCCGGGCACCTGATAATAGAGGGCGCCGAGGCTGGTATAGGCCGAGCCGTTGAGCGCCTCGGGATCGATCGCCAGCGCTTTCTCCAGTTCAGCCTTGGCCTGCTTGACCTTGCCCAATGCACCCAGACCGCCTTCGGCGCCGGCCCAGCTGCTGAGGATGATGCCGTGCCAGATCAGGGCCGGAGCACTGTCGGGTTCGCTCTGAGTAACCTGCTCGGCTTCGGCTGCCAGCGCTTTGAACGCTGCAGGTTTTTGATTGGCAGGCAATTGGTATTGAATTTCTGCCCAGCGCTGTTGCAGCGGAGCAATGTCTGCGGCTTGGCTGGTCAGGCTGAAGACGGCCAACAAGCTGGTGGCTAATAAACGAATCAGGGTGGGCATCTTAGAGTTCCTTGGCAGTCTTGAGTGGAGTTGTTGGGGCAACCGTCGAAACGGGTTTGGCGTAATACTGAATGGTCGATAACTGTCGGCGCAGCGCTTTGTCGATCAGCCGTGGCAGCAAGCCATTGAGACGCACCAGCAAGCGCTCGGGAAAGCCCATGTGCACTTCGCGCAGATCGGTTTCCAGTGCCTTTACCAGTTGCGCGGCAACCAGTTCGGGGCTGTCCATGCTGACCTGCAGCTCGGCGTTCATGGCTTCTACCGCCGCGCTGTTCATACCGGTGCGGGTCGCGCGTGGCGACATGTAAAGCACGCCTACTCGGGTGTCCGCCAGCTCTCGGCGCAGGGCTTCAGAAAAACCGCGCAGGGCGAACTTACTGGCGCAGTAGACACTGAACCCCGGATAACCGATGGAGCCAAAGGTCGAGCCGATATTGACCACACCACTTTGCGGCTGCGCGCGCAGTAGCGGCAGCAGGGCACGGGTCAGTTGCAGGGTGGCGATCAGGTTGGTCTGAATCAGATCCTCTATGGCGCTGTCCTGCATGGCTTCAAACAGGCCAAAATGGTTAATGCCGGCCGCGTTGATCAGCAGATTGAAGCCGTCCATTAACTGCGCTTGTTGTACCACGCGGGCGCGATCAGCGGAATTGCGCAGATCGGCCTGCAAACAGCTGACCTGGCCGTCAAAACGGGCAACCAGCGCTTGCAGGGCTTGGTCCTGGCGGCCAACCACCAGTACCTGAGCACCGGCAGCGCAGAGTTCGGCGACCATTGCCTGCCCCATACCGCCGGTTGCGCCGGTGAGAATCACACGACTAGCCGAAAGCTGCATGGGGCACCTCCTGCGCAACATTGCCCGGCAGGCTGCGGAACATCTCGGCGTACAGGCGATAGATCACCTTGGCGGTATGCAGCACGGCGTCCCGGTCGGTG
>TARA_R110000868_G_scaffold83813_5_pt1 | contig 23496 bp, 10 predicted proteins | sample TARA_R110000868 | Tara Oceans TARA_R110000868 (sample SAMEA4397489) | marine metagenome | biome: Polar Biome; feature: [SRF] surface water layer (ENVO:00010504); material: water (ENVO:00002006), including particulate matter (ENVO:01000060) such as... | depth 5 m | reverse complement strand
TACTCAGCTCCTGGATTAAAACTACGATAAGATATGTACTCACAGACTAACTTTTTTTACGGAGGTATAAATACCGATGATGAGGATCGCTTAATACCAAATACAGATTTTAGAGACGCTTTTTACTCTAGGAACTATGGTATTAACACCTCTGATGAGGGAGCTTTACAATCAATGACCGGCAACTTGTTAAGAACCAATAGCAATTTGCCTATTGGTATTAATATAGTTATTGGAGCTTGTGAGGATACTGAAGGAAAAAACGCGGATACAAGCGGTAACTTAATTCTCTTTGTGTATAACGATTTAGATTATCATACAATTTGGAGATACAGCACGCAAGATTTATCATACGAAAAAATATTAGAAAGTTCTATTCTTAATTTCCATTTAAGCAACCCAATTTATCACGCGTCCGTTGTTAATGACTTATTATACTGGACAGACAATTACTTTAAAAATTACGAGAATAATAATTTCAACCCTCCTCGGAAGATTAATATCGAGAAGGCTATGCTTTACACGCAATCAGGAGGAACTGATCCTGAAGGATACTCCGAAATCACATTTGACAATTTAGATTGGATTAAACATCCTCCTCTATTCTCCCCAGACCCTGTTTATTTTACTGATACAGCAGAGACAGCGAATAATTTAAAGAACAAATTATTCCAATTCCGTTACCAATATATCTATGACGATAATGAGGAGTCCGCGTGGTCTCCAATATCTATCATGCCGCTTCCTCCAAGTGGAGAATATATTTCTCAAACAGTAAATATAGATCCTTTTGTAGATAATACTATTAAATTAGACATAACCACGGGATCTTCTATCGCAAGATTGATTCGTGTGGCATATCGTATTGGTAACACGGGTGAGTTTTTTCTGTACAAAGAGTATGATAAAAAAGAATTAGGATGGGCTGACTACGAGAGTCAAATAATTAACTTTAGGAACGAGACCTCTGGACCTGCAATAAGCAACTCTGAGCGAAATTACGACCTAATACCTCAAGTGGCTAAAGCAATTGAATATTTGCCCTCTAATGAGTTTGCTATAGCCAATTACATTGAAGGTTATGATAAGATAGAAATAAATGAAGGTGACTTTCAGTTTACTATTGATAGATATGCTATAGAAAATACAGCCTTCACTTATCCGATATGTGAATATTATTTAATTTACAATACATCTGCTCCAACAACAGGTAATCATATAAGTCTTATTTCCTTTGCCGGAGTGGATAATATATTTAAATACAGATATGAGCCGGGTGATATCTTAATATTTCAATTTAGAATATACACATCTTCATACGTTAATAATCAAGTTACGCCTACCGCAACTATATTTTATACTGTTCCGGCAATAGACCCTATTTTATATGATACAGATGATTTAAAAAACACAGCACTATGTAATGATTTTATATCCTTTTTAACAACACAGGGCATAGGATGTACTCTAGTTCCTTCAGGAACTTATTCTTATAATGGGTTGTCAATAAATCATGACGCTGTTGGATTAAATAATCAAATATGGTTTGACTTAACTGAAGCTCAAATTGCAGCGTCAAATACAAGCAGTCTTAAAAAAGACATTATTGTTCTTAGAGAAAATAAATCTACAAGAACATTTAAGACAGGTGCTACGCATGAGTTTGCCATACAGTATTATGACAGAGCAAATAGAGATGGTACTGTAATTACAATTCCTGTAGGAAGTGTATACAATCCTTTTAATACAGATTTAACTAACAATCAATTAAATACCCCGATAGGTTTTGATAAACAACCATATTATACAAATATGAGTTTAGAGATATTTGATGGTTTTCAGCCACCTATATGGGCAACAAACTATCAAATAGTATACAAGCCATCTACTAATATAGCTAATTTTCAACAGAGATCTATAAAGAGAATAGAGTATCTTCCAGACTCTTCTATAAATTTAGTTCTTGATAATTATTATAAGAATGAAAATGGGCAATTTCCAGGTGCTTCCATAAATCAAACTCCATCAAAGGGAGATTTAGTTCGTTTTGTAAGAGAAAGAGCTACTTTTAATAGCGAGTTTACATCTGCATTAATTGCAGGCCACGAAGGTACAGTATCTGTTCCTGCATCTCAAGTTGATTTTAATTCAGTAAATCCAGCAGATGTTTATTTCGCCTATTTTTTAGGAGAAAACACTGTATCCTTCCCTCCACTTGCAACTGTATACACTGAAAATAATATATCTGAAATTTTTACAGATGGTTTATCAATAGCCCCAACATCTAGTCAGGGTAATATAACTGCCCTTCAGTCAGGAGAATTTGCAATTAATTTGTCTTTTGACGCTACTATAAAGAATGATGGTGGTGCTGATTTAAATGATGTCTACTTAGAATTTTTTTATTCTATTAATGGTGGTGCTGGGGTTCAATTTACAGACTACCATTTTGAAGATTTAGGCAATTCAGGTACTTTATTTTCTTTAAATTACACAAACATTATATCATTAATTTCTGGTGATATTGTTACATTTTATGTGAAATTCCAATACGATGATCCATTGGCAATTTTAGTTTCTGTCTCTTTGGATTTTACTAGAATAAATATCAACGGATTTTTAACTCAAGCTAATTATGACATCTCACACTATTATCCTAATTACGTTACTCAGGAAGATAATTTAATACAAGAATTAAATGTATTAGCGTATGATCCAGCAGGAGGTCCTAATGGAGAAGAGGTGATAACAGTAAATTATTTTGATGCTAGTTTAATAGGAAGATATTTAGTATATCAAGGAGCTAATCCAAATAGACAAATAGTTTCTGGTGGATTCCAAGTAGAAATATATACTCCGAAAAAACAAAATGAGAATGACCCATGGTTTGAAACAGGAATAGAGTTCCCAGTATTAAATCCCCATACGTCAGATCGTGTTCATGCAGGAGATACTAATCAAGTCTTGAACACAACTAGTGCCATTGTAAATTTAGATTGCGGAGACGTTTATATTCGCCAAAGAGTAATGTCAACAGGGTATGAGTACGAGGGTGATTTAGAAGATATATATTACGCTAATGATACAAGAGCAGCCTGGTTCTGTGAAGATCCTCACTACTCTGATTACTATATTTCCAATTGGAATAACAAAGGACGTGTAGCCCTATACTCTCCCTTTGCAAAAAGACAGCACTTAAAGTCATCAGTATATCATACAAATTCATTTATTGATAATACTCAAATTAACGGATTAAGCCGCGTTGAGTTCTTTAATAACGTGTCTCTAAAAGAAGAGCAGGGAGGTATTAATAAGTTGGTGCAAATTGGAGATATATTAAAGGCGTTTCAAGATAGAAAGATAACTTCATTATACATACAAAAGGCATTTGCTCTTAATGGAGATGGAACCAATAATGTAATACTCTCCGACAAGACTTTTGGAGGTGTTCGTCCACACGATGATGACTACGGGTCAATACATGCCGGTTCAATTTCTCGTGTAGAAAACACTGTATTCTTTTATGATTATTACAACTCAGCCTTTTGTGTAGTAACTTCAGGAGGAATAGTAAATATATGTGAAAATGACAAGAAATTCTCAAAGGGAGTTCGAGACTTAACAGGCAGAATTAATGATATATACGGAGGGTATAATAATGTTAATATATGGTCTCATATCAACCGTAATAATAACGAGTATACTTTTTATGTAAGTGAGAATATTTCAGGCGGTTTACCAGAGAGATACGAATTACCGGTAGTTAGATTTGCTGCTCCTAATCTTATATTTTTAAGTGGTAATTACACTGGTTCATTTGATCCAGGAACGCAAATATTTATTGAAGGATCTCCTAATACACAAAATAACGGAACGTTTTTTACAGGAAGCGATAGATACTTACCTGAATCTGATGAGACTGAAATACAGATTCCTATTATACCGGAATTTGCAACTGAAATTTGTATAGAAGATACCGTGACTTTATATTGGTACGGGGCCTTTGCTGAAGCATCTGGCGAGGCAGTGTCTTACTCATACGAAAGAAATAGATGGATTACTCGTCTTGATCACGGGGTGGCTTTTGCAACTCAACTAGGTAGTAGAGCCTATTCTACAGGTGGTGGTAATATTTTTAATTTTGGCGAGTTATTCGAGGAGAACTACGGTAGTGAATTGACTTTCTTAGGGATCTCAAGAACACAACAGTTAAACTTTATTTTCAATGACAACCCGACAGTTGTTAAAAGATTCTACACTCACCTACAGCAGGCGAATTACCCATTCAACGTATCTGTATCCGTACCAGCTAATCAAACATATCCATTGGGAATGGCAAGTGATATTCCTGTGGCGGTTTTAAAGAACCAGGAAGGTTATTACGTTTCAAGATACTTCAGAGATTTAAGTGATCCTGCATTTACCTCTCCTTTAGAGGCAAGAATAAATGGTAGAGAACTTAGAGGATATGTTTTAAGACATCTTTTAACAAACTCTGATACAAGTATTAAAAAGATACTTATGAATGTAGGTGTTAACTTCGCATCATCGGAGCCGGTAATACAGTAATTTTTTTGTATATTTGAACTTTAAATTTATATTGACATGAGTTTAGCACTATTAGGAGCAATACAGGCGGCAGGCCAGATAGGTTACGGAGCATATCAACAGAGACAGGCTAAGAATCTTCAAAAGAAACTTGGGCCTCAACCTATTTATGATTTTGACTACGCTAAGAGAGGTGTTGCAGGTCAATTAAATCTTGCTCAAGGCGAGGCTCCTGGATTAACTCAACAATTACAGGGCGTTAATCAGAACGTGGCAAATACCACTCAGAACATTGCTAATATGGCCCCGTCGGGTGCAGCAGGTCTTGGAGCCTTAGTTGGTGTTAACGCTAATGCTAACCAATCCTATGCTGATATTATTGGTCAGGGAGCTATGACGAAGCAAGGTCTTATGCAGAATTATTTACAAGGTCTTGGTGGATTACAAGGTTATGGTGATAAAGCTTACGAAACTAATCAGTTGGCCCCATATCTTCAACAACAGGAAAAAATTACGCAACTACAAGGAGCTGGAAACGAGAATATCGGAGGTGGTATAGCCTCAGGTTTTGAAACAATCGGATCTTCAATTGCAGCTAATTCTGTTGGTGACTTAACTACTCAGGCAGTGAGTCTTAAGGGGCTAAATCTTAGTGAAACTTCCGTATTGGAAGCAATAGCAGGTTTATCCCCAACTGATCCTACATATAAATTATACAAAACAGCTTACCCACAATACGTTAAATAATGGCTTTAGAAACAAACGCTAGAATACCGAGTCCTTACGTATATAAACCTGTTGACTTTGCAGGCAAGATAGATACCGAGGCTGCTAATAAAGCTGCTGCTTTAAAGGCAGGCATAGTAGCTAAAAAAGATTTAAAGACAAAGAATGATGCTGCTCTTGCTGTAAAACCTACTTGGACCACAGAGGGGGTATTAAATGGTGCTATAGAAAATAAAGCTAATTATATCCGCGATACATACAGTAAACTTGCTGCGGCAGGCATTCCAATTTGGGACGCAACTACTCCAGAAGGATCTGCTTTCGCGGAAGAAATTGCTGGCCTCAATAAATTCTCAAATGAGATGAAAGGGTACGAGCAAAACATTAATGAAATAGAAGCCGTTAAAGGGGCTGATAATGACGCTTACAATTTTTACGTTAATAAGATAGGTGAGGCTAAAGATCCGGCAGCTGTAGATGCAGTTGTCACTTCATACAGAGAAAATAAAGACCTCCTAGCTAAAGCTCCAGATATTAGAGATGCTGTTTCTAAAGTTGTAAGTATTAAACCTCTAGATACTGAAGTTGAAGAAATTAAAAAGGCTGCTCTAGGTATGAAAGAAGTTGATATGAAAAAATATCTTGCAACAGATAAAATACAGGGGATAATTGACGAAATAAAAGCAGAAGAGGAATCTAAATTAGCAGAAAAACTATTTGACTTCAAAAAAGAAAATGGTATTGAAGATCCTGCATTTTCAAATTATGACACTTATGATGATTTTTTAGCAGATCAGGTTAGAACTCAAGTGGCTACTCGCTCTAATTTAACAGAAGGGGTTAGAGGATCTATGACCTTTGTAAATAACAATTACAATAACAGTGGTAAAACAGATAAAACAGATACAGGAAATGCTATCAATTATACTCCTGGAAATAATCAAGTTCAAGCAGGCTATCTAGGACGGGATCAATATAGAAATGAGGGTGGTAAACATTATATCCAAATTGGAGTTGATCCTGCTGTAAGAGCAAATGCTGGATTATCAGCAGGAGCTATTACGAATATAGGAGGGTCAGATTATATTAATATTGATGAACTTTATAAGTTTGAAGATAAGGATAATCCGGCAGCAGTTCAAAGTATTGATTGGGTGTGGACGGCAAAGCAAAATGAAAAGGGTGATAATGCATGGAAACCTCTTGCCGGGAACTATGAGACTACTAGGGGGGCTGTTTCTGGATATCCAATTAAAGTTCTATGGGACCAAGCCGGTAATGCATGGGCTGCAATTAAAGAATCGGGTGGTAACATAACTCACGTTATGATATATCCTGCTGAAACAAGTGATTACGGAGGGGCTGGTGGTGCTGTACAGAATGCTGCTGAACGTAACGCGTCTCAATTACTAAGAACATTTGCAGATAACGGATTAGTTGGCAAAGACGAAGTTGAAAATCCATTTGTATCAATTTATAATAACTTTGATAAAAAAGACGGCTATCGAGGTAAAGGTGTTCGTTAAAACAAATAGAGGGGTAATGCATTTTTGATTATCTTTGTTATCATTAAAAACAAAATCTAAATAATGGCTAGTACGCAAGACCTTTACAATAAATTAAAAAAAGATCCATTAGTTAATATCTCATTAGATTACGACACTTTTGTTAAGAGGTTAGACGATTCAGATTTTTTAGATAATATAGATGAAATACTATCATCTAAAGGCGAGGACGTAAGCACATACGGGATTCCAAAAAAAAAAAGCGTGGAAAGGAAGAGTCATCTCAGCCTACAGAGCAGCCATTAGAGAATACAGAAGAAATACCAGCGGATGGTGTTGAAAATAGTGATAGACCTCAAGAAGGAGGTCCTGGATATAGTAGAAAAATAGGTCCTGATGAAGCGTGGATAAGTAAAGGATTTGAGGATCGTGGAGATTATTGGTATAGACCAGCAACTGGCGAAAGAGTATGGAAGCCACAATATAAGGATACTCAAAAACCGGAAATGCCTGTTTCTGATTTGCAGGAGCCAGCTCAAGTCTCTGAAGTTCCTGCGGCTCCTGAACCCGTTTCACCTGAAACTATTTCTCCTGAGGCTATGGCCCCTGAACTCGTTTCTCCTGACGCGTCTATTGAAGAAAAAGCATTAGTTAAAGAAGCGGCAAAAACTCCAAATACAAGTGTTGATAACTTAGATAAAACTATTGTAGTAAATAATGTTATTTCTGCAAAAGAACCTAATCCAAATAAGTCGGAAAAAATTGTAAATGACGCTAATGCAGTTGCAGGCACAACCTTTAAAAGGAAAAAAAAGGGAGACTCTAATAAAGCAATTATAACATATTCTCCTAGTTCAGCCAGTGATAAAGTTTTCTTGTATGAAGATGGGAAGGTTAAATCAATGGATAAGAGGAGTAGCGATTACTCAAAAATTATTGCTGAAAATAAATATACCGTTCAATTAAAAAATTCAGAGGCGTTTAAGGATCTTATTCAACTCCACAAACAAGGTAGTAAAGACGAGTTTCAGAACTATTTAGAGACCGCTGGAAACCCAGCTGCAAGCGAAATTGCAAATCGCGCATTTGGTAATCCAGAGCAAGGCAGTTTAATAGAGGGTACTATTATAAGTGGTGCTGATAGGGATTATAATTATCCTGTTGCTGACACCCTTTTAGGCAAACTAAAAAGCTCTAATTTATATAACGCAGCAGAGAGTTTATGGAATAATATTATTAACAAAGAAGTTGATCGTCCTTGGCAAAAAAATGAAGAGTACGATACAGAAGATTTTCTTAATAATGTTAGCCCGGAACTTGATGAGGAGGATGCGAAATTCCAAAAATTGTTTGATTCTCAAATGACTACAGGGGCTGTTAAGCCAAAAGAAGCTAGAAAGCTTAAATTCCCTTCTTACGTTAACACAACAGAAGAGAATGAAATTGTAGCAGAACAGGAAGAGAAAAGAAAAGAAAAACAGGGAAGATCCTCTTTAGGTTTTCTTACTACAAATTCTAAAACAGGTAAAATAGAATTAGGTGATATTAATGATTTAACAGATATAGAAAAATACACTTTATCTAAAGCAGGAACAGAATCCTTTTTAGCTAAATGGCAAGAAGAGGAGCAAAAAGAAGAGCGTTCTGAGGATGAAAATTTTGATTTGTTTACATCTAATAATACATATAAGAGTGAGTTTTTAGCTAACCCTGCGAATCAAGCTATATACAAAACAATTAAAGACAGTAAATTTGGTCCTAAAGAAGGAGGCTCGGAATTAGAAATAGCTCTTGCTACAATAAGTAATAAGCAAGCTAATGCGGCCTTCAAAGATTTGGATAATAATGGATATAAATATGCGCATAGCACTGAGATAAGAAGTCCATATGACGTACAATCAGAAATTGATAATATAAGAAAAATTTTAGATTCTAATCCTAATATGCCGGCTGAAGAGCGTCTGAAACTCCATAAATCATGGGCTGGTCTTCAATCCTCTTTATTATTTATATATGAGCAAAATATCAATGACTACGCTACATATTTAACAAATACAGGACACGATAACGAGGCGGCTGATATGCTGTCTACCTACAATTATTATAAAAGAAAGACAGCTGGTTTTCAGACTATGCCTGTAAGCGAATTGGGTGATTCTGATAAGCGCATTATAATGGATATTCGTAGTCGAGCTATCAACACGACGATGCGTTATTTGCAAACTAAATATCAGACTCTCTCAAATACAGTAGATATTAATGCGTATCAAAAGCTTGTTAGAAAGCCAATGGAGGTTGTGGCAGCTCAATTTGAGATTCTTAAATCTATTGGAGCCTTAGATGAGAATGGCAATATAAATCCGTCTGCTAAAATTAAGCAGAGTGATCAAGTTAAATTGAGTGATGCTATTCTTAAAATTAATTTAGCTAAGGATCAGATAGCAAGTGCAGCAGAGGCTACAGGTGCAATCCCGGAAAACATTAACGAGTTAACAAGACTTGGAGAGAAGCTTGGTAATTTACAAAATGTAGAATTTTCTTTCTATCAGGCTTATGCAATGCAGGATATTAAAGAGGAGGATGAGAATGATAAAAAAAATCAGAAAATAGCTGAGGACAGAATGAAGTCAGAGGATTTCTTTACATCATTCTTTTATACTGCTGCATATGGAAGTGTTAATCTTTTTACTTCAGGACTTTCTACACTTGCTAAAATTGGTAAAGTGCCTGATAATATTGCGGACGCTTTAGGTGATAAGACGTTTATTTTTGACGGATGGTCTGGATATGTTGATGAGTTAATTAGAGACATGAACTCTTCTCAGCCTCAAGATATGACAGGTCTTTCAGGTGTCCAGAAGTTTTGGATGAATACTACAGGAGGTATTGGAACTTTAGGCGCAATGGCTCTTACCGGAATGGCAGGAGGTGCTGGATTAACAACGCTAACCATGGTGTCAGATATGACGGATATGGCAAAAGCTAATGGGTTAGATGATGATCAGGCTGCTCAATGGGGTCTATTTACATCTATTATACTTGGTAAAATTAATCAATTAGTTCCCGACTCTAAGAGTTTCTACGACTCTCTTAAGCCATCTATTAAAACTATTCTTAAAGATTACGCAGCGGGAAGGATTACTTATCAAGAGTCCTTGGGTATGTTTAGTAAAGTACTTATGCCTAGTCTTAAGAAAAATTTTAAGCAGGTATATGGAGAAACAGGAGAAGAAATGTTCGAAGAATTTACAACTCAAGTTTCAGGTAAGATGGCTAATTTAGTTTGGGATAATGCTTCATTTAATAATGACTTTGATCCTAACTCTATTATTGCAGCAGGGGAAAGTGCAGCGTCTTTGACAACGTTTTTAATTCCGTTTAAAAAGGGCAGGAAGTGGTCTTCTGTGGAGCAAGACGCTCTATTGAGCTTAGTTCAAAATAAAGAGACTGTACTTAATAATATTTCATTTAACAACCAAAGCGAATTAGATGAGGTAACTAAACAACTAACGAAATTAGAAAATCTTGAGAAGGGCCTTGTAACAATGCCAGGTTATTCCGAACTCTCTAACGGTAAAAAAGCTAAAATCTTAACTGACTTATATGTAGCTGAGGCAATGGAACTTGCTGCGAAAAACAGAGGTTTAGGAAAAGATGACCCTGGATTTGTTGAAGCTGCTAAAATGAGACAGGACATTTTAACTTCTCTCAAGACACCTGAAAATGAAAATGTAATACAAGAAACAAATGCCATACAAGAGCCAAGCACAACAGAAGTTCTTCCAAGCCAACCGGGCGAAGTTAGAGAAACAGGGCGTAAACGTCCAGGAGTGGAACCAAGCGTCCAAGGGGAAGGTACTACCCAAGAAGTTAAAAAAGAAGAAGTAATAAACAAGCCGTTTGGTAAACTTCCTATAGTAAATGATTTAAACAAGGCTTTTAGAGGTGCTGGTCAGGGTTATTTGCCTCATAACATATGGACTAATAAAGAATTAAATAGAACAGAAGAAACAGGTTTATTATCTAATGTTAAACGTCAAATTGAGAATGGAAACAAGGCTTATTTATATTTTTTAGATCCTAAATTGACTTCAGAAGATCTTAAAAATGTAGATAAGAATAACGAAAAGTTTTATGAAGCAAGGAATAAAGTATCAGAAGATGGGCCGTATGACGAATATAATCAAGATGTAGATAATGAATTAGCTAAATTAGCTGATGAAGGGGTGAGAGTTACTGGTATATCTGGCCAAGTTTATCGTCTTCACGATGCTAAGAATATAGATTTATTAGGACAGGTTGAAGTTACACCTGAATTATTTGCAAAAATTTCTGATCCTAATATATCAGAAGAACAGGCAAATAACTTACTAAAAGAAGCTGCTGGTATAAAAGCAGATCAAGAGGTATATATTCATATCAATGAGCATGGTCTTAATCAATATGAAACCACTCAAGAGCCTAGCAATGTAGAGCAAGAGCCTGCTAAAAAAGGTGTTAGTGAAGAGGATGCTAAGTTATATGTTGACAAATTAACTGAGGTTAAAAAGAACGATCCTCAAACATACTGGTCGGTGAGTATTCCATCAGTTGAGGACGTGAAGAATGGCACAGTCATTACGAATAAAGATGGGCAGGCTGTTGTTGGAGCAGATGGTGATATTAAAGCTGTATATAAAAATCCTGATAGCAACGCTAGACGTGTCTCTGATACCCTATTAAAAGAGGCTATTAAGGCAGGTGGTACTAAGTTAGATAACTTTGACATCTACCTCACTAAGCTATATCTAGAAAACGGATTTAGAATCGTCTCCCGTCTTCCATTTAATGAAGAATTTGCTCCTGATGGCTGGAATAAAGAGAAGCACGGTACTCCTGATGTAGTAGCCATGATCTACGATCCAGAAGGTAAGTTAGATATTGAAGAGAAGCAATTTACAAACGAGCAATACGATGAGGCTATAGACTATCGTGATACTTATGTAGATGCTCAGAAAGAAGCTTATCCAAAAACTACAGAGACAGAGGTTGATGCAAAAGCTCAAGAGCAAAGAAATACGATAGCTGACAATCTCAGAAAATGGAAGGCCGATAATGGCAATTTAAACAGTGCAGGCTTAGGTATTCCTATTGCTATTTGGAATGGTGCCATTGAGACTATTGCTACAGCTCTTGAAGCAGGAGTTAGTCTTGCTGATGCAATTCAAAAAGCTAAAGATTATCTCAAGAGAAACTACGGAAAAGATTATGACGAGGCTAAGTTTACTGAAGAGGTAATGAACATCTCCTTGGATAAAGTAATGGAAGACAAGGCTAAATTTGTTGAGACAACTAAAGAGGTTGCCAATGAAGTCGAATCTGGAGTTATTGAAGGTAAGAGTGTTAATACTTGGATTAAGTTTTCTAATAAGGTAGTCGATAAAATAACAAAGAGAAAAGAGAAGGTAGAGGTTTTTAGAGGTGAGGTTAATCAAGAAAATGTTAAAGAAAACGCTCAAGAATCTTATAATAGTACCGCATTAAAATTAGCTCAGTACAATGTGTTTGCTTCAGAAGATTTTAAAAACATAGTACAAGATTTTAGTAAATTACCTGCTAAAAAGCAAAAACAATTAATGTCTGATTACGCTACATTAATTGATAAGAAAATTGCATCTATTCAGAAATCAATAGGCAAGTTAGATAAAAAAGATGAGAATTATAAAGCTGATAAGGAAGAGTATGAAAACGATATAAAAGCCTTAAAAGAAGCTAAAAAGAACAAGTCTTTTGAAGATGTGTTATCTTCATTAAATCAATTTTCTCCTAACACAAAGGCTAGTATTATATCGGATATTTTCTTGAATAAAGAAATTGCATATAATAACAAAGGCGAAGCTATTGATTACAAAAAATTAAATAAAGATCAGCAAACTCAAAAAGCTGAAGCTATTTATCAAAAGGCAAAAGACACGGTAATTTCTAATTTAACAGCGGTTTACAATTCAGTAGATCCGGCAATTAGAAACTTGAGTAAGTTGTGGTATGATGGAGCAAATTTAATTTCTCAGGAATTTGGTAAGCAATATGATTTGACTTTAGAACAATCCGCTGCAATTATTGCCACTCAATCTCCTCAAATGCCTTGGTTCCAAAATCTTCATTTGGCTCATGCCATTATGGACATTATGAAGAATCAAGCAGATACTCCATTTAGCCAGGAGATGCTTGATTTATATATTAAAAATACTAAAGGGTATGCGGATCAAAAGGCATATATTCCTGAGGTTAAAAAGTTAGTAGGGAAAAAACTATCTGAACTAAGTGAGTATGACGCTTCTATATTTGTTAGATCATATTACGAGCTTAATATGGATAAGAGATCTCCTATTAGAATACCTTCTGGGACTATTGTAGGATATGAAACAAAAGTAGCTTCATTCTCAGGTTACGATACTATAGCTAAAGGTGTTTCTATATTTAGAGATGGATCGGAAGAAAATGTTTCTAAAAGATTAGGTGATGCTAATAAAGTTAGAAATTTCTATTTGAATATCGCTAATCCTAATGATGACAGAGCGGTTACCATAGATACACATGCTATGGCAATTGCCTTGATGAAACCTCTAGGTAGCTCGTCTTACGAAGTTAACTTTACTCCTCCTTACTTTGCATTTTATGCAGATGCATATAGAGAAGCAGCTGAAAAATTAGGAATAAAAACAAGAGAACTTCAATCAATTACTTGGGAAGCTGCAAGAGCAATTTTCCCTGCTGATGAAAAAACAGATTCTAAAAAATCAGAAGTTTCTGCTATTTGGGATAAATATAATAATGGTGAGATAACTTTAGAAGAAGCACAAAATCAAATTTTACAAGATGGAAAAGATCCAAACATCACAGAGTGGGCAGAGTTCACAGGAAAACTCCTGGACAGTGGACAAAGAGCCGAAATCTTTTTACCAATACGTCCAAGCGAACGGGCAAAAACTACCAATGAAGTGGGAGGTGGCGCAGGACCTGGTGGCGATGTACCCGGAGTGGGAGGAAGAAATAATGGAGAACGCACTTCTACCAAATTAGCAAAAGGTTTACGCAAAGGAGCTGAAATAGCCCGTAAGGGTAAGAGAGGCGGTCTTGCAATGAATCCTATAGATCCGTTCTTAGAGGTTGTTGCCAAGGCTCTTGAGGCAGGAGCTTCTCTAACAGATGCTATTGCAAAAGGTATAGAGGCGTTTAAAAACTCAGACTTCTACAAGAACTTAACTGCTCCAGAAAAGAATAAAGCTTTAAATGATCTTAAAAGATCAATGGATGAGCAAATTGCTCCATCTATTGCCAATCTTATCAATGAGGAAATGTTGAAAGGAAAAGGTCTTTACACTGCTACGGAGAATGTGAAGAAGCAAATGATTAAGGACGGGACAGTTGATGAGGCAACATTCAATCGCATAGTTGGCAAGGCTGAGAAATTAGTTAAGGCAGATGCTGAGATGATGTTAAATGTGGCTAAAGAAGACGCGAAAGAAGCTATTAAAGCAGGTAAATCTATTGACGAGGCTGCCGCTATTCTTAATGATGCTGTTAATAATCAGATTGGGTTGTATTCAAATCTTGACAAGTCTATTAAAAAAGACATGGTTGCCAAGGCTCAAGGTCAAATGATTGCTGAGGTGGCAGGAGAGATAGCCGGAGCAGCCAAATCTTATGTAGACACACAGGGCATTTTAAAGTCTGAGGCAATCAAACAGGCCATGGATGAGTCGAAAGCTGCTGGAGTTGATCCAAAAGTTATTGATGGTCTTAAGGCTAATATTGAATCGGAATACGACAATATCAAGTCAAGAGATAGAAGTGATAGTAATAAGAAGGAACCTGTAGTTACAACTACTGATAAAGAGATAATGAAGGACAAGCTTAAGGCTATGGACTCTGCTCTTAAAGATGCTGTAGCAAAGGCTAAACAAGATACGAAAGACGAAAAAGCTGCAAGACAATCAACTCGCAACTGGGTTAAAGAGTATTTGAAAACTGCCGGAATCTCTTCTAAGATTTCTCCGACTCAAATGAGGGCCATTACTTCAAGAGCCACGGGACTTGTTTCTGATATGACAGCCTCTAAGATGAAGGCACTAACAGAATATGTGGAGAAAGTAGTTGCTAATCAGGAGTACGCTCAAATGATTAACGATCTTGAGAAGGATAAAAAGGGAGCGAGTAAGAAGAGGCACAATCAGTTTACAGAAGATGTTCGTAAATATTTATCTATCCCTCTTGTGAACTCAGACGGCACTCCCCTTGTGACTGACCAGGAGTTGAAAGATTACGCTGATTCTATTGCCCGTTTAAATCAAGGTGTTCCTGATCATAGCGCAATGGATATGAATCTTGCTAATCGTGTGTTAAATGATTACAATGAGATTCCTTCTAAATTAGAGAAGTCAGATTTTGATGATGCTGTTAATGATGTAAATAGTTCTACTATTAATGACTTAACGGAGTACAATGAATTTGTTAAGAAGGTTAACAAGGCAAAGAGAATACTCGACTCTCTCTACAATAATGGTAAGGTTACAGAGGATGAGTACAATGAGTCTTTAAATGAATTGTATACCAAAGAAAATGGTCTAAGAGTTTACGAGCAATCACATCAGGATCAAATCCTTGATTTAAAAGTAAACATGCTTTATGACATAATCGACATGTATAATTATGTTGATAAGTCAGGATTTATTGGTCAACAGAATGATATTTTTAGAAGATATGAGATCTTGCTTACAAAACCTGAAATGCTTACAACCTTGGATGTTAAGGATATTGTAAAATTATCAGAAGTAATGAGCCGGATGGGTGATGGATTTATGGCTGAGAAAGAGATGCGTGAAATATTAAACAAGGCTGAGACGAGAGGATTGAAGAAGGGTGAGAGCATTGTTAATCAATTGTCTTCAATCTACAAATCTTTAAACACACCTGACTTAGCTAGATTGAGAAACTTACTTAAGATTACAGAGCCTGCTCAAATAGAGAGAGCTTTAGGTCTTAGTACAGGTCCATTATATAATCATGTTATCCAGCCAATCAACTCGGCATTCACAAAAATGCGTAAGAGTAATGAGAAGTTAATGGATAAATATTATCAGGCTCGTCAAAGCAGTAAGTTTAAAGGTGATGTTGTTGTAAAGAGATCAGAGTACGATAAAGGACTGGTGTCTAAAGTAACTAATAACATTACAGTAAAGGCTGATAAATATTACACAACACGTGTTGCTATGTTGTCGAGCATCTTTGATTACGCCAGCAAGGCTATGGATCAGAAGGCTGACACTAAAGATTTCTGGGGCGAGAACTTAGACAAACCGGAAGTTAAAAAAGCATACCACAATGACGGATCTCTTCATGTTGTTCAAGACATTTACTCTAAATTAAAAAATGATCCTCGCTTCCAGACAAATGGCAAGTTAGATTACACAAAAATTTATGAAGCATTTGTTCAGGATCCTAGTTCATTAATGTCTGACAGTGAGTATAAGTTATATCAAGCTACTCAACAGATTAACAAGGAAGATATCGGAACAGCTCTTGTAAGTGCCAATGCTATTCGTGGTGTCAATGGAGAAATTAGCAAGGTACACTACCCAAGAAAATCTCTAGGAAAATCTTCTACTGAAGATGCAGACTTAGTTGCAGGAACCGGAGGAAAAGTTGGGGGTCTTCGTGCAGGATCTTCATACTCACGTGTACTTGAAACACCTAAGGATGCGATTGATTTAAATCTTGACAGAGTAATGGCAACTCAAATCGTAGAAGCCTCTCGTGACTTGTATTTAAATGATGCTATCCAACAGACTAATGAGGTATTCAGAAACGCTAAGGAGAATGCCAATCCTGATGAGAAGGCTATATTACAAGCGATTCAAGATTGGAATAGAAAGCGTGTAGACTTTGAGATGGAGAAGTCAACTAAGAATGTGATTACTCGAGCATTCTCAGGTTTTGCTCCTTACGCTTTGATAGGTAAGGTAAGAACTCCAGCTGAATTTACAACCAACTTATTAGCAGGAATGGCTAATCAACTTAGTAATGTCATCAAGATTGGACCTAAGGCTCTTACTAATCCTATAAACCCTCTTCAAACAAGAGAGGCTAAAAAGATTATGGAGAAGTTTGATAGCCCAGTTCAATTTATGAGTTGGGATATGAAGTCATACGCGAAGTATGGGAAAGGAAAGGTGGAGAAAAATGTATTTTCATCTCAATACAACAACACCATTAACATGCTGATGAATATCTCCGGTCCTTTAACTGTAGGGGAATGGAAGTCAGATTTTGACGCTAAGTTTAAGCAGTTAACAGGGGAGAGATACAATGAAGCTAAACACCTTAATAATGATGAATACTTCTACTCTATGCAGGAGGCTTCTTCTTATGCAAACCAACAGATCGAAAGAATCAAAGGTGGTGCATTTAAGGGTCAAGGAAAACAATTCGTTGCTACACTTCCTATAGCAGATATCAAGAAGATATTCCCTGGAGTGAAGATAAAAGATGAGGAGGGTATGGTAAGTGCCAATGACACCTTTGCTCAAATGACGAATATGTTTAACAACTTCGTGGGACGTGATGTTAAGAACTTTGTGACAGGAGCTAAACAAGCAGCTACACTTAGAGACGTTACAGGTGGATTTAAAGATATGCTAGGATCCACATTCCGTTTAGGTTCATACTATGTTATTTATAATCTTATTGACGCTGCCATGAAATCCGGTCTCGGAGATGATGAGGAGAAGAAAATTGGTGATAAAAAACTAGAGATGTATAGCACCTCTGAAGGTTTATGGGACACAGCCTTTGATACTGTTTTGAACTTAGCTACAACTGTTGCTACATCTAAATACGGGGCTAACGGAAGAGCTATTGCGGTGGCTAGTTTGAATTATTTATACAATTCCGAGTCCACTACTCAAGAGCAAAAGGATATGGCTGCTGATGCTTTGAAGTCTATGTACTTCCAAGATCCTATTGATACGCAAAAATACGGTGCAGCTCAGAAGATTATTTATACTGCGGCAACGATGTATATTCCTCCGGCTGACGTTATTGCTGATCAATTACAGAGAGAGTTTGAAACATTGGCAGGAAGCGATAAGTACAAAGGTGCTACAATTACTGACTTCTTTGATCAAGCAGGTAAATTCTTTAATGATCCTGATGCTGTGGAGTATAGAAAATTTCTGGCAGGTAGCTTAACTTTAGCAACTCAACTCGCTCTTGTATCTGGCAAATCTGTTCCCTTCTTAAAGGATATTATTAAATTTGTAAAGAAGGATGTTAAAGACAAACAAAACATAGTTATCACAAATAAAGAAGGTGAAAATCTAGTTGAAGGAGTCTTAGATTTTGATGCGGATGGAAATGGAATGTTATCAGTAACAGTTGATATGCCGGGTACATCTCCTGAACAAAAAAAGGCTATTAACGAGTCTATATCTAATGTTGCTACAGAGAGTTTCAATAAAATAATAAATGAAAAGAAAGCAGAGATAGAAAGTATGCCTGAAGACGCTATGAGGTTTGCTTTAATTCAGTACTACGCTGATAAGGCTAAGTATGATGCTAAAGTAGCTGCTAGAATTAAAGATGTTGGAGAAGAACCAAAGGTTCCCGGATCTTCAAATCAAGCGTCAGAGATAGCAAAAGAAGAAGAGAAAATGTATAAGAATTATAGTGATGCAAAAGCTAAAGGGAAATTCAAATCTACATCTCCAATAGCAAATAGCAAACAAATTCAAGAAAATATTAATTCACTCATTGAGAATAGTGAGTATAAGGACGCTTATAAAGCTTTAAATCCAAATAAGATCGAGGATGTCGGAGCGATTAAAGCAGTGAATGAATACTTCTTCGAATTGTATAAATACAACATAACTCCAGGTATCTCCAACAAACCGTACCCAGGTGATTATTTCGATAATTATAACGGTAAAATAATAGCTGTTCAATAAAATAGTGTAAATTTGTAAGTATGAAAAAACCAGTAAAACTTTCGTCAGAAATTGTAAACTTACTCTTACCTCGTTTGAAGGATGAGTTTACAGCTGCTTATTTTTACCGCTCTGCATCTAACTGGTGTAATAACGTAGGCTTCTTTAAGGCAGGAACTTTCTTTGCTAAAGAATCAGAGGATGAGTTTGGTCACGCAAAAGGCATCGAGGATTTCTTAGTTAATTGGAATGTAACTCCAGAACTTCCTACAATTGCTAAACCTGTTTTAACTTTTAATAATCTTTCTGATGTAATTTCTCAAGCCTATGAATTAGAGTACGCTCTATACGAGGCATATGAGGAGACGAGCGTAAAGATTTTTAAGACAGAAGACCTTTGTGTATTTGACTTTTTGCAAAAATACAGAACTATCCAAACGGCATCTGTTGCTGAGTATAGCGATAAGATCAATATGTTAGAGGGAGTTAGTCTAGGAAGTAAGTTCGAAATGTTAATGTTAGAAGAAAACTTATTTGGATGAAAACACCAACAATAGAGGAATTAAAAGCGATTGCTGCTAAGAAGGGATACAAATGGTTGCCATTTCAATTGGTAAACATTCGTTCTGCTGCTGATGCCCCTAATCAATTTGATGATATTATGGGTGTGGTTCACGATGATATGATCACATGGCATACAGGAACTACAAATCCTGGTGTGCATTGGCTTTTAAATTTTATGAACCCTAAGGGAACGGCTGTACTTGCAGAAGGTCAGCATTTAAACTCATGGGTGATTGGAAAGCATAAGGGGCAATACAAGGCTTTAGTTCAATACGCTCCTGTTCCTGTATACAGGGATAACAATAAGAACAAGAAAAGTGAGCAGATAGGTAAAGCTATCTACGGTAATTATGGCATTAACCACCACCGTGCAAATTCAGGTGCAATTAGTAAAATAATTGACAAGTGGAGTGCCGGATGTCAAGTAAGAAACAACCCTAATGAGTTTAACGAGTTTATGACACTCTGTGAAAACAGTGGGGTTAAATATTTTTCATGTATACTATTTAACGAAAAAGACTTTTTGTAATGAGCAACCACCAACAACAAATAGCGGAAGGAGTAACAGGCACAATCAGTAGCATTCTATTATCAGTTCCAGCTTGGCTGTTGGACGTTGAGTTTGCTCTTAAAATGTTCTGCCTTGTTCTATCAGGCATAGCCTCTATCTACACCATTATTAAAATGGCGAAGAAGAAGTGAAATGGATAAAGTCACTACTAAGTTCTGAAGGAGATGCAAGCACAAAAAGAGTCAGTGCTTTATTATCTCTACTCGTTTGCATATCGCTTGCGTACATCGCCACCTTCACTTCCTATAGATGCCCTGACTATATGTTTGAGGGACTTCTTGTCATAGCTGGAGGAGGTTTGGGACTTACGGTTATTGAGAGTATCTTTGCTAGATATAAGAAAAAGGATGACACACCATCCGAAAAAGAACAACAATAAAAAACACAACACATGAGTTTTAAAATACCGTTCTCTCTCTCCTCAGAGGAGAAGGCTTTGATGGATCTATATACGATCTTAAATGGCCAGTTAAATAGCCCTACATCTTCTTGGTCTTTAGTTAAAGAGGAGACGTTGACTCCTAAAAGTGCTAGAATAAGTGGGTACATAAGAATTGTGAATAATGAGGTAGAGAGATGCTCAGACTCATTTACAGCCATCTGTGATGACGGAAGACCGCGAGAGGTGATTACAGCCATCGCTACAGTAAAGTTGCTTGTAATGTGCTGTACGGCACTAGGAATACCAGTAGAGTTTCAATTTGAAAAGAATAAAAAACCAACAGAATATCATGAAGTTAAGTCGTGGAAGGTTGTGGCTGAAGAGCATGCCTTGGATCCTATTATGGTTTCTAAGTGCAGTACTATTAAGTCTCTTCGTAGGTATTGTAAGCCCCTTAATTTCCCTATTGGCCAGGCTCTGGAAGAAGTTCAGAAGAAGTTTGAGTCGGAACGGGTAACAACAAAGCAGTTCTTTGAGTTTCTCTACGGAGAATCAAATTACAACAAGATAAAGTCAAGCTTTAAAAAAAGAAAAGCCACGCGAATTGATGTACAAGAAAACGTACAAGAGAAGAATGATAGTAAAATAGTGGAGCAAGTTACACCGGTGTATATGCCGGAACCAATTATCTCTACTTCTCGCTCCCATGCGGACTCTAAGTATGTGATTGGCAAAATGATAAGCCATGGAATAAATAGCTCCACCTTTGAAAAAATTAGTCCTTCAATGGCTGACAAGTACAGTAATTTTCAGTACTTTTGTATTAACGCGTCTGAAGATGAGATTGCGTCTGTACTAATGCTTGTAAGTTAATGTCAAATAGAAACGTAACTAGGATTGAAAGACTGTCTTCAGGGATGGTTAAACTGTATAATCGCTCTAATGTTATTGGAGCTTTCAGTGCATTGAACTCAATATCTATTGGATATGAGAATAATAATGCTCGCACTATACAGTTCACAGACAATGGCAATACTATTTCGTTTCAAGTATTTAATTTACAGGAGATCATAGGTAGCATAAATACTGTTACATATACCCCAATAGATACAACTAGTACAGGTCCTGATTATAACGCTAGAGTCTTTGAAGTCTTTGATTTCTTATCCTCTCAAGTGTTTCAAGGATTCTCTCCCGGACCAACATATGTAGGGGGTGTAGTAGCGGCTTATCCGAACTTCGCCTCATTCCCATTACCCGGAACTCAATCAGTAATATACATAGATGAAGCTGATAACAGTGCCTACTATTGGGACGGAACTTCCTACCAACTTTTGGTATCAACAGGAGTAGAGCAATATGCAAGTTTTGCATTATTCCCAGTAACAGGTTCAGCTAATGTCATTTATATTGACATGGCTAATTTAAAGCCATATGTATGGGACGGTGCGGCTTATGAGTCAATAGGAGGAGATGTTGTTTGGGGTGGAATCACGGGAACCCTTGCTGCACAGACCGATTTGCAATCCGCCCTAGACGCAAAGTTTGACGATCCAACAGGAACAACTGCTGAATATATAAGAGGTGATGGAACGCTAGCAACCTTCCCTACAATTACATCAGGAACAGTAACAAGTGTTGGTACAACAGGGCTTATATCGGGAGGACCTATTACAAGTTCGGGTACTATTACTACCGCAATGGCCACCAACAAGCTTGTAGGTCGCTATTCAGCGAGTACAGGTATAATGGAGGAGATAAGTGTTGGAAGTGGATTGACTCTAACAGGAGCAGGCGTATTGAATAATACAGCCACTCCTACACCAACAGGATACTATGGAGCGTGGCAGGATAATGCAACTCAAACTGCGGCTGCGAGTAATACAGGTTACGCAATGATTTTTGGAACTGTTGATTTAGAAAATCAGGTCCGCGTAGTAACCAATGGAACAAATCTAACTCGTATTACTTTTGATAATACGGGTATATATAATCTCCAATTCTCATCTCAGTTTCAAAACATAGATAGTCAAGAACACGATGTAACCATTTGGCTTCGTTTAAATAGTGTTGATGTTCCTGCAAGTTCAGGATTTGTATCTATTCCAGCTAAACACGGAAGTACAAATGGTCATGCTGTAACCTCATGGAATTATCTACTTAATGTAGTTGCAGGTCAATACTATGAATTAATGTGGAGTACAAGTAGTAATACTCATGTAACTATGCAGTTCTATGCAGCAGGATCTCCTCCTCCATCAGCCGCCTCAGTAATCTTAACAGTTACTCAACAGGCAGGTATTATGGCAGGGACAGGTATTACCGCCATCAACTCATTAACAGGAGCTGCTCAAACTCTTGCGACTAACGGAAGTGGAACAGACTTTAACATTGCATCTACAGGGACTACTCATACGTTCAATTTACCAACCGCAAGCGCAACGAACAGAGGTGCTTTGAGTTCTGCGGATTGGACTACGTTCAATTCAAAACTTTCAGGATTAACGGTAGGCACTACACCAATAACAAGCGGAACGGTGGGGCGTGTGTTATTCGAAGGAACGGGCAATGTTTTGCAAGAATCAGCGAATCTATTTTGGGATAATACGAATAGCAGGTTAAACATTGGCACTACAACAGGGGTAAGTAGAATAAACCTACCCGATGCAGGAACAACGTTAGCAGACGGAATAGCTTTCGGAAGCACCTGCAATATATTTCGAAATGCTTCCTCAGGAATTTCTATCTTTTCAGGTAGCGGCACTTGGCAATTCAACAGCGCAGTATTAAGTCTGCCTACAAATCAAGTTTCTATTATTCGAATGAATTCGAGTAGGAATTTCTTTATAGACAACGGCACAACAAATTTCTTTGGTGTTATTGGCGGCACAGGTAATGTATTAATTAATACAAGCACGGATGTAGCTTCTTCAAAGTTAACAATAGCAAGCACAACGCAAGGCTTCTTACCACCACGCATGACCACAACGCAAAAGAACGCTATTGCAACACCTGCGGCAGGTCTTGTTGTTTACGATACAACACTAAACAAGTTATGCGTTAGAGCTGCAGCGGCTTGGGAAACAATAACATCACTATAATAATTTACACAATGGCTAAAATTCAACCTATCAAATTTCCTTTAAACTCAGGAACGGCAACGGAGATGACAGTATTAATAAATAATTTCACAACAAGCGCAACAACTTGCACTACTTATTATGAATTAAAAACCAA
>TARA_R110000868_G_scaffold59761_2_pt1 | contig 23503 bp, 22 predicted proteins | sample TARA_R110000868 | Tara Oceans TARA_R110000868 (sample SAMEA4397489) | marine metagenome | biome: Polar Biome; feature: [SRF] surface water layer (ENVO:00010504); material: water (ENVO:00002006), including particulate matter (ENVO:01000060) such as... | depth 5 m | reverse complement strand
TGACCTCAAGCGCGTTGGGAAGTACGAGGCGCAGAAGGACATGCCCGTCCACCTGGTGGCTGACCTGGGCTACACGGACAGCTGCAGCTGGTGGGGCTGGCAGGAGACGCCTGACGGGTATCGCATCGTGGATTTCATGGAGGACGACAACCAGGCCATCGCGCACTACATCGAGTGGGTGAAGTCAAGGCCCTACAAGGTCGGCACGGTCTGGCTGCCGCACGACGCCAAGGCTAAGAGCCTGCAGACGGGCAAGTCCATCATCGAGCAGTTCCTCTCCAGCGGCATCCGGCCGAGCCTGGTGCCCGAGATGAGCCTGCAGGACGGCATCGAGGCCGCGCGGATCACGCTGAACAGGTGCTACTTCAACGAGGAAACGACCTACGAAGGCCTCGAGCACCTGCGCGCTTACATGCGTGAGTGGGACGAGAAGACGCAGACGTACCGCAACAAGCCCAAACACGACCAGCACTCGCACGCGAGCGACGCGTTCAGATACCTGGCGCTTGCTGCGCGGCCACTGGTGGGAAAATCGAAACAAGATGAGAGCCGGCCAATACGCAACATTGGCGGGGCGCACTACGCGTTCAGTCTCGAGGACATCTGGGACACGGGTCCGCAGGCCACGCAAAGGATCGGGTGATGGACGAAGGCAAGATCGTCAGCGCGAGTGACTACGACTCGAGCCCTCGGGGGCTGGCGCAGCGTTGGGGCACGGAGATTCAGGCGGCCGACCAGGAGCTGACCAAGTATCACGAAGAGTCTCGCAGGATCGTGGCGCGCTACCTCGACAAGCGCGACGCCTACGGCAAGGACGAGAGCAAGGTGAACTTGTTCTGGAGCACGATGAAGGTGCTGCTGTCGATGCTGTACGCGCGGCCACCGAAGGCCGACGTGTCGAGATCGTTCCAGGACTACGAGGATGACGTGGCGCGGGTGGCTGGGACGATGCTGCAGCGGATCCTGAACCGCGGATTCGATGACAGCAGCTCCACCTGGGACACCAACGTGCGCCAGGGCATCGAGGATTGGCTGGTGGTGGGGCTGGGGCAGATCTGGCTGCGCTACGAGGTCAAGACCGAGCCCTACGTGATCCCGGCGCAGCTGGATCCGATGACGGGCATGGAGCTCATGCCCGAGCAGGAGGCTGAGCGCATCGTGGATGAGGATGCGCCCTGCGACTACATCTACTGGGAGGACTTCTACTGGAGCCCGGCCAGGACGTGGGGCGAGGTGCGGTGGGTTGCGCGCCGCGTCTACATGACCAAGGACCAGCTCAAGGAGCGCTTTGGCGAGGAAATCGCTACGGTGGTGCCGCTGGGGCGGGCGCACAGCAAGGCCAGCGCCAACGACCAGTCGCCCAAGCACGACCCTTGGAGCAAGGCCGAGGTTTTCGAGATCTGGTGCAAAGAGGAGCGCAAGGTCTACTGGTACGCCAAGGGCTCGGACGTCATCCTGGACGTCAAGGACGACCCGCTGGGCCTTGAGGGCTTTTTCCCGTGCCCCAAGCCGGTGGCGGCCAACGTCACTAGCAGCAACTTCCTGCCGCGCGCTGACTACGTGTTCGCGCAGGACCAGTTCAACGAGCTGGACGAAATCAACACCCGGATCACCTGGCTGACGCGTGCGGCCAAGGTGGTGGGCGTGTACGACCGGAGCGCAGAAGGCATACAGCGCGTGTTCCAGCAGGGCGCTGAGAACCAGATGATCCCGGTGGACAACTGGGCCCTGTTTGCGGAGCGCGGTGGCATCAAGGGCCAAGTGGACTGGATTCCGATCGACCAGGTGACGAACGCGATCGAGAGGCTGCGCCAGTACCGCCAGGACAAGGTGATGCAGATCTACGAGGTGCTGGGCATCTCCGACATCATGCGTGGCAGCTCCAAGGCGAGCGAGACGGCCGCGGCGCAGCAGATCAAGGCTCAGTTCGGCAGCACTCGGGTGCAGCTGATGCAGTTCTACATCGCAGACTGGATTTCGCAGGCGCTGCGCATCAAGGCCGAGATCATCTGCAGGCACTGGCAGCCTGAGACGATCATCCGCCGCTCTAACATTGAGCGCACGCCAGACGCGCAGTTGGCGGGGCAGGCAATTGAGCTCCTCAAGAACGAGGAGATGGCCGAGTACCGAATCAACATTGAGGCCGACTCGATGGCGGCGCTGGACTGGGCCGCCGAGCGCGACGCCGCGGTGCAGTTCATGCAGGGCCTGGGGGCGTTCATCTCCCAAACGGCGCCAATGGCCCAGCAGGTGCCTGAGGCCGGGCCGTACCTGCTGCGCATGATGCAGTGGGCGGTGAGCAAGTTCCGCGTGTCTACCCAGATCGAGTCCATCCTGGACCAGGCCGCCTCGGGCATGCAGCAGCAGCTGCAGCAGCCCAAGCAGCCGCCGCAGCCTGACCCTGACACCGTAATGAAGGTGCAGATCGAGCAGGAGAAGCTGCAGAGCAACGAGCGCATCGCGGCCATGGAAGCGGCCAAGGACAAGGAAATCGCGGCGCTTAAGGCCACGGTGGACCTGCAGAAGGTCGAGATGCAGGCCAAGTTCGACCAGATGGCGGCGCAGTTCGATTCCATCCAGCAGATGATGAATCTGCAGGACAACACGCCTCAGCTACAGCAGCTGGCGGGCGCGATTGGCGAGATGAACCAGTCCAGCACCGCCTCGCAGCAGGCTCAGATGCAGCAGATGCAGGAGCTTATGGGCAGGCTATCGAGGCGCCGCAAGCGGGTGCCCGTGCGCGACCAGAACGGCGACATCCTCGAGGTGCGCGAGGTCGATGACGACGACGACCTGCCGGCGATGGCGGGCGCGGCGAACCTGCCCCCGGCCATGGGCGCTCTGCCTGCGCTGCAGCAGATGCCGCCCGTAGGAGGGATGCCCGGTGCATGAACTTCAGGGACAGGTTGGTGAGCTGCGGCTGACGCTGCAGATCACGCGCGCTGCGACTGGCAAGACCGAGACGGTCGAGCTGGTCGGTTTTGTGGACGAAGAGAAGTTGAAGGAATTGCAACATGGCAGTAACCCACTCGACGGCGGCGCGCAACGCAGCGACTGATGCCGTCACCGCGCTGATCGGCGCCAACGGCCGATTGGCTTTTCGTCTGACGGGCACAGTCGGCTCACCTGGCACGGTGGTCGCCACGCTGAACCTGAGCGCCACGGCGTTCCCAGCGGCGGTCAGCGGCACGGCCACGGCCAACGCGATCAGCAGTGACACCAACGCCGCGGGCAACGCCTCGGCCGTGGCCACGGCCACGCTGCAGACCAACGCCGGCACGGTGGTGATTCACTGCGCGGTGGCGGCCAGCGCCAGCGACATCAACATGACCAACGGCCTGGTGGTCGCGGCGGGTGACACCGTGTCCTGCTCGAGCCTGACCTACACCGCTCTGAGCGCGTGAGCATCACCATCGGCCAAAGCGACATCGGCACGCGGCGCACCGACGCCGATGTGGTCGATGGCGTGGTGCAGTTCGCTGCCGTGGTCGATACGGGCAACGGCCAGGGCTACGTGCAGGTCCACACCGACTGGCAGACACCGGCAACGCTGCGCGACTACGCGGCACGGATCAACGCAGCCGCTGACTGGCTGGAGGCAAACTGATGGCAATCACCACACTCGACGGGATCATTGCGGCTGCCAAGCAGCGGGTGCCGATCAAGAAGACCGCCAGCCGCACCACGGTGGCCAACGGCTGGTTCTCGCTGTTCGACATTGCGGGCGATCCTGGCGCAGGCACGCTCGCGGGCACCAGCACGACGACGGGTGTCTTTCCTGATGACACCACGGCGGGCGTGCCCCTGCTCAACGCGTTTGGCGGCGGCAACTTCGGCTACCTGCAGAACGTCGAGTTCGCCTCGACGGTGGCCTGCCGCCTGATGATCTACGACCTGCTGTGGAAGGGCGGGGCGTATGCCTTCAACGCCAGCACCACGGGCCAGACGCCGGCCAGCTACAGCGCCCGCGTGCCGGGCGGCACCGACTTCACCAACACCGAGATCTGGGTCGAGCAGGTGACAACGGCCACCGGCAACCAGGCCGTGAACGTCACCTACACCAACCAGTCGGGCACGACGGGCCGGTCTACGGGCGCGGTCGGCATTGGCGCGGCGCCCACCGTGGGCCGGATGTGGCAACTGCCACTGCAGGCCGGTGACACGGGCGTGCAGGGCGTCACGGGCGTGGCGGGTACGGTGGCGACGGTGGGCACCTTCAATGTGCTGGTGATCCGCCCGCTGTGGTCGGGCCGGGTGATTGCGGCCAACTTTGGTGACCTGCACGACTACATGCGGGTGGGGCTGCCGCGCATGTTCGACACCTCGGCGCTGGCGGTGTGTGTCAACGCTGACGGCACCTCCAGCGGCCTGCCTGAGCTGATGCTGACCATCGCCAACGGGTAAGTCATGGCCGCGCCCAACCTCGGCCAAGGCATTGACCGGGGCAATTACTGCACCCGTGGCGGTATCACGCCGCCTGCGGTGCAGGGCAAGGCTGCGGGCGCGGTAGCCGAGACAGTCTTCTTCGGCACCGCCACCGGGCCTGTCACCCATGACACCACGGGCGCGCTGGTCGCAGACATCGGCTCGATTGTTGGCTCGGCAGCGAGAGCCGGCGGCGCAGTCACCCATGCCACCACCGGGGCGCTGACCGGACCGGGCTCGACGGTTGCGGGCACTTCGGCGCGCACGCGACAATTCGCTACCAGCGGCACGCTGACTGGGCAAGGCTCCGCGCTGGCCGGTAGCGCCAGGCACAACATCCCGCACTCGGCCACGGGCACGTTGACTGGCCCAGGCGCGACCGTAGCGGGCTCTGCGGCCCGGCTGCGCGCCTTTGCAACGTCGGGTGCCCTGGCGGGCCAAGGCTCGGCCTTGGCGGGCGTGGCGGCACGCACCCGTGCTCACCCCACCACCGGCATCCTGAGCGGGTCTGAGGCTGCGCTGTCAGGTGCTGCTGCGCGCAACATTCCAGCCGTCAGCCACGCCACGACGGGTGGCCTGGTGGGCGCTGGGGCGGTGCTTGAGGGAGCGGCCGCCCGTGAGGCTCCGCAGCCGGTGTTGCCAGCCGGGGGCGGTGGATCCGGCCCCTGGAGCAAGAAGGCGCTGCGGGCGCGCGACAGCAAGCTCGAGGACGAGAAGCAAGAGCGCCAGTCCCTGCGGGAGCTGGTGGCGCGGGCCATTGAGCCCGTCAAGGCGGCAGAGCCTGCGACGGTGCAGGTGGTCACCACGGCCAAGGGTGGCGTGTCCCTGCTGCCCAGCACGGGCCCTGTGGTGGCCCTGCCCGAGGTGCCGCAGTTTGACGCAGCCGCGGTGGCCCGAGAGGTCCAGCGGGCGCTGCAGGAGGCTGGCATTGCGGTGCAACGGGTGCGCCAGGCGCAGGCCAGGCAGGCAGCGGCTGAGGCACTGGAGGCCGCGCGGCGCGAAAATGAGCGTAGGTTGCGAAAACGACGACGCGATGAAGAACTCTTAATGTTGATGTGAGGCACAGATGAGCCTTTTGCCAGTTGTCAGTGGACAGGTTGCGTTGGATTCGACGGCCACGTCGGCGTCTGACGTTTTCAATGGTGGCATTCGGTTCGCGCAAGCGGGCCAAGCCAAATGCACAACCGACGTCGGGACGTTCTTCAACCAGGGCATCCCAATGACCGCAGACGGCGCTGTGTCGGTGGTGGATGCCACCGCAGGGCTGCCTGCCGGGACCACGTTTTCCAGCGGATTGCCCATCAGCGGCAACAGGCTGTGCGTGAGCACAAACGTGGTGTCGGTCACGGCCAACGGCATCACGTTTGATGCTGCTGGTGCGGTGTCAGCGACTGGCTTTGCGCCAGCACCACCACCTGTCTCATCCGATCCGTACTTTGAGTACGTCACCCTGCTGACCAACACCACCAGCACCAACGGCGCTCAGAACAACACGTTTCTCGACGGCAGCACCAACGCCTTCAGCATCACCCGCAACGGCAACACCACGCAGGGCACCTTCAGCCCGTTCTCGCAGACGGGGTGGAGTAACTTCTTTGATGGGACGGGGGATTACCTAAGCGTTGCCGATAACGCTGCTCTGGAGCCGGGGGCGTCCAATTTCACTATTGAGACTTATATTTATTTGACGCAGACATCAGGTAGTTTACAAACAATTTTCAGTAAAAACACAACCTTTGGCCCTATTCTTTTAGCTGTAAACGGCACATCCGTAATTTACTATTTATCAAGCACAGGCGCATCTTGGGATGTGGCGAGCGCTGTAAGTGGGGGGTCTATTACGATAGGCTCATGGAATCATATTGCGCTTGTGCGCAACGGAAACACGTTTACCCCGTATGTAAATGGTGTTGCTGGAACCACAACTACAAGTTCTGCTACGCTGGTAAATAACGCAACCGCTTTACAAATAGGCGCTAACAACAACGGCAGCGCAGAGTTTTTGTTTGGCTACGTTAGCAACTGGAGGTATGTGGTTGGCACAGCCGTCTACACAGCGAACTTCACTCCTCCCACATCCCCCCTCACCGCCATCACCAACACCAGCTTGCTGACCTGTCAGAGCAACCGCTTCATTGACAACAGCAGCAACGCCTTTGCCATCACGCGCAACGGTGATGTGAGCGTACAGGCGTTCAGCCCGTTCAATCCCACGGCAGCGTGGTCTGCGGGAACCAATGGTGGGAGCGGGTATTTTGATGGGACGGGGGATTACCTTAGCGTCGCCGACAACGTAGCTCTTGAACCTGCTACGGGTGATTTTTGTGTTGAAAGTTGGGTTTACTTTAACGCGCTGGGTATTGGGAACATCTATAACGCACAACAACAAGGACCGTCCATATCGCTTAACGCATCCAATCAAATTGAATTTGGGCAGTCATATGTATCTGTTTTGTTAGCAGATACTGTAGCTGCAACAACGGGCCAGTGGTATCACGTTGCTGTGTGCCGTTCTGGTACAACGTTGTCAATGTTCGTAAACGGCTCCCGCAGGGCTACCGCCACAAACTCAACGAACTTTAATACTACGGTAGCCAACTACATTGGTTGGAATGGCGGTTCGGCTTATCTCAACGGATATCTATCCAATTTGCGTTTGGTGAAAGGGTCTTCTGTTTACGACCCTACGCTTACAACGCTAACCGTTCCCACAGCGCCCCTCACAGCCATCACGAACACCTCCCTTCTCTGCAACTTCACCAACGCAGGCATCTTCGACTCTGCCTCGGGCAACGATCTGGAGACGGTGGGCAATGCTCAGGTCAGCACCACGCAGGCGAAGTTCGGCACGACCTCGATGGCGTTTGATGGGGCAGCATCAACTAGGCTAACTTTTCCAAGTAGACCAATTGTTGCCTTTCGTACATCACCGTATACGATTGAAGCATGGATTTATTTATCCTCACACGCTTCAACTCAAACAACAATCGTTGACCTTGGAAACGCAACCGGATCACTTAACGTCACTGTTTCGACTACCGGCGCTCTCCAACTACGAGAAGCGGGGGTTGGAGCAACTCTTTCGTCAGCAGCCGGTGCAATTTCATTGAATACATGGACCCATATTGCTGTTGTCAGACAAAGCACAGCCGCAAATGCAACAGCTTTATATGTAAATGGAATTTCTGTAGCGGTTGGTACTGATTCAATAAATTACACAGTGACCACTAATCCTTGTGTGGGTGGTATCAATACGGCTGGTTTTACGTTAAACGGCTACATCGACGATCTGCGCATCACCACCGGCATCGCAAGGTACACCACAGCCTTCACACCGCCAACGGCAGCGTTCCCGCTGAACTGACATGCTGTACTCCAAGAACGGAAGCATCCCTAAGCCGCAGACAGACGGCACTGACGGCTGGATCGAGGTGCCGGATGAGCCTGTGCCTCCGGCTGGCAAGGAGGTGGTGTGGTGGTTCCCACCAGGCTGGGTTATCCGCGACCCCGAGCCCGCGCCGGTTGAAGGCTATGTGTGGAAGTGGAGCCAGTCCGAAGAGATGTGGGTGGACTACCCGCTGCCTGTGGACCCGCCTGAGCCTGGGCCTGCTCCTCAGCCAGCACCAGCGCCATCTCCGATGCCAAGCGGGAATGTGACTGTTTAAGGGGCAACTGATGGACACACAAGCACTGATCTCCGCGCTGCGCGATCGAGCGCAGCAAGTTGGCGACTGGTACGACCAGAACGACATTGGCACAAAGCTGGTCGGGCGGGGGATCCTCGGCGCCGTCACCCGCGGACTGATAGGCATGGACCCCCCGAGAGATCCGACTGATGCGGAGCGAGACTTCTACGAGAACGCAGTGCGGGTATCGGCCCCTGCGCAGGGCCTTGGCGTCGGAAAGGCCATCTTCCTGGGCGCGAAGGCGCGCAAGGGTGCCAAGGCTGTAGAGGAGGCCGGCAAAGAAGGCACTGCAGGCGCGGCAACGCTGCGCGAAACGGTCGAGGCCGCTGTGAACAAAGCCGAGCGCTCTGCTGGTAAGAGTTCTGAGTCCATAGGACCACCTGACCCGCTGGCCAACTTCGGTCGCAAACAGGCCGAGGACACCGCGCGGCAGAAGAAGGTGCAGAAAGCTGCGCAGTCTGAACAAGCGACGGATGACAAGCCGGCCAAGAACCTGTCTGACGGACGGCGCCAGGCGCGGCCTGGCACCTACTACCGCGAGATGGCCAAGACTGATGGCCCTGACGCGGTGCTGGACGCCGCCAAGGCCGGTGACCATCTGCACCGCACGCCTGATGGCGGCTTCGTGGGTGGGCCGCGCGACGTCAAGAGCCCGCAGGCTATGACGGCCATGCGAAATCGCATGGACCGGAACGTCGATATCAGCGCCAACGAGATCAACGCCGCTGACCCTGCGCGCCCGGCGGGCAGCTGGTACCCGCGCGCCAAGGCCGGCATGGCCGAGACGAGCGAGCCCTGGCGCATTGGGCGAGATGTCGAGGGGCACTCTGTGTACTCGGCCGGCGTCAGCCCAGCCAGCGAAAGTGACCTGGCGCTCAAGCACAGCACCTCTCGCGCGATTGGCGACCCCCGCCGGGCCAAGTACCAACAGCAGACCGACGCGCTGGATTCCGCGGTTGCAGAAAACCGGGCTGCGGCGCTGGGAGAGAAGACCGGCGAGTACGGCCCCAAGATCGACCCGCGGGAGGCCACCGCGGGGCAGTTCGGGGTGAACGACTTCCGCAACGCGCAGAGCTACGGTTACACGCACCCGACGGGCGAGCCGTGGCGCGCAGGCGTCACATCGCCCATGCATCAGTTCATGGACGCGGAGACGGCGCTGCAAGTGGACCGCCTGAACCGGCGCGGCGTGGGTGGCCGCACTGACTGGTCGGGCCCCATGACGCAGGAGGTGCCCTGGATCTCGGGCAAGGCGCAGGACTTGTACGAGCGCGGCAAGTCTGCCAACTATGCGGGCGGCCGCGAAGGCATCGTTCGGGCCCTGAGAGACGCCAACAACACCATGGCCGACTCAATCCCCAAGCATTCTTTCTCAGCAACGCATGAGCAGATGCCTGGGTTGAATGTCAATCACATGGGCCAGTTGCATAACGCACCGCAAGAGATCAAGGACGCCTACAGCCGCGCGGTTACGTGGGCGCTGCGTAATGAGGACGCCAAGCTGTACCCGGGCATGCCGGCGAGTGTGGGAGCGGGCGAGCGTGACGTTCTGCACAGCGCAGCGCAGTTCCGCACGCTGCCGGCGCAGGAACACATTGGGCGCTACACCAACTCAGCGGGCCAAGTTGAGAACAACCCCAGCAATGTCAGCACCGCGCTGGTGGACTTCAAAACGGGCGAGCAGGCTGTTCAGCCCAACACCATGAAGGTGTTGGAGAAGATCGAGAACATGCGCGGCGGCATTGACGCGCAAGAGGCCAGCGCAGGGCACATCGTGCATACGGCCAAGAGCATCCCTGCCTCTGAGCGCGTGGCTGGCGTCATCGACACCGGACGCCGCCCATTGTCTGCAAGTGAGATTGACTCGATGAACGCGCAGATGGCGGCTCTTCGCACCGACCCCAAGGTCATCGCCAAGTACGACAAGGCGCGTTTGATGCCTGGAGGCGGGGAGAAGGATTGGGTGCCGACGCCTAAAGAGCACGTTGCACGGTCGCTGCGCGAAGGCACTGGGCTCTCTGTCAGCCCGTCCTCGCGCGGGGCTCTGGTTGCGGATTTTAATACTGCCTACGACGACCCCATGGTGGCTGCGGAGGCAATCAGGCGCGCTCAAAAGGCAGGGCTGCCGATTGAATCTGGCCGCCTGGAGTCGTTCTACGTCCCGCATGAGTACGGCCAGGGCGCCAAGACAACGTCGATCCTGCAGGGCTTTGCGGACTTGCCCGAGGGCGTGTCGCAGACTGTCTCTCGCAACCTGAGCGAGTCGCCTGAAGTGCGCGATGTCATTGCGCGCACGATCAAGCGAGATGCCAGCCCGATCATGGGCGGCGGTGCCCGCGAGGACATCCAGCTGATGCGCAAGTTCTTCAGCGAAGCCGACTGGGCCAAGGCGGTGCAGCTCATTCGTAAAGGTGCGACCCCCGCCGCCGCGGCAGCTACGTTGGGGTATTCGCTCAGCGCCATGGCAGAGGAGGGCCAGAGATGACACGCCGCCGCTACATCCAAGACCGCAACACCCATGAGTTGATCGAGGTCACCAGCGACCACCGGGCGCCGCTTGGCAACGACGCTGGGGTGCTCTGGGGCGACCGCCACTACGACGGGCTGAAGGCCACCGATGGCAGCGACATCAGCACCCGCACCAAGCACCGCGAGTACATGCGCGCCAACGGCGTGACCATGGCCGACGACTTCTCGAACACCTGGGCCAAGTCTCAGGAGCAGCGCGAGCGCGCCTTCCAGCAGGGCGGGTCTTTCTCCAGACGCGACGTAGAGCGCGCGATTTCGCAACTCCAAAACAGGTAACACCATGACAGAACCCACGACGATGAGAGACGCCATTGAGGCAGCCCTGGAGACTGCATCGCCAGAACCCACAGAGTTCGCGCCTGCACAGGCTGGGGGTGACCCACAAGAGTCGGTGGCGCCCCCGGCGCCGCAGGCGGACGCAAGCCAACCGGGCCAGGATCTGAACGCACTGGCCGAGGGCACAGACGCTGAAAGCCAGCAGGTACATCAACGCCAACGCGACGAAACGGGAAAATTCAAGACCAAGACGGAGCAGCCCGAAGGCATCCAGCCGGGCCCGAAGTCTGGCCCGCGTCAGCAGGGTGAGCGTGCCCCGCAGGCCTGGCGCCCCGAAACCCGCGAGCATTGGGGCCAACTGCCCGAGCCCGTTCGCGCTGAGATCAGTCGCCGTGAGGTAGAGGTGCAGCGCACGCTGCAGGATTCGGCCGAGGCCCGCCGCAGCTTCGACGCGGTGATGAAGACCATCGAGCCCTACCAGGCCTTCATTCGGGCCGAGAACAGCAACCCGCTTCAGGCCATCGACAACCTAATGAGCACCGCGGCGCGGCTGCGCACGGGCACGGCGCCTGAGCTGGCGCAGCTGGTGGCCGGCATCGTCAACCAGTTCGGAACCGGGCGCTTCGGCAACCAGTTTATCGAGCTGCTGGACGGTGCCCTGGCCGGCGCAGCGCCGAGGGTGGACCCGCAGCAGGCCGCGCTCGAGCAGGCCCTGAACCAGCGCCTGGCGCCCGTGCAGAACATGCTGACGCAGTTCCAGCAGGCGCAAGCGGCGCAGCAGCAGCGCGTGTCTGAGCAGGCGCAAAACGAGGTCGGGCAGTTCCTGCAGCGCGCTGAGTTCGGTGAAGACGTGCGCGAGGAGATGGCCGACCTGCTGGAGACGGCGCAGCGACGCGGCCAGAACCTGAGCATAGGGGACGCGTACAAGAAAGCCTGCATGCTGAATGACCGCGTGCTCAGCGTGCTGCAGAGCCGCGCCAGGGCTCGGGGCGCGCAGACGCAGACCCAGGCTGCGCAGCGGGCCCGGTCAGCATCAGTGAGCGTCACGGGTGCCGCGCCAGCCGGAGCCCTGCGCCAGGATCCCACCGACGTGCGGTCTGCGATTGAGGCGGCCATTGCGATGTCCTCACGCTGAAGGATAATTCGCAACAGGGACGGGCAACCGTCCTTGGTGTGCCCAGCACCCCAGCCACCGAAAGCTCGCAGGAGACGCCCCGGCGTCCCACCTACGACAACACCGGACTGTGACGGTTCGCGTAGGCGCATCTGATCTGGCGGCCGCAGGCCTTCCCCAACTCAGATGGAGTTTTCATCATGGCATTTCCAAATGTGAGCGACATCGTCGCCACAACGATTCAAAACCGTTCGCGTCAGATCGCGGACAACGTCACCAAGAACAACGCACTGCTGTCGCGCTTGAGCCAGCGCGGCAACGTGCGCACCATCAGCGGCGGCTCCAGCATCCTGGAAGAGCTGTCGTTTTCTGAAAACGGCAACGCCGGCTTCTACAGCGGCTACGACATGCTGCCTGTGGCCGCCCAGGATGTCATCAGTGCTGCTGAATACTCCATCAAGCAGTTCGCTGTCCCAGTCGTTATGAGCGGCTTGGAGATGCTCCAGAACAGCGGCAAGGAGGCTTTCATCGACCTGCTTGAGGCGCGTCTGAACGTGGCCGAGGCGACGATGATGAACAAGCTGGCGCAGTCGGTCTACAGCGACGGCACCGGCTCGGGTGGCAAGGAGATCACCGGCCTGAACGCCGCCGTGGCCTCCACCAACACCTCCGGCACCTACGGCGGCATCGACCGCGCCACCTGGAGCTTCTGGCGCAACCAGAAGTACGACTTCAGCGACAACTCCGTGACCCCGTCGGCAACGACGATCCAGAACGCGATGAACACGCTGTGGGCGAGCTGCACCCGTGGCAACGACCGTCCTGACTTGATCGTCGTGGACACGGTCTACTGGGGCTTCTACATGTCGTCTTTGCAGGCGCTGCAGCGCTTTGCCAGCCCCGAGACGGGCAACCTGGGCTTCCCATCCCTGAAGTTCATGGACGCGGACGTGGTGCTGGACGGAGGTATTGGCGGATTCTGCCCGTCGTCCACCGGGTTCTTCTTGAACACGAAGTACATCAAGTGGCGCCCCCACAAGGACCGCAACATGGTCAGCTTGTCGCCCAACCGGCGTTACGCGATCAACCAGGACGCCGAGGTGCAGATCCTGGGCTGGGCCGGCAACCTCACCTGCTGCGGCGCGCAATTCCAGGGCCGTCTGCAGAACTGATTGGTGGACCGTCGTGGGTCGCCTTACCCGAGAGGGGCGGGGTGACCCAATCCTCTCGGGTTTTTTTGTCTCGGATTAAGGAGTTTTTATCATGGCATCAGATGTCATTGGCATCGACAAGACCCAGGTCACGGCGGCGACCGCCGTGCCTGCTTTCCGGCTGGGCACCGTGGGTGGTTATGACGACCCCACCAACGGCTACCAGGAGCTCATCTATGGCCGCGCCAACGGCGCGATCACTGCCGCGGGTTACCTGTGCGTGGAGTCCACGGGCTTCGACTTCAACATGGCCACCACAGCCAACACCGCCGCCGGCACCTACGGCCACGGCAGCCGCTGCGGCGCGGCTCAGGTGGCGCTGGCCGACAACGAGTACGGGTGGTTCCAGGTCTATGGCAAGGGGAGCCTGCGCACGCTGGCCTCCGCGGCCATCGGCACGCGCCTGAACACCACCGCGACGGCCGGCGCTGTGGATGACGACGGCACCGCCTCTTCTCGCGCGATCAACGGCATCGTGCTTGGCACCGCTACTGGCGGCGCTGCGGCAACCAACGCGGACGCGACGTTCTCTTACCCGACCGTCGGCGCCACGCTGTAAATCCACCCATAAGAAGGACAACAGCTCATGCAACCCACGACTGACACCACTTTCTTTGACGAGCCGACGCTGCTTTCGCGCCCTGATGAGTCGCGCTTTGCGCACGACTCCAAGCTGTACGTTGAGTTCAGCCGCGAGCCTGTCATGCACCCTGGCAAGAGTAGGGACGCAGGGCGGGCTGTATACGAGGAGCGGGACTTCGTCCGCATCCATGTGCCGGGCGACAAGACGTCTGTCGTCTACCGCCAGGTGACCGAGATGGACGCGCAGCGCTTCGCTGACCGCTACGCCAAATGGAAGGCTGGCCAAGCCGAGGCTGTGACGGGCACGCCGCTGTCTGCGCTGCCTGGCATGACGCCGTCGAAGGTGGAAGAGTACAGATTCTTCAAGCTCACGACGGTGGAGCAGCTGGCCGACGCGAACGACAACCTGGCGCAGAAGTTCATGGGCTTCCATGCCGACAAGGCGCGCGCCAAGGCCTTCTTGGAGGTGGCGGCCAACAACGCGCCCATCGAGCGCATGAACTCGGAGCTGCAGAAGCGCGACGCAGAGATCGAGAACCTGCGCACGATGGTCGAGGCCCTGCAGGCGCAGGCCAAGCCGAGCAAGCGCGCTGTGGCTGCCGAGCCCGTGGCGGCCTGACGCAAGGATAGGGGATGGCGTTCCAAGCGGTCACCGAAAACACGCTCCTGGCCATCGTTCAGAACGTGGCCGCCCAGGTGGCCTTCCCCGTGCCTGCGGACCCCGCGGGCAGCACGGACCCCGCCGTGCAGCAGATGGTGCAGTCGGTCAACCTGGCCGGCATCGAGTTGCTGTCGATGTACGACTGGCAGGAGCTGGTCAAGTCCTACGACATCAACATCGTGCAGGACACACCAGGTCAGACCGAAAAGGCCTTCGCGCTGCCGGACGACTTCTTCGACTGGATTGACCAGACCAACTGGAACAGCACGAACCAGTTCCCAAGCCTGGGGCCTGTCTCGCCTCAGATGTGGCAGCAGCTGCTGATCCGCACGACGCTGCCGACGCTGTCGTTCTACTGGCAGGTGCGCGGCAGCCAGATCTACGTCTTGGCCCCGCCGAGCGCGGTCCAGGTGATGAAGTTCTTCTACGTGTCGCAGGGTTGGGTGACCGACGCCGACGACCCGACGACGACGAAGAACAGGATGGTGAAGAACGGCGACGTGGCGCTGCTAGACCCCGTCGTCCTGACGTCCTTCACCCGGGTCAAGTGGCTTGAGATGAAGGGCCTGGACAGCTCTGCGGCCATGCGTGACTTCCAGGTCGCGTACGAGAACCGCAAGGGAGCCGAGAAAGGTGCTCCGGTGCTCAGCATGGCGCGCGACTTCCGGTTCCCTTACATCCAGTCATTGACCAACACGCCAGACACCGGACTGGGGGCCTGACATGCCACTGGTGCCGCTGAAGCCCTTCAAGGTTCCGCGGAGGGCGGCGGCCTCGCAGGTGTCGCAGTCCTACATGATCCCGGCGCCAGTGGGCGGGCTCAATACGCGGGACTCGATCACGGTCATGGACCCGCGCGACGCGGTCATCCTGACCAACCTCATCCCGCGCCAGCAGGGCGTGGAGATGCGCCAGGGCTGGGCCGAGTACGCCGACGCGGTGACGGTGATGGGTGTGGCGCAGTCTGCGGACTCGATCTTCTCGTACAAGGCCCCCAACCCGGCCAACGACAAGATCTTCATGGCCACCAACGGCAACATCTACGACGTCACGTCGGGTGGCACGCCTACGGTGGCGGTGACGAGCAGCGGCAGCACCAGCAACGACTGGTGGACGACGCAGTTCTCCACGGCCGCGGACACGTTCCTGCTGGCCGTCTCGCCAGGCGCCGGGTACTGGACCTACAGCACCTCAAGCGGCTGGGTCAACCGCACGGGCACTGTCACCGGCATGACGACGTCGGTGCGCACCGTGGCGGTGTGGAAGCGGCGCGTGTGGTTCACCTTCCAGGGCGACTCCAACGTCTACTACATGGCGGCTGTGGACGCGGTGGCGGGCTCGGTGACGTCGTTTCCCATGGGCAGCGTGCTGCGCAATGGGGGCTCGGTGTCGGCCTTGGTCAACTGGACGAACGACGCCGGCATCTCGATCGACGACAACCTGGTCGTGATCGGCACCGAGGGCGACGTGGGCGTCTGGCAGGGCACGGACCCGACCAGCTCAACCACATTCCAGCTCGCGGGCGTCTGGTACGTCGGCCCGGTGCCGACCTACGGCCGGTACTTCACCACGCTGGGTGGTGACGTGATGATCGTCAGCGAGCTTGGCCTGGTGCCGATGTCGCGCCTGTTCACGGGCCAGTTCTCGACCGACACGCAGAACACCGGCCCCGCGGCCAAGATCCAGAACACGTTCGCGCCTCTGGTGCGCCAACTGCGGCAGAGCCGGTACTTCAACGTCTTCGTGGTGCCGTCCAGCGACGTCCTGGTGATCTCGATGCCCGTGGACGGTGACGGCATCTATCGCCAGTTCGCCATGAACGTGACCACGGGGGCGTGGTGCTTGTTGGACCTCCCTGTCCGCTGCGCGGCCGTCATCGGCACGCAGATGTACTTCGGCAAGCTGGACGGCAAGGTCTGCCGCGGGCTGTACGGCGACCTCGACGGTGTGAGCCTGGCCGGCACAGGCGGCAGCTACCCCATTGGCGAGGCGCAGTGCGCGTTCAACGCGTTCGGGGCGCCGGCCAACCTGAAGCGGTTCAGCATGGTGCGGCCGATCTTCTTCGGGGCCTCGGCGCCTGGGGTGATGGCGCGCATCAACACGCAGTACGCCTACACCGACACCAGCGGCGCGCCTGGCTTCAGCCCGGCCGGATCATCGCTGTGGGGCACGGGCGCCTGGGACTCTGCAGTCTGGGCAGCCAACAACAACTACGAGGCATGGATCGGCACGGCCGCGCTGGGCTACTACGGCAGCCTGCGCATGAAGATGCGCGGCTTGCCTGGCACGTCGTTCTTGAGCGCCAACGTGGTGTTTGACATTGGCGGGGTGATGTGATGGTGGACTACGCGAGCTCGCTCATTCAATCGCTACGTGGGGGCAGCGGTGACTTTGGCACCAACAACCCTGGCGTGTCATTCTTGGACAACCCAACAATGGCGTCGGCGCCGATCAACTTTCGGCGCGCCCCGCGCACAGGGATGACCAACAGGCCCGAGGTGCTGCAGATGCCGGCCTACGTGCCGCAGCCTTCCTATGGCGGCCGGGGTGATGGTGGCGCCCCATTCGTTCCAGATCGCGGTTTCAACTTAGATCTGCCGCTGATGGACGAGCCCGACGTGGAGCCTGATCCTGTTGAGGAGTCGGTGGCCGAGTCGTTCCCGGTGCCTGATTCTGGTCCCATCTACACCGAGGAGCTGCCGCCGCTTGAGCCTGTGGCTGAGCCATTCCCAGTGCCGGATCAACCGCCACTTGAGTTCTTCGACCTGCCGCCTCTCTTTAATGAGCAGCCAGCACCTGCGCTTCAACCATCAGTGGGCTTGATCCAAGATTTGCCTGTCAGCGCAGGGCCTGCGCCGCCGTCTAATCCTGAAGACGATTTTGAAGTTGACCGCGAGGCGGGGTTGGTGCCTGAGTGGGACGTTTATATGCCTCCTCCTGAGCAGTTGCCGCCAGAACCTGCGCCTAAGCCTACTCCTCCTGCGCCCGAGACGCCGCTTGAGCCTGTGGCCGAGTCTTTCCCGGTGTCGGATCAACCACCGCTTGAGTTCTTCGACCTGCCGCCTTTGCCTGATGAGCAGACTGCCCCACCGCCACAACCATCGCCTTCTAGCGATGACTTCGTCGGCCCCATTGAGCCTGTTGATGAATTCATACACGTGCCCGACTACACCGATGATCTTTGGGGGCCAGATGAAACAACACTTTCCGATCTGTCTGAAATGGCACTCTTTGACCTGATGGCGCAGGAGTTGCTGACAGGGGGCGGTGGCGGATGGTCGTGGGATGATTTCAATTTGGTGCGTGAGCATTGAAACTAGTCACCGATCAACAAGGCCAGCCGCCTGTCATCTGGCAGTGGATGAACAAGCGCACGCGGCTGCCGTGGTCCACCGACCTTCGCACGATCGCCGCCATGCGAAATGACGGCACGATCGCCTGCGCGGTCGGGTTCAACGCGTGGACGATGTCGGCGTGCTGGATCCACGTCGCGTTTGATGGCGAGCACGGCCTGACGCGCCGTCTGTGGGAGGCGGCCTTCCGCTACCCGTTCATCGACTGCGGCATGGAGGCCATCTACGGACTGACGCCCAAGGCGCTGGATGAGGCCTTGGCGATGAATGACCGGCTCGGGTTCACCCGGATTGCCGAGACAATCGACAGTGTGATGTTTGAAATGAAAGCTGACGACTGTCGTTGGCTGAAAGGAGTGAGACATGGGCGGCAAAGGCAGCGCACCTGCAGCGCCTGACTACCTCGGCGCGGCTACCGCGCAGGCTCAGGCATCAGAGAGGGCCACGACGGCGCAGAACTACGCCAACCGGCCCAGCATCAACACGCCCTTCGGTGGGCAGTCGTGGACGACCGGGCAATCGACTGACCCGGCAACTGGGCAGGCAGTTACCAGCTGGACGCAGAACACCTCGCTCGCACCAGGCCTGCAGAACGCGCTGGACTCTCAGATCGGCCTGCAGAACGACCGCAGCCAGCTCGCCAGCGGGTTCATGGACCGGGTGGCCGGTGAGTACGCGCAGCCCTTCGACTACGCCAACCTGCCGCGCATGGCGCAGGTCAACGCGCCCGCCAGCCTGGGCACGTCCATGGCTGACTACAGCCGAGGCTTGTCAACCGGCTTCAACTTCGGCGCGCCGTTGCCGCAGGTGGACTCGGGCTACCGCGACACGGTGGCCAACCAGCTCATGCAGCGCATGCAGCCGGTGCATGACTATCAGCAGAGCCAGCTCGAGACGCGCCTGGCAAACCAAGGCTTCACGGTGGGCAGCGAGGGCTACAAGCGGGGCCTGGATGAGCTGGGGCAGCGCCAGTCGGCCGAGAGGTTCAACGCCCTAGACCAGTCGGGCAACGAGATGCAGCGCCTGTTTGGCATGCAGATGCAGACGGCAAACACTGGCTTCAATCAGAACCTGCAAGGCGCCCAGTTCGGCAACCAGGCACTGGGCCAAGCCGCCGCGCTGGATCAGTCTCGAATGGGCGCGCAGAACGCGGCGATGGGACAGCAGCAAAACCTGAACCAGTCGTTTGCCGACCAGCAGAACCGTCTGCGCCAGCAGGCCATTGCGGAGCAAATGCAGCGCCGCGGCATGTCGCTCAACGAGATGAACGCGCTGCTGTCGGGCCAGCAGGTGCAGATGCCCAACATGCCGAGCTTCAACCCTTCTGGCCGCGCCGAGACGCCAAACCTGCTCGGCGCTACGCAGATGGGCTACGACGCGCAGCTGGGGAACTACAACGCGCAGCAGGCCGGCTTCGGCAACCTGCTGGGCGCGGGGGCGCAGCTCGGAAGTGCCTTCTTGTTCTCCGACCGGCGGCTTAAGTCCAACATCAAGCGCGTGGGGACGCACCCGGCGCTCGGGGTGGGCATTTACACGTACAAAATGATGGGAATGCCACAACACGGTGTGATTGCACAAGAGGTTCGGGCAGTGCGGCCTGACCTGGTGCGGCGTCACGCGAGCGGCTACCTGCAGGTGAACTATGGAGGCCTGGCATGAACGACGAGATGATGTACGAGTACTTGTTGCAGATGGGCGCAATGCGCCCCGAGCAGGAGGATCTCAAGCGCAAGCAGGCGATGGTGGATGCCTTGCGCGGCCAGGCCATGCAGCCGATGCAGGGGCAGATGGTGGGCAAGCACTACGTCGCGCCCGGCATTGCCAACGCGATCGCGCAGATGGGCACGGCCTACATGGCCGGGCAGCAGCAGAAGGGCGTGGACGCTGGCATGCAGGGCATGAACGAGCGGCAGCGCAAAGCCTTGGAGGAGATGCGCAACCGCCGCCGCGGCGAGATGCCCGGGATGAGCAGCCCGAGCCTGTCTTCTCTCCCCTATGGCGACGGCCCGGCCTACTGAGGTGCGCAGATGATGGATTTCACCTTTGCCGAAGACGTCGAGCAGCGCAAGCGCATGCTGCCCATGGCGATGGGCATGCAGAGCCCGGCCGGCACGCTGACCAACACCGTGCAGCCTGGACGAGCCCTGCCGTCGGCGTTGCGCGCGCGCCTGGGCAAGGTGCAGCAGCAACTCGACGACATTGATGGCCAGGACGTGGACACCTCGGCGCTGCAGGCATTTGCTCAGCAGCAGGGCGAATCTGGGCAGTCGGCCATGCTCAACGCCATGGCGGCCCAGTACGCAGGCGAGGGCTACCAGCCTGTGCAGGCGCAGTACCTCAAGCGCGCGGCGGCGGCGGCCGAGCCGATGAAGCTGGGCGGCGGCATGCTGACCCCGCAGGGCCAGTACATCAAGGACCCGTTCGCGCAGCGTGACCAACGGCGCACGGCGCTGGAGCGCCAGGCTCTGGGGCTGGAGAGGATGGCGGGCGAGGAGGAGCGGTCGGTGCTGGCGCGTGATGACCGGCTGGCGCGCGACCGGCAGAGCGATGAGTTCAGGCGCATGGGGCTGGATGTTCAGCAGCAGGGGCTTCAGCTGCGGCGAGACCTGGCGGCCAACAAGCCGCCCGACGACAGCAAGACCTGGCGCGCCGAGGACAACCTGCGCGGTGACTTCGACAAGCTGACCAAAGACCTGCGCGAGGAGCTGAACGCCACCAGCAAGATCACGCAGATCGTCAGCGCCACGCCGCCAGGCCAAAAGCCCGACGCCATCACGCAGCAGTCGCTGGTGATTCTGCTGAACAAGTTCTTGGATCCGGGCTCGGTGGTGCGCGAGGGCGAGTTCGATCGCGTGATCAAGGCTCAGGGTTTGCTCGGCCAGGCTGCCAACCTGAAGGACCGCATCCTGCTGGGCCAGCCGCTGGACGCCAACACCATCCGGCAGATCAACGGCTTAGCGCAGATGTACACGCAGGCGGCCAACAAGAAGATCCAAGGCATCGCCAACAACTACAGCGACATCGCCAGCAAGCGCAACTTGGACGTCAGCAGCGTCATCAGCGACCCGCGCTATCGCGGCGGTGGTGCACCTGCTGGCGCCGCACCGGCTGGCGTTGACCCGGCAGTGTGGGCGGCCATGACACCGCAGGAGCGCGCGCTGTGGAAATGACCCTGGAGCAGCAGAAGGCGCTGGCGCTGGCCAAGGCCCGCCTGCGGGCGCAGCAGGCCTCTGCAGCCGCGCCTGAGCTGCCGCCTGACCCAACCGAAGGCATGAGCACCAGCCAGAAGATCCTGGCCAACATCGGCTCTGGCATGGCCGACCTGGGGCTGGGCGCGCGTCAACTCTTTGCAAGTGACAAGCCCGAAGGGCTGAATGACCTTGTAAGTGGCGATTCTCCAAAAAAGCGCCTCGAGCGTGAGGTGGAGGAAAAACGCCGCATCGACAAGCCACTGGCCAACAGCATCACCGGCGGCGGTGCCCTGCAGGTTGCAGGGAGCGTGCTGCCCACGCTGGCAGTTCCGGCCCTGCCCTTGGCCATGAATGCCGGGCGCCTCATGATGGCGGGCAGCGGGGCGCTGTACGGCGGCGCGAGCGGCGCACTGGTGCCGCGCGGCGAGAACGAGAGCTTGGCCACCAACGTCGGCGTCGGTGCAACGGTGGGGGCAGCGCTGCCGCTGTCGCTGTCGGCCTTGGGCGCGATGACGCTGCCGCTGCGGGGCCAGGGCCGAGCAGCCCGCGAGATGGCCGAGGCGATCGTGCCCGAGGGCGCCAGCGGAGCGCAACGCAGGGCGGCCCTGCAGCAGACGATGCAGCAGTTGGCGCAGCAGCCGCCGCCTGCAGGCAACATTCCACTGTCAATGGCCGCGCGCCTGTCCAACCCCGAGCTGGCGCGCCTGGAGGCCGGCAGCCGCGCCCGAAGCGGCGCCAACTGGTACGACTTCGACCAAGGCCAGGCGCGGGCTGTGGCGCGCAATTTCGATGATGCGACGGCCGAAGTGGGTGACCTGGCCACCCGCCGCGCTACGCGCCAGGCCAACATCGAGGGCAACCGCGCTGCCGCCTTCGGTGCGGCTGACCGGGCGCAGTTCGGCAACGACCTGGGCGCGTTCCGCGGCAACCTCGAGGCGGCCATGCAATCGGCCGACGCGTCGAATCCTGCTGTGCTTGGCATGCTGCAGACGATTGGGCGCGAGATGGAGCGCCTGGGGCCGGCTTTCGGGCCTGAGCACCTGGCCACGATCCGGCACAACTTGAGCGGCCGGGGCAACTCGATGAGCCCCAACGCCTACGCCTCGGCGCCGCGGGACTCCGTGGCCACGCGCTCGGTCATCAGCGAGATCGACAACATCCTGAACACCACCACCGGCAACAGGTGGCAGGACGTCATCAGCGGCTACGCCAGGGACACGGTGCCTGTGGACGCTGCCAAGGCTGCAGGCCGCGTGCGAGAGGCCTACTACGACCCCACCGGCCGCGTGCGCGGTGTGTCTGCCGATCGCTTTGGAGACGTGCCCAAGATCACCGAGGCGGGCCTTGGCAGGGCCATGGACGCGGCCAGAGGGCCCGACAAGGCCACGCTGTTGTCCGACCCTTCCAGGCAGCGCCTTGAGGCCATCCTGGACGCTCTGCGGCAGCAGGGCATCGTGCAGAGCGTCAAGCGCTCGGCAACTGCCGGCGGCGGCTCCAACACCGCCAGCGACCTGATGGCATCTGGCGCAGCCCGGGCGGCCGGCGACGCGGCGCTGAACGCTGTGGGCGGCCCTGCTGCAACGGTCGGCAGGGTGGCTGGCAGCTCGCTGATGAATGCCGTGAACGCGCGCAAGGACCGGGCCCTGGCCGAGGCCCTGCAGGACGAGCAACGCTTCGTCCAGATGCTGCAGCGCCAGGCCACCCAAGAGGGTGGCGTGATGGACCGAAGCGAGGTGATCCGCCTGTTGCGGCGCTTCGGAGCGAACCCGTAAGGAGAACTGAGACATGCCACGCAACGGAAGCGGAACCTACTCATTGCCTGCGGGCAACCCGGTCGTCAGCGGCACGACCATCCAGGCAAGCTGGGCCAACGGGACCTTGGCTGATATGAGCACCGAGCTGACCGGGTCGCTGGCGCGCAGCGGCGCGGGCGGGATGCTGGGCGCGCTGCGGGGCGTGGATGGCACGGTCAGCGTGCCGGCGTTCTCCTTCACCAGCGAGACGACGGCAGGCTTCTATCGGGCCGGCACGGGCGACGTCAGGTTTGCCATGGCTGGCGCTGACGTCTACACGGTGACGATCAGCGCGGTGACGTTCGCGCTGCCTGTCGTGCTGGCTGCAGGCACCGCGTCTGCGCCTTCGTTGGCTGCCACGGGTGACCTGAACACAGGCGTGTGGTTCCCGGCTGCGGACACGATCGCGTTAAGCACTGGGGGCAGCGAGAGGGTACGTCTCGACGCCTCCGGCAACCTCGGCTTGGGGGTGACGCCAAGTGCTTGGACCGGTTCAGGTGGCAAGAACATCGAAGTTGGAGCCACAGGTAACGCCCTGTTTGGCAGCGCAAGTCTGACGGCCTATACCTCAAACGCCAACTTTGATTCTTCTTGGAAATACAGCCGCACTGGTTTTGCAAGCCGCTACGAGCAACAGGACAGCAATCACCGCTGGTTCACCGCCCCCTCAGGCACCGCAGGT
>TARA_R110000868_G_scaffold193786_1_pt1 | contig 23525 bp, 16 predicted proteins | sample TARA_R110000868 | Tara Oceans TARA_R110000868 (sample SAMEA4397489) | marine metagenome | biome: Polar Biome; feature: [SRF] surface water layer (ENVO:00010504); material: water (ENVO:00002006), including particulate matter (ENVO:01000060) such as... | depth 5 m | reverse complement strand
TAACCATACCAGCTCCCCAGTTTTGGTTAAGTATCTATTTTCGAAGTTTAACAACGGTTTATTTTTATAAACTTGTTCTCTAGTTTCGATTGTCATTTTAAGATCTGGGGCATAAACGAATGTGCTTATGGGACTAGCATACAATTCTTCATCGGTGTACCCTAATAATTCTGAGACAGCGGGATTTATTCTTTTAAAATAACCATCAAATCCTGCAATACAAATCAGATCAGCTGAGATATTAAAAAAATTATCAAAATGATATTCTATATCTGAAGTAGGATTTTTTTTTATTGCCATTGAATTTGAAAATTAGACTAATTGGGATTTTAGACCAATACTTATTAAATGATTTTTTTTTATAGAGTAAACGTACTTTTTCAAATTTAGCAAATAATTATTTACTATATATATTATACTATAATTTAAATTAACAAAAATGAGATGGCTCTAATATGTTTTTATTAACTACGTTCAATATGACACTACTTATTTTCTAATTTAGGCAAGTACTCGAAAGAAATAAATACCAGATAGTTGAGACAAACGTGGACCAGTGGGGTTATTTTGTTTTTGTTCACGAGCGGGACGTTCGCGTCAGCACATGGCATTTAAAAGTCAAAACGGAGAATATTTCTTTTCGTAAAATAAGTTTATATTTATTTTTGTTGTGTTCATGAGCGTGACTCTCGAATCAGCTGAGAAATTTGTAAATAAACGAGTTGCACTTTTAATTTTAACGCGAAGTGCAACGGAGAGATATAGCCGAGATTAGGAAGGAAGTTTTTTGTAGAAAACACTTCTTCTGCTCCTCAAAACTGAGCATAAAAAAACACCAGCTTCTCGACTGGTGTTTTCTTACTACAAAAAAACTATAAATAATTATTCTACTAATTCGGATTGATTTCTAAAAACCAATTCTCCATCAAAAGCATCCAACAGTATGATACTATCAGTAGCTATTTTACCAGCCAAAATTTCTTTAGACAAAGTGTTCAATACATCTCTTTGAATCACGCGTTTTACGGGACGGGCTCCAAATTGTGGATCGAAACCTTTTTCGGCTAAATATTCGATGGCTTCCGGTGTAGCGTCCATAGTTATGCCTTGAAGTGCAAGCATTTTGGTTACTGATTTCAGTTGCAAACTCACAATTTTTGTGATATTAGCACTAGTCAATGGTGTAAACATTACAATTTCATCGATACGATTGATGAATTCTGGGCGTACGGTTTGTTTTAATAATCCCAACACTTCTACTTTGGCTGCCTCAGTGGCGGCTTCCATACTCCCTTTTAGATTTTCAAATTTTTCCTGTATAATCTGGCTTCCCATATTAGAGGTCATGATGATAATGGTGTTTTTAAAATCAGCCAAACGTCCTTTATTGTCTGTCAATCTACCTTCATCCAAAACTTGTAGCAAGATGTTGAAAGTATCTGGATGTGCTTTTTCTATCTCATCCAATAAGATAACGGAATAGGGTTTTCTACGCACTGCCTCCGTCAATTGTCCACCTTCGTCATAACCCACATATCCTGGAGGCGCACCAACTAATCTACTCACACTATGGCGTTCTTGGTATTCACTCATATCGATACGCGTCATGGCGTTTTCATCGTCAAACAAGTATTCGGCTAAAGCTTTTGCTAATTCGGTTTTACCTACACCAGTTGTTCCCAAGAATAGAAAAGTTCCTACTGGTTTTTTCATGTCTTGCAATCCTGCTCGAGAACGACGTACGGCATCACTCACGGCTTCAATCGCTTCTTCTTGTCCTACTACACGACGGTGCAGTTCTTCTTCCAGATGCAATAGTTTTTCGCGTTCGCCTTGTAGCATTTTCATCACTGGAATTCCAGTCCATTTGGCTACTACTTCGGCAATGTCTTCGCGAGTTACTTCTTCTTTAATCAACGAACTTCCGCCAGCTTGGTTCTCGATTAATTCTTTATGTAAAACATCAAGGCGCTCTTGGGCTTCTTTGATTTTTCCGTATCGAATTTCAGCTACTTTACCATAATCACCTTCACGCTCTGCACGTTCGGCTTCGTATTTGTAATCTTCAATTTCCGTTTTGATTGCTTGCACATTATCAACAACATCTTTCTCTGATTTCCATTTGGCATAGATTTTATTACGCTCTTCTTTTAGATTGGCTAAATCCATTCCTAAAGTTTTGAGTTTGCTCTCGTCTTTTTCTCTTTTGATGGCTTCAATTTCAATTTCGAGTTGCATTACTTTTCGATCCAAAACATCCAGTTCCTCGGGTTTAGAGTTAATCTCCATTCGGATTTTAGATGCCGCTTCATCCATTAAATCAATCGCTTTGTCTGGAAGAAAACGGTTGGTAATATAGCGTTGTGATAATTCGACAGCGGCAATAATTGCTTCATCTTTTATCTGTACTTTATGATGTGTTTCATACTTTTCTTTGATACCACGAAGGATAGAAATTGCGCTTTCGGTATCTGGTTCTTCAATGATGATTTTCTGGAAACGACGCTCTAGTGCTTTGTCTTTTTCAAAATATTTTTGGTATTCATCTAAGGTTGTTGCACCTATCGCTCTCAGTTCTCCACGAGCCAAAGCGGGTTTCAAAATATTCGCAGCATCCATAGCACCTTCGCCACCACCTGCACCTACGAGTGTGTGAATTTCATCAATAAATAGAACAATATCTCCTTCGGCAGCAGTTACTTCTTTCACTACGGCTTTAAGGCGTTCTTCAAATTCTCCTTTGAATTTGGCTCCCGCTATCAGTGCTCCCATATCTAGAGAGAAAACAATCTTGTCTTTTAGATTATCAGGCACATCACCATCAACAATACGATGCGCTAAACCTTCGGCAATGGCAGTTTTACCAACACCTGGTTCTCCAACCAACATTGGGTTATTTTTAGTTCGACGTGTAAGAATTTGTAACACACGTCTAATTTCTTCGTCCCGACCAATAACTGGATCTAGTTTTCCTGCTTTGGCTAATTCGTTAAGGTTTTTAGCGTATTTGTTTAATGAATTATAGGTTTCTTCTGCTGAAGCAGAGGTTACTCTTTCTCCTTTTCGTAATTCATCTATAGCTGCTTTCAGTCCTTTTTCGGTTACACCTTGATCTTTTAAGATTTGGGAAACTTTGCTTCTAGATCCAAAAATGGCTAAAATTAAATGCTCGATAGAAACAAATTCATCGTTCATTTTCTTAGCGATAATTTCGGCTTCATTTAAAGCAGAGTTAGCATCTCTAGAAAGCATTACTTCGCCACCAGAAACTTTTGGAAAGCTCTGAATAGTACTATCTAAAATTTGAATGAACAAAGGCACATTTACATTTAGTTTTTTCAATATAAATGGCGCTACATTTTCATCTACTTCAAATATGGCTTTGAAGATGTGTTCGTTCTCTATTTGTTGCTGTCCAAACCCTTGCGCCAATAGTTGCGATTGCTGAATGGCTTCCTGCGATTTTATGGTGAATTTATTTATGTTCATGATTATATTATTTTGTAGTTATATAATTGTAGTTAATTGATAACTTTGCAAACAGATCTTCAATTTATATTCCATTACAATAGTAAAGACAAAATGGCGTATAAAATATGATTTTTATCATAAAAACCAGTCAAAATGACTGAAAACCAGACAAATTATGAGTTTTTTTAAAAATATTTTTAGTGGTTCAGAGAACCAAAATGATTCCAATGTCAAAATGGACTGGAATAGCTTAACTGATTTGGGACAGTTGAACGAAATAATAACGCTTTCAAATGAAAATCCTGTGGCTATTTTTAAGCACAGTACACGTTGCAGTGTGAGCAGAATGGCATTGAAACAGTTTGAAAATGAGTTTGATAGTTCAGATAAAGTTACGCCATATTTTTTAGATTTAATAGCGTATCGCGAAGTTTCTAACGAAATTGCGAATCGTTTTGGAGTGCAACATCAATCGCCTCAATTGCTACTAATAAAAGAAGGAAAAGCCATTTATAACGCTTCTCACAGTGATATTGATGCTTCAGTTTTGAAGACTAAAATATAATCCTGAAAATTTAATAAAAAGCCACGAATTTCCGAATTAAAATATTTTTAATTCGGAAATTCGTGGCTTTTTAGTTTTTTCAAAGCTAAATATGAAGAAACTTATTTTTTAAAATGCGTTTTTCATTTTTTCTTTTATTTCAGCTAAACATAAGTTGTTAATACTTCCTTCGTGCGAGTGTTTGGTTTCTTTTGGAGAAGTGTAAGTTCCATTTTCTAATTGTTCCGCAACCGCTTTATAAGCATCTCTAAATGGCATTCCTGCAACCACCATTTCGTTTAAAGTGTCTACAGTAAATAAATAGTTGTATTTTGGATCTGCTAGAATGTTGTCTTTTACTTTGATGTCTTTGATAGAAAAAATGGCAATATCTAAGCACGCTTGTAAGTTTTGAATAGCAGGGAATAATCCTTCTTTCAATAACTGCAAATCCCTATGATAGCCACTTGGCAAATTGTTTGTAATTAAAGTAATCTCGTATGGTAAGGCTTGAATCTTGTTGCATTTTCCACGAATCAATTCAAATACATCAGGGTTTTTCTTGTGTGGCATGATGCTAGAGCCTGTAGTCAAATGCGCGGGTAATCCAATGAAATCAAAATTTTGACTCATATACAAACACACATCCATGGAGAATTTAGCTAAAGTTGCAGCCACACTACTCATGGCAAAAGCCAATGTTTTTTCTGATTTTCCACGACTCATTTGAGCGGCAACCGAATTGTATTTTAAGGTTTCGAATCCCAGTTCTTTGGTTGTAAAAGTTCTGTTGATAGGGAAGGAGCTTCCGTAACCTGCTGCAGATCCTAACGGATTTTGATCTACTACTTTTAAAGCGGCATTTAGCATCGTGATATCATCAATCAACGTTTCAGCATAAGCGGAAAACCACATCCCGAAAGAGGATGGCATAGCTATTTGTAAATGCGTATAGCCAGGTAACAATACTTGTTGGTATTTCTCAGCCGATTCCATCAACAAATCAAAAAGCGATTTTACTTGCTGTTTTAGTTCAATTACAACATCTTTTAAATACAAGTTGACGTCAACCAAAACTTGATCGTTACGAGAACGAGCGGTGTGGATTTTTTTACCAGCATCTCCTAATTTTACCGTGAGTAAATATTCAATTTTGGAGTGTACATCTTCAAATGAATCTTCGATAACGAAATTTCCTTGAGCAACATCTGTAATGATTTCGTTTAAAGCAGTTACTAAAGAGTCAGTTTCAGTAGTAGTTAGTAAACCAATGTTTCCTAACATTTTAGCATGAGCAATTGACCCTAAAGCATCGTACTTTGCTAAAACTAAATCTAGTTCTCTGTCGTTTCCAACAGTGAATTGTTCTATTTGTTTATCCGTTGGTATTCCTTTTTCCCAAAGTTTCATAATTGTTTTTGTTTCAGGTTTACTGTTTCAAGTTTACTGTTTCAAGTTTATGGTTGAAACTTAAATAGTCAATTTATTTTGTGTTAGGACCTTCTAGCCCTGATAGTAGCGGCATCCTTTTCCTGCTTTCTTTTAGCAGGAAAAGATAGAGCGGATAGCAGGAAATAGCTCCTAATCATTTTATTTCTTTAAAAAATCGGTTAGTATTTTAATATACAAATCGATTCCTTCTTCAATTTCGTTTAAATAGATAAATTCATCAGCAGAGTGCGACCGCAGGGTGTCTCCAGGCCCTAATTTTAAGGATTTACAGCTCAAAACAGACTGATCTGAAAGGGTAGGAGAGCCATAGGTTGTTCTTCCTAAAGCAATTCCTGCCTGTACTAAGCCATGCGAAACCGGGATTGATGACGAACTCAAGTTCATAGAACGTGGCGTAACCTCGGCTTTTATATTTTCTTTGACGATGGCCAATATCTCATGATTGGTGTAACAATCGTTGACACGAATATCGACAACTAAATCACACTCTGACGGTACCACATTGTGTTGTTTTCCAGCGTTGATCTGGGTTACCGTCATTTTTACTGGTCCTAATTGCTCTGATATTTTTTCGAATGTATAATTTTTAAACCACTCCATTACAGGAATTGATTTGTAGAGTGCGTTGTCATCATTTTGATGTGCGGCATGACTAGGTGTTCCTTTTACCTTAACATCAAGTACTAATAATCCTTTTTCAGCTATGGCCAATTGCATTAAAGTAGGTTCGCCAACAATGGCACACTCTAATTCAGGTAAACTTTTAAGCACACTGTTTAAGCCTTTTTTTCCGCTGCTTTCTTCTTCTGCTGAAGCTACCATTACTATGTTGTAAGGTAGGTTTTTTGAGGAATAGAAATGGACGAATGTAGCCAAAAGGGAAACCAAACAACCTCCAGCGTCATTGCTCCCCAAACCATATAATTTTCCATCTTCAACAATTGCTTTCAAAGGATCTTTGGTATATGCTTGATTTGGTCTTACGGTATCGTGGTGGGAATTTAATAAAAGGGTTGGTTTACTTTTGTCAAAAGTAGCGTTGAATGCCCAAATATTATTATTCTCTCTCTCAAATGGAATCTCGTTTGCTGTAAACCATTTTTCGATTAAAGCCGCTGTATGCTCTTCTTCGCTTGAAAAAGATTGGGTTTCAATCAGGTTTTTCAGTAATGCGATGGCTTCTTGAGTAAGTGTTTCTCTATTTTTCATATTTTATTATGTTTTGCCACAATTCTTTTTTTAAGGATGTGACTAACTTTTATTATAATTCAATTCGTGTGCAAACTGCATTAGCGTCTTTCAGCATTTTATGATAACCAATTTTGATGCTATGCACTCCTTTGGACAAGCTATTAAAGCAGTTGTCTAATTTAGGAATCATTCCAGAATGTATGGCTTTCTCTGCTTTTAATTTGGCATACAATTCATGATTCATTTTTTCTATTACTGATGAGTCATCTTCGGCATCGTATAAAACGCCTGGTTTCTCAAAGCAGTAACTCAATGTAACCTCAAAAACATTCGATAAAGCAATTGCTAACTCGCTAGCAATGGTGTCTGCATTTGTATTTAGTAATTGTCCTTTTTTATCGTGCGTTATTGCACAAAATACAGGAACAATGTCGCTATTAATTAAAGTGGCTAGTAGAGGAGTGTTGACTTTTTTAACATCACCTACAAAACCGTAATCAATTGTAGGATGGTTTCTTTTCTCGGATTGTATTAAATTCCCGTCAGCTCCCGAAAAACCGATAGCATTTGTATCATTCGCTTGCAATTGGGCTACAATATCTTTGTTGATTTGTCCTGCATAAATCATTACCACTACTTCAAGCATGGCAGCATCAGTAATGCGACGTCCATCAATCATTTGAGGAACTAGACCAATGCTTTTTGCCATTTTGGTAGCTGATTTTCCTCCACCATGTACTAATACTTTGAAGCCTTCAATCTTTGAAAAGTCAGCTAAAAACTGTTTTAATTCATTGGCATCATCAATAATATTTCCACCAATTTTAACTACTGTTATGGGTTTTTTATTGTGCATTTTCTAATATTTTTTGTAAAACCAATTGTGCGGCATAAGTCCTATTATTGGCTTGTTCAATTACAATTGAATTTTCACTGTCCAATACTTCATCTGTAACAATTACATTACGTCTCACTGGTAAACAGTGCATGAATTTAGCGTTGTTAGTTAGTGCCATTTTCTCAGCAGTTACAGTCCAGCTTGGGTCTGAATTTGTTATTTTTCCATAATCAATGTAATTACTCCAATTTTTAGTATAAATAAAATCGGCATTTTCAAACGCTTTGTTTTGGTCGTACTCAATGGTAGAATCTTTGGTGATTTCAGGATTCAATTCGTAACCTTCAGGATGTGTAATTACAAAATCAGCGTCTTGTAACTGCATCATTTCCACAAAGGAATTGGCTACAGCTTGAGGTAAAGCTCTAGGGTGTGGTGCCCAAGATAGAACTACTTTGGGTCTGTGTGCTGTTTTATGTTCTTCCATAGTTATGGCATCTGCCAATGCTTGTAATGGGTGTCCTGTACAACCTTCCATATTGACAATAGGTACAGTTGCGTGTTTTAAGAATCCTGCCAAAACCGTTTCGGCATTGTCTTTTTCTTTGTCCACTAAGCCTGCAAAAGCTCTTACCGCAATGATATCGCAATATTGAGAAACTACTTCAGCGGCTTCTTTTATGTGTTCTGAAGCACCTTGATTCATTACTGCGCCATCTTCGAACTCTAATGTCCAGCCTTCATTAGTAAAATTCATTACCATAACATTCATTCCAAGGTTTAAAGCTGCTTTTTGAGTACTCAAACGTGTTCTTAAACTAGGATTAAAAAACAACATTCCTAAGGTTTTGTTTTTACCTAGTTTCTTGTTTTTAAGTGGCTTTTTCTTGATTTTTAAAGCCTGTTTGACCCATTTTTCAAGTGAGTCTATATTTTTTAGAGAGATGTAGTTCATTTTTATATTGTTTAATCTGTTTTTGCTTATTCATTTAATCGTTTGAGTAATTAAACAAACAAACATTTTATATTATTTTCGTAAACGGAATACTATTTTTTAATGCATTCAAAATAAAATCATCTTTCAAGCCATTTACCACCCAAGTCTCAATATTGGCTGCTTTTGCTATTGCTGCCGCTTCAATTTTGGATTGCATTCCACCAGTTCCAAGTGATGATTTAGAATCACCCACTTCTTGTTGCATTAAAGCTAAATCAGTTACTAATGAAATGGTTTCAGGAATATCGTTATGAATAGAAGCTTTTGTATAGATTCCGTTTGTATTGGTTGCGATTATTAAGATGTCCACTTTTAAAAGTACCGCTGTTAATGCTGCCAATTTATCGTTGTCTCCAAATTGGATTTCGTCTGTAGCAACCGTATCATTTTCATTAATAATCGGGATGTAATTGTTCTCGATTAGTACATTGATGGTGTTTACAATATTAACTTTGGATTGCTCTTTTTCAAAATCAGAATACGACAATAAACATTGTGAAGTCAATAATCCTAAATCGCTAAAGTTTTCATGGAAGATCCGCATTAAATGAGGTTGTCCAATAGATGCTAGTGCTTGTTTAACGAAAATTTCTTTTCCTTTACTTTCTAGCTGTACAAATTGTTTTGCAGCAGCAATAGCACCAGAACTTACAATTACAAATTCGTATTGATCGTTTAAAGCGGCTATTTGCATCCCAATATCTTCAATTTTTCCTCTCGAAATATGATTGGTTTCCTTAGTTAGGGTATTGCTTCCTATTTTTAGTAATATTCTTTTTTTTGCCATATTTTAAGCGCAAAGTGCGCAAAGTTAATTTTTAAACGAAATGTTGATAAGCACAAAGTTCATAAACTGTTGTGTTAATATTCTTAATTCTTTTTTTTAATCTTTCTACTTTATGACTATTTTATCTAATCTGTCCTTCACCGTAAATATACCATTTATTAGTAACTAGGTGTTGTAAACCAATAGGACCTCTTTGATGTAATTTATCAGTGCTTATTGCTAATTCTCCACCTAGACCAAATTGACCACCATCTGTAAATCGAGTAGAGGCGTTTTGATAAACTGCTGCAGTATCTACATTGTCCATGAATACCTGCGCCGTTTCATTATTTGTTGTTATTATCGATGCTGAATGCCCACCACAATATTTATTTATTTTTTCAATTGCTTCTTGATCAGAATTGGTTGTGCCAATTACAATTTTATGATCTAAAAACTCTTCGTGCCAAATTAAATCATTTTCGATAGCAGGAACTTGGGTTATTTTTGAAATTATGTTGTCTCCCAAAACAGTTACATTAAACAGTTGTAATTCAGTAATTAATTGTTTTGCAAAGATTTCCCAATTTGGAAGATTGGTGTCAATTAGTACTTTATCTAAAGCATTACAAACAGATATGTTTGAGGTCTTTCCGTTAATTATAATCGCCAACGCTTGTTCTAAATCGGCTTCTGCATTTACGTAAACAAAATTGTTTCCTCGCCCGCTTACTATTACAGGACAAGTAGCATGTTTTTTTGTAAATTCAATTAATTTCTCTCCACCACGCGGAACAATTAAGTCTACTTTTTGTGTTGGTTTTTCTAAGAAAGCTTGGGTTTCAGTTCTATCATAATTCAGGTATTCTACCCAAGAAGTGGCAACATCATTATCAGCTAATGATTGATGCCAAAGACTTACGATTTTTTGATTTGAAAGTAAAGATTCTTTACCGCCTTTCAATAAAATCTTGTTTCCTGATTTGAAAGCAATTCCACCTGCTTCTACCGTTACGTCTGGACGCGATTCATAGATGATCAATATTGTTCCAAAAGCTGCCGTTTTATTACTGATTTTTAATCCGTTATCATGAGTGAAGTTAAAACGAACTTTACCTACTGGATCTTCTTGACTAGCCAATTGTTGCAATGACAAAATCATTCCGTCTATCTTAGCATCATCCACTAATAACCGTTTCTCCATAGCCAAATCATCACCAGAATAATTGGTTAAATCCTGTTGATTGATTGCTTTAAGAGGGGCTCTTTCTTGTTCAAGAAGTACAGCCATTCTACTTAAAACAGCATTTCTTTTTTCTATGGATAATAAGGTGTTCATCGTTTTTAGTTTAGTTTTATAGAAAAAAAATAAATATATAAGTCATATAAGTTTAGAAGCTTACATGACTTATATGTTTAAAAATTATTTCAATTCGGCCAATGATTCTTGTAAAGCAAGGATAAATGTGTCAATTGCTTCGGTTGTAATTGTCAAAGGCGGAAGGATTCTCAACAAGTTTTTATTATTGGCTCCACCCGTAAAAATATGTTTTTCAATAATCATTTTCTTTCTCAAAGCACTCACGTCAAAGTCAAATTCGACTCCAAGCATTAATCCTCTTCCTTTTACCTTGATAATTTCAGGAATTACTTTAATCGCTTCAAAAAAGTATTCGGATACTTTATTAGTGTTTTCAAGTAATTTTTTGCTTTCCATCACGTCTAGAACTGCAATACCAGCAGCGCAAGCTAAATGACTTCCGCCAAACGTAGTTCCTAATAAACCGTAACTCGCTTTGAATTTTGGCGAAATTAAAACCCCTCCAATTGGGAATCCATTCCCCATTCCTTTCGCAGTAGTTACAATATCTGGGTTTATTCCGTGATGTTGGTGTGCAAAGAATTTTCCGCTTCTTCCGTAACCAGATTGTACTTCGTCTAAAATTAATACAACTTCATTAGCATCACATATTTTTTCCAATCCTTGAAAAAATTCAGTTGTTCCTTGGTCTAAACCACCTACACCTTGGATAGGCTCGATGATTACGGCACAAACATCTCCTTTTTTTAATTCCGCTTCAACCAATTCAATTTGATTCAAAGGCAAAAATGTAACGACTTGTTGTGCATTAATTGGAGCAACAATTTTCTTGTTATCCGTTGCGGCGACAGCAGCAGAAGTTCTTCCGTGAAACGAATTATCAAAAGCAATTACTCTTGATTTTCCTGTGTGAAAAGAAGCTACTTTCAAAGCATTTTCATTGGCTTCAGCTCCAGAACTACATAAAAACAAGCTAAAATCAGTCAAGCCAGAAGCTTTTCCTAGTTTTTCGGCTAATTCTACTTGTAATGGATTCTGAATCGCATTCGAGTAAAAACTCAAATTATCCAATTGTTCTTTTACTTTCGCAACATAATCAGGTTGCGTATGTCCGATAGAAATTACTCCATGACCAGAGTACAAATCTAAATATTCAATTCCTTTATCGTCTGTAATAGTACAATCTAATGCTTTTATAGGAGTAATAGGGTATAATGGGTAAACGTCAAATAAGTTCATTTTTTTTTTTGTTTAAGGTTTAAAGTTACATGTTCGTTGAAAAACCTGAAACTTGAAACAAATTTTTAAAATCCACAAGGTTTCAAATGCAATCCAGTAGTTTCTTCTAGTCCAAACATTAAATTCATGTTTTGAATGGCTTGTCCTGAAGCTCCTTTTACTAAATTATCAATAATTGAGGTTATGAGGATCCGGTTTCCTTTTTTCATTAAACTTATAATACATTTGTTTGTTTGTACTACTTGTTTCATATTGATGTTGCTAGTAGTAACGGTTACAAAGGGTTGGTCAGCATAAAAAGCTTCGTATTTAGCTGCTAAATCTTCTAAACTTTCTTCTGATTTTGTATAAAGTGTTGCGAAAATTCCTCTTGGGAAATCACCTCTATTTGGTACAAAAATCAATTCATCGGAGTAAGACGCTTGCAATTGATTGATACTTTGGTTGATTTCTCCCAAATGCTGGTGTTCGAATGCTTTATAGTGAGAGAAATTATTGTTTCTCCAACTAAAATGCGAAGTCGAGGACAATCCAACTCCTGCACCTGTACTTCCTGTAGTGGCATTGATGTGAACATCTTCGCTTAACAATCCATCTGCTGCCAAAGGCAATAATGCCAATTGAATAGCGGTTGCAAAACAACCAGGATTAGCAATATATTGAGCGATTTTAATGTCGGATTTGTTTAATTCAGGTAATCCATAAACAAAAGATTTACCATTGAAATCTTTGTCTTTTGTTAATCTGAAATCATTTCCTAAATCGATAATTTTTGTTGTATCAGAAAAGGAATTGTTTTCTAAAAAGGAGATTGATTTTCCGTGTCCTAAACACAAGAAAAGCACATTCACATTTGGATTTACGATATCAGTAAAATTCATTTCGATATCGCCCATTAAATCTTGGTGCGCTACCGAAAGCGGTTTTCCAGCATTTGTTGTGCTATATACAAAGTCCAATTTTGCATTCGGGTGAAATATTAGAATTCGAATTAATTCTCCCGCAGTATATCCTGAACCTCCAATTATTCCAATAGTAATCATAATTTTAATTTTTTAAGTCATAAAGTCTAAAGTCATAAAGTTTGTAAAGCTCTACTATAAGATTTAAATTCTACTTTTAATCAATAGTATCGCGTCTTTCGACATTAAAACTTTGGACTTTTGGACTTAATTAATTATTCGTAAGTTTCATTGTTTACCGATGAAAATATGTTTTGTGCATTCCCTAAAATCTTGATAAATCCTTTCGCATCATCAGATGTCCAAGCATTGTTCATTTCGCCATATTGACCAAAACCGGTATTCATTAAGTCATTATCAGATTCAATTCCGTCCAATGAGAAATGGTATGGTTTTAATGAAACTGTTACTGTTCCGTTTACTGTTTTTTGAGTGTCTTCAAGGAAAGCCTCGATATTACGCATTACTGGATCAAGGAATTGTCCTTCGTGAAAAAGCATTCCGTACCAGTTTCCTAGTTGCTCTTTCCAGTATTGCTGCCATTTTCCAAGCGTGTGTTTCTCTAATAAGTGGTGTGCTTTTATTATAATTAATGGTGCAGCAGCTTCAAAACCAACTCTTCCTTTAATTCCAATAATAGTATCTCCTACGTGAGTATCTCTACCAATAGCAAAGGCATTTGCCAATTTTTCCAAAACAACAATGTTATTGGATGGTTTATCTGTTTTACCATTTACGGCAACTAATTCCCCTTTTTTGAATTCAAGAGTTACTTTTTCTTCTCCTTCTTTGGTTAATTGAGAAGGGTAGGCTTCGCTTGGTAAGGCTTTGTTTGACGTTAGAGTTTCTTTACCACCTACACTTGTTCCCCAAAGTCCTTTGTTGATTGAATATTGCGCTTTTTCCCAAGAATAGTGAACCCCATTTTGTGATAAATAATCCACTTCCTCTTGTCTTGATAATTTTAAATCACGAATAGGAGTAATTATTTCAATTTCGGGAGCGATAGTTTGGAAAATCAAATCAAAACGAATTTGGTCATTTCCAGCACCAGTACTACCATGAGCAATAGCTGATGCACCTACAGATTTGGCATATTTTATCGCCTCAATAGCTTGAAAAACTCTTTCGGCACTTACGGATAAAGGGTAGGTATTGTTTTTAAGGACATTACCATAAATCAAATACTTGATAGCTTTATCGTAGTATTTATCAACGATAGTAAGATTTGCATGCTGTGCACTTCCTAATTCATAAGCTCTTTCTTCAATAGCTGTTAATTCATCATCATCAAATCCTCCTGTATTAATTAATACGGTGTGAACTTCATATCCTTTTTCATTTTTTAAATATTTAAGACAATATGAGGTATCTAAACCTCCACTATATGCTAATACTACTTTTTTCATTTTTAAGCTTTTATGGGCTAAATGTGTTAGTTTCATTTAGCTAATTTTATTTTAATTTACTTTTTAGTCTTCCAAAAAAAGGGCCTGTTTAATTTTTTTTAAACGGTTCCAAATCCGAACATTAAATGGGTGTTTTGGTGGAACCTTAGGTTTTTCTTTTGGGTCATACAACATTCCTGTACATAAGCACATTTTATTGTCTTTGCTTTTTAGAATTTCATAATTCGTGCAAGTCTGGCATCCTTTCCAAAAACTGGGATCAGTAGTTAGTTCAGAAAAAGGCACGGGTTTGTATCCTAATTCTGAATTTATTTTCATTACAGCTAAACCAGTTGTGATTCCGAATACTTTAGCATTTGGATATTTCTTTAAAGAGTATTCAAATACTTTAGATTTAATTTTTTTGGCTAAACCTAAATTTCTATAGTCAGGGTGTACAATTAATCCAGAATGTGCAACATAGTTGCTGTCTTGCCAACTTTCGATATAACAAAAGCCTGCAAATACACCATTGTCTAAAGCAATTACAGCATCCTTATTTTCCATCTTTTTTTGGATGTATTCAGGAGTACGTTTTGCAATTCCAGTTCCTCTCAATAAGGCAGATGATTCTATAGTATCGCATATAATTTGTGCGTACTTAAAATGTTCTTCCTGGGCAATAATAATAGAGATATTCATTTCAGAAGATGAATTTTTTGGTTAAAAAATAAGCTGTATATTAAATTTGAGAAGCAAAAGTTAAAGAATTTATATCTAAAAACAAAGGAATAAAGGATTGAATAACAATTAGATATAAATGTTATTGAATGTTGTTTTTTAATGTTTTTAGGATATGATAATCCAATGTTTAACAGTTGGGATTTCAAAACGGTAAAATGAAAAATGAATACTATATAACTAACTTGTTTTGGCTACTATAAAGATAGTATCCGTACTTCGGGCGAAGTACTAGCTGTTTTTATCCGTGAGATAGATGTTATATGTAATCTTGTATAATTCATTGGTGCAAAAGTACACTTATTTTTGACATGTAATCTTTATTTTATGTTTTCTAACAATTTTTAAGTAAAATGTTAGTAAAAATAGATATTTTAAAATTTCATTGCCAAAATGTACTATTCAATTTGAAGAATATTTATTTTCTGAATTTATTTTGTGTAATTATAACTTTTAATTTTTCTTTTAAGTCTTCACCAGTTTGATATACCATTTGTTCATTAGAAGGGAATGGCAAAGGTCTTTGATCAAAATTGGTATAATAATCGATATCTGTAGCTCTTTTATCTCCTTTGTAAGTTGCATATCTATTTTCAAATAGAAACTCAGACGTAACAGGAAATGATTCTAATAATTGATTGTTTTTTAGATTAACATAATCAACTTTGGCAGTTATATTACACGCTTTAAATTGATTGAATTCATAAATTCTAGCTTTGATTGTTTTAAAATTATCAACTTTTATGGTGTTCCCTAAGCTGTCTTTTACTACTTTTCCATTTCTATCAATTAGCGTTTTAAGTCCATCTTTTATTTGTTTTTCGTTATAAAATTCTTTCTCTTTTACTTGTTCGGGAGAGACGTTAATTTCCCTAAAATTAACAATTAATCCAAAATCATAATTAATTCCTTTCTGTTTATTGTTGTGATAAACGGTCCATTTATCATTCATGCCATAGGTGCTAAAGTCCAAAAGTCCATTTTGTAAAATGATAGGGATAACCATATTAGTTTCATTTCTCAAAAAAACATATACAAAATCAGTCCCTTTGAATTGGGCATCTTCTATTAATTTTAAAACATCCTTAAAATTAGGGTTTATTTGATTGAGGTAAACCAAATCATCATAAGCTTGTCGGGATTCTATTTTTGAATTAGACGCTAATAATTTTTTACTATTAACATATAAATATTGTGATAAAGCATTTTTACTTTCTACAATTTGTGTGTTGTAATTATCAAATGGAAATCGAGCAGTTTTTCCTTGTGGTATAAATTTTAAAGGGAGTAATGGCTTTATTTTTTCTTGTCGATTATTTAGTCCTATGTAAGTAGTATAAATTTTTTCTAAATTCGATGGGTTTGCATCTTGATTCAACAAATTAATAGCATTTAAATCGCGTTCTTTTGCTTTAGCAAAAGCTTCTTCGAGAATATAGATATAATCTTGCTTTCCTTTTTTGTCTTTATTAGACCTTAGATTAGATATTGAATTATCAATAGCATCATCATAGTTTCCTGAAGTTAATAAATTGCGAGTTTGCTTAACGCCACAAGATGAAAACGTAATTATAAAAAATGCAAAGAGGAGTAAAGATTTTCTCATAAGTTATAGTTTAAACAAATGTATTTATTTGATTATTTAAATTCAATTTTAATGCCAAAAAAAACCACCAAAATTAAATTTTGATGGTTCTATTATTTTGAATTAAAAATTGAAACGCTATTATATTAAAATAGTTTTTTTTTGAAAAAGAAATTAGTGTGCTCCACCAACTTCAATGTCATGTCCAATACCTTGTTTCTCTAATATAGCAATTACTTTCCATCCGTAGAATGCAATAAAAGCAAAGCACATAACGGGGATGAAATAAGATGCATGAATACCAATAATATCAGCTAACTTTCCTTGTAATGGAGGGATGATACCACCACCTAAAATCATCATTACTAAAAATGAAGAACCTTGAGAGGTATATTTTCCTAATCCCGCAATAGCAAGAGAAAATATAGAAGGCCACATAATGCTTAAAAACAAACCACCACTCATAAAAGCAAAAATAGCAATTGTACCTGTAGTAGACAGTCCTATTAACATAGCAATCATACCCATTAAACCAAAAATCATTAATGTTCTTGAAGGTTGATCTTTTCCTAAAAAGAAACCTACGATTTGAAATGCAATAACAAATGCATACGCATATAAAGGCGTAACATCTTGTCCAGAAATTGCATTAGCAGTTAAAACTACCCCAAAAGCTACATAAGGGACTACAATTAACAATATTTTTTTAAGTTGATTTGAAGGGTTGAAAACAGAAATAGCTCCAGCCCAACGGCCAATCATTAAACTCCCCCAGTACATTGACATATAAGGTGCTAATGAAGGACCTGTAATAGAACCAAAATCAGCAGTTTTTAATAATTCTCCAAGGTTACTACCAATTGTTACCTCAACACCTACATAAGTGAAAAGAGCTAACATCCCTAAAACCAATTGCGGATATTTCATTGCACCCCAACCTTCTGATTTTTTCTGCGCAGTAACATTAGCAAATAATAGTCCAAATACGACTATTACTAATGTTGAAACAGTTAAACCTAATCCTAAATAATCTTTTTCTTTGTTCTCTATAAAGCGAGTGATAAATTCAGGATCTTCGTAACGAGAAAAGATATAGGCGAATACAACAATTAAAATTAGTGTAATACCAATTAAAGTTTTCATTGCTTTACTAGCTGGTTCAAAAGAGGAATCACTTTTTCCATCAGGTAATTTTTTTGAGAAAAAGAATAAAGCAGCAGCTAATAAAAATAGACCACCAACAAATACATATAAAATTCTCATAGAATCTAAAGAATTAGCTTTTTGAGCAAATTCCTCAATATCTACTCCAGAAATCACACCAAATAAAGCAATGGAGACCACTATAGGTCCTATTGTTGTTCCAAATGAGTTAACCCCTCCAGCAAGATTTAATCTACTTGATGCAGTATGAGCTTCTCCAAGTGATGCTGCAAATGGTTGTGCTGATGTTTGTTGTAATGAAAAACCCAAAGCAACTATAAATAAAGCGCCAAGAATAAACAAATAACTACCTTCCGTTACTGCTAATATCATTAATGCCGCTCCAAAAGTACTCACAAGTAAACCATAAATAATTCCTTTCTTGAACCCCCAAGCGTTTAAGATATCTTTTTTTGCTACGCTACTAAAGATAAAAAGTAAAATTGCTCCTATATAATATGCACCATAAAAAGCAAAATCAATAAGTTGACTTTGAAATTGATCTAAGCCAAATTTGGCTTTACAAAAAGGGATGAAAACACCGTTAGATGCACCAATAAATCCCCAAAAGAAGAACACTGTAATAAGTGTATAAAGTGCGGAATTATTAGACTTTGTTTGTTCTGTATTCATAATTGTTCAAGAATTAGTTTTTTATGGTTAATTAATTTTTAGTTTTCAAGAGCGTAAATATATTTGTTAAGCAAATTAAAAAAAAACAATTTTGTATAAATATTATTTAAATTGTGTTATAATCACTTTTTATTAAAAAAAGATGATTTTTTTTCAAGGAAAAGCAAGTTTTTTTAATAACCTACCTAATTGTATTTATTCCAAAATTCTACTTTTAACTTCTTTATTGTAATTTCTTCCTATTGGTAGAGTAAAAGAATGAATTTGTATTCTATTCCCTTCAATAAATTTTATTTTGTTGAGAGCTATGGTATACGATTTATGGATTCTTACAAACTGGTCAACAGGTAATTCTTCGGTTAATGACGTTAATGATTTATGAGTAATATAAGTCTTGTCAAGGGAAACGATCTTGATGTATTCTTTCATTCCCTCTATAAATAAAATTTCATCAATAATTAGTTTTACCATTTTTTTATCCACTTTAATAAATAAATGGGGCTCTACACGAAAAGGCTCAATTTTAATATTATTTTTTAAGTTAATTTCGGTCGAAATTTTATTAATACACTTAATAAATCGTGTTATGGGTAATGGTTTTATCAAATAATCTAATACATCTAAGTCGTAACTTTCGGCGGCAAATTCTCGATAGGCAGTTGTAATTATTATTTTAGGTTTGGGTTCCTTTTTTATTAATCTTATTAATTCAAAACCTGTCATAATAGGCATTTCGATATCTAAAAAAACAACATCAAGAGCAGTAGTATTTATAAAATTTAATGCTTCTAACGTATTTGTGAAGGTTGCAACTATTTCAAAATCAGGAAAGTTTTTAAAATAATTCTGCAATACCTTTATCGCAAATGGTTCGTCATCAACTATAACACATTTAATCTTCATTGTTGAGCGGTATTTGTAGGATTATAATGAAATAATTAAATTTTATCTTATGTTCTAAGCTGTATTTATTCTTGAAAATTAATTCCAATCGCTTTTTAGTATTTTTTAAACCAATACCTATTTTGGGATTAAAGTTTTGTGAAAGTACAAAATTATTTAGGATTTCGAAACGCAATATTGATCCATTAATAATTTTACAATTGACTTTTATTTTAAGGTTTTGATTGTTAATGCCTCCATGTTTAAAAGCATTTTCAAGAAGTGTAATTAATAATAACGGGGGCACCATAACATCATCAATATTAGATTCGATATTAATAGATACTTCTATTTTTTCAAATCGAAGTTTTTCGATTTCTATATAATTTTGAATATAATTAATTTCTTTAATTAATGGAACAACTGTGTTTTCTTCAATATCATATAAAACATATTCCATTAATTGGGAAAGTTTAATGATCACATCTGGAACTTTATCGGACGACTCAAGCGATAAAGCGTAAAGATTATTTAAAGTATTAAAAAAAAAATGGGGCTGAATCTGGTTCTTTAAATATTTCAATTTTATTTTAAATTGCTCTTCTATCAAAGTTTTGTTTCTATCTCTTTCTTTCAACCAAGTTAAAGTGAGATAAACAGAAGACGCCATTGCTAGGACATATAATTCACCAATGCACACAGCTATTATGTGATTTATTTCAAATGGTTTGTATTCTCTATTTGCTTCTGGCCAAATATTTTCGGAAATAATATAGTAGGTAAGTCCCGTTTTTAATAAATAGACCATGGCGAGACTGAATAGTAAAGCTATGGTATATTTCATGTATTTCGATTTGACTACATATTTTGGTATTAGAACAAATAAATTAAAATATACTAATGGAATATGAAGTGCAAATTCAATAATATTTGATTTAAAGGAATACTCATAATCATTAAAATAAGCACCCCAACGCAAAAAATTTAATATAAAGTATATACCCCAAAACCATAAGTGGTTTTTCAGTTTTATATCGAATTTTAGTTCTTTTAATTCACTCACTTTGTTCATTTTTAATTAAAATACAGAAAGTACTGATTGATAATAAAAGTACAACTTTAGTCATTTTTTTTAATATAAATCAGTTTTTGTTACATAAAAATATGTTTTTTAATGAAATTCTTATTGAAAAATCATTTCATGTGTTTTACTAATAAACCTGTTATAGACAAAATAATGTCGTTGGTTTAAAATAATGCACTGTTGGTTTAATTTTTTTTTTTGAGAATGTTGTTACTGATACATTTACAAAATAACTAACATAAACTTTTAATCATGAAACAAATTATTTTAATCTTTATGATGGTTTTTACTGCTCAAGTTTCACTTGCACAGTCTAAAATTATCAAAGGTTCAGTTGCTGATGCATCTGGGATGCCGTTACCAGGGGCTTCCATTGTTGTAAAAGGCGAGTCCAAAGGAAGTGTTACCGATTTAGATGGTAATTTTTCTATTGAAGCTCAAAAAGGGAAAACTTTAGTAGTTTCCTATTTAGGATTTGAAACACAAAACATTACTATTGGCGACTTTAGTAGTATTGCTGTTCAGTTGAAAGACGCTTCTTCTAATGCACTTAATGAAGTGGTTGTAACTTCATTGGGTATTAAGAAAACGAGAAAATCATTAACCTATTCTGCTCAAGAGTTAAAAGGGGAAGAATTAACACGAGTAAAAGATGCTAACATTATCAATACTATAGCTGGTAAAATATCAGGAGTTGCCGTAACTAAAAGTGCTGGAGGAACTGGTGGGTCTACTAAAGTTGTAATTCGTGGAAATTCATCCGTGAGTAACAACCAACCGCTATATGTTATCGATGGTATTCCATTGTTTAATGGAACTTCAGGACAACCAAATAATGCTTTTGGTGATACTGCTGGTGGAAACCGTGACGGGGGAGATGTAGTTTCTCTTATTAATCCAGACGATTACGAAGGGATGACAGTACTTAAAGGTGCAGCTGCTTCTGTATTGTATGGAAGTCAAGGTGCAAATGGAGTTATTTTACTTTCTACAAAGAAAGCTAAAGAAGGGAAATCGAATTTGAAAGCTTCATCAGTGACTACTTTTGAAACAGCTGCTTATTTACCTAAATTCCAAAACGAATATATTTCTGTACCTGGAGGTGAAGAAACTTGGGGAGCAAAAGGAAGTTCAAATGATCATGTGAAAGGTTTCTTTGATACTGGAAGTACACAAATATCTTCTTTGGCTTTTTCATCTGCCACAGAAGCTGCATCAACAAGTTTATCATATGCAAATACAAGTGCTACAGGAATTATTCCAGGAAATAATTTAAAGAAAAATAATTTTGGAATCCGTCAAACGGCTAAATTTTTCAATGATAAATTAAATGTTGCCGCTAATGCAAATTATACTACACAAACAATTATTAATAAACCAGTAAATGGTCTTTATTTTAATCCGCTTACAGGTGTTTATTTGATGCCAAGAGGAAATGATTTCAATGAATACAAAAACAATTTTGAAGTTTTTGATCCATCTAGAAATATGATGGTACAAAATTGGATGACAAATAGAGATATTCTTCAAAATCCATATTGGGGAATAAATAGAAATAAGTCGGAGGATACGAATCAGTTTTTCAACGGATCTATAGCTTTAGATTATAAAGTGAATCATTGGTTATCGCTTGCTTCTAGATATAGTTATAACCGATCTGAAAGTGGTTTTGACAAAAAAATATATGCAACTACACAAGGAACACTATCTCATACTAATGGAAGATATATTAATGCAAATACATTGAGTACCCAACGTTATGGTGATTTTATTGCAACAATAAATACAGATTTAAATACAGACATTAGTTTTAATGCGAATGTTGGTACAAGTATCACTAATACGTTAGGAAATCAAAGAACCACTTTGGACTCTGGTATTGGTGGAGGATTACAAATTGCAAACTGGTTTACATTAGGTAATTTTGTAAACAATGCTGGTAACCTTCAAACATTGGATGCTGCTAAGGAAGTGCAATCTGTTTTTGCGGCAACTACTTTTGGTTACAAAGACATGTTGTTTTTAGATTTAGCAGCAAGAAACGATTGGTCATCTACTTTAGTTAATACGGATAAAGCTGGATTCTTTTATCCTTCTGTAGGGGTTACTGCAATTATTAGTGAAATGACAACTTTGCCAGAATTTATCAACTACGGAAAAGTAAGAGCTACTTATGCACAAGTAGGGAATGATATCTTCTCCTTTGTTACTTCACCTACCTATGGATATACTGCTGAGGGAAATAAACCGCCAGTAGTTGCACCAAGACCAGGAAGTTCATTAAAACCAGAATTAAAATCAGAAGTTGAAATTGGTACTGAATGGAGAATGTTTGATAATAGATTAGGCTTTGAATTATCCTATTATAATTCAGAGACCAAACATCAATATTTACAAATTCTTGCTCCACCTACAAATCCTTTAGGAGTAAAATATTATGGGATCAATGCAGGAAGTATAAAAAATCAAGGTTTTGAAGCTGTTGTAATAGGTAAAATAATTAAATCAGATAAATTCTCTTGGGATACTTCATTGAACTATTCGATAAATAAAAATACAGTTAAAGAGATTCCAACTGAATTAGGTGGAAAAGTAATTTTGACTGAAGCTGGTGTAAATAATTACAGATATGTATTAGAACAAGGAAAACCTTTTGGAGTAATTGAAGGAGTAAATATTAAAAAAGATGCACAAGGACGCGTATTACTAAACTCAGACGGAACGATACAAAAAACAGAATTTGAAGAAGTAGGAAATTCTAATCCTGACTTTATGTTAGGTTTTTCAAACTCATTTAAGTTTGGTTCTTTCTTTGCAAATGTTTTAATAGATGCACGATTTGGAGGAGACGTTATGAGTTTAACAGAAGCAATTAATGACGAATTTGGTGTTTCAAAAGCAACTGGTGATGCTAGAAATGCAGGAGGAGTTGAGATCAATGCAGTGTATCCAGATGGATCAGCTTATGCAGGAAAATATCCTACTGAGAGTTATTATAAACAAACTGGAGGAAGAGCAGGCGCTACTGGCCAATATGTATATAGTGCTACAAATGTCAGTTTAAGAGAAGTTTCAATAGGATATACTTTTAATACAAAAAAACTCCCTTTTTTACAGGCAGCAAGTTTATCATTAATTGCTAGAAATTTAGGATTCATTTACAAAGACGCTCCATTTGATCCAAATATTTCATTAAGTACAGGTGAGGGTTTACAGGGTATTGATGTT
>TARA_R110000868_G_scaffold823_3_pt1 | contig 23533 bp, 32 predicted proteins | sample TARA_R110000868 | Tara Oceans TARA_R110000868 (sample SAMEA4397489) | marine metagenome | biome: Polar Biome; feature: [SRF] surface water layer (ENVO:00010504); material: water (ENVO:00002006), including particulate matter (ENVO:01000060) such as... | depth 5 m | reverse complement strand
TGATGACCGTGCAGAAATCATTGATGCTATGGGTGATATTATGGTGACACTCATAATACAGGCTAAAATGCAAGGAATAAGCTTAGAGAGCTGTCTTGAGAGTGCTTACAATGTAATCAGTAAGCGAACAGGTAAAATGATTAACGGACAATTTGTAAAAGATTAACACTCAAAACAAAATAGAAATGGAGCAAAGAAGAACAATTAACGGATACACATTTAAGTGGGACAATGAACACGAAATGTATGAATGTAGAGGTGCACTATATTATGATGATGATCATGATGAGATGCCTGAACCAGAATTATGGAAAGCAGCACTTATTCTTGAGAAGCAATTAGCTGATGAAGGAAGTGATGCAGAGGCAAACTACTCAGAGAAAGGATGGGTAGAAGTGGTAATATTATGAAAATAGCACTTATAGCACACGACGGTAAGAAAGCATCAATGGTGAGCTTTGTAATGAAGCGTTTAGAATTCTTTAAGCTAGATGATGTACATATCGTTGCAACAGGAACAACAGGCAGCATGATAACTAATGCTGGTGTTAAGAAAGTGGAGCGTGTAGCAAGTGGTCCAATGGGCGGTGATGCTGAGATAGGGGCAATGGTGACACGTGGTGAGATAGATGGTGTTGTATTCTTTAGAGATCCTCTCGATAAACATCCTCATGATGTAGATATATCAATGCTTATGAGACTATGTGATGTACACAATATTCCATTAGCAACTAATTATAAATCAGCGCATATTTTAATTAAATACTATAAAAATAAATACAATGTGGATAGAATGTAAACTTGTCTTTAGACACTACCAACCAGCTAAAATAGTACCAGGAATGCTATTTATGAATGACCTCTACCCAAACAATCCTGATAAACAAGTATCAGAGGTGTGGGAAATAACAGAAGATTATCTAGATGTCCATGTAGAAGATGAATTTCTAATATATGAGAACGGATATCCTGTACAACCTTTCATCATGCAAAGAGAAGCTAATGTCATCATTACACCAGATGAAATAGGATGGTGGGATGCTGGTGAGATTATACAAGAGTTAGTACCTGTTGGCATCACTGAGTTTAATTTTATACTCAGAGAGTTTGATGGGTGGCTTGAGCTGCTTATTGATGAAGAAATATTAGACATACATGGTATTATACAACCTATGCTTGAAGATGATTTAGTCATACTAAGATTTGACCAAGAAGAAGAAGAAATAGATTAATAAATAAATAAATAAATTATGGGAGTAGATATTTACGGCAGAATGCCAAAACTAAAATCTGAGATACCAGATATAGACTGGGACAAGATTGAAACAGACAAACAAAGAACAGACTACATTGAAGAAGTAGAGCAATGGGAAAATAATAACCCTGGATATTATTTCAGGAGTAATTGGTGGGCATGGAGACCAATTATGTTCCTATCAAAAAAAGCAATTAGAGAGAATAAGATTGACTTAACTGTAGAAGGCTGGGAGGAAAACTCAGGAATGGGTCCTGAAGATGGATTTAAATGCTTGCAGCTTGCTAGTGCTCTTGAGAAGCTTGTAATGGAAATCGGACTTGAACATGAACAAGATTGTATTTACATTAATCATGGAACATGGGCTGATAGTAGTGGTGGGTTTGTAAAACCAAGTATTGGAGAACAACTCGATCAGGAGTGGGCTTATGGAGATGTTAGATATACACAAACAGTGGGATCAGATGGTAATCTGTATGCACCCGCACACAGTACACCATTATGGCTTATAAATAAATGGATTAATTTCCTAAAAGAATGTGGAGGCTTTGAAATCAATTAATAATTTAACTAATCATTGTAAAAGGGCTGAGGATTGGTTATATTTGATGCCCTTAAATAATTAAATTAGTTAGAAAAATAAATACAGAATAATGGAAGAAGTTATTATATATGACATAGAGACAATGAAAGAATGTTTCATCGTTGTTTGTATGCAGCCAGAACAAACACCTAAGAGTTTTGTTGTTAGTCAGTGGCAGAATCAGCTAGATGCTTTTATTAAGTACACTGAAGAGAATAAGGAAGTTTATTGGGTGGGATATAACAACTTAAGGTTTGATGCTCAGGTAGTTGAGTGGATAATCAGAAATCATGAATGGTGGCATCAGTTGTCTGGATTAGAGATATGTGCTAAGATAGCACAGAAGGCACAAGATGTTATTCATGATGCTAATTATGATGTATTTCCAGAGTATAGAGAGTGGGACCTATCACTAAAACAAATAGACTTATTTAAGATTCATCACTACGATAATAAGAATCGTAGAGTGAGCTTGAAAAGACTTGAGTTTGAGATGGACTTAGAGAACATCGAAGAGATGCCTATACACCATGCTAAAACAAATCTAACAAGAGATGAAGTATTTCTATCTCTTCAGTATTGTTTTAATGATGTAGACGCAACTTATGAGTTCTACAAGGTGACATTAGGTGATACAGAACATCCTCTATACAAGGGTAATAACCAAATTCAACTCAGAAAAGACATTGAGGAAGAGTTTGGTATACCCTGTTTAAATTATTCAGACAGTAAGATAGGTGATGAAATCATCAAGAAATACTACTGTCAAGAAAAAGGGATAGGGATTAGTGACCTCCCACGAAAAGGGTTCTTTCGAAAGAGTATTCAACTTAAGAATTGTATTGCTGATTATGTTCAGTTTGAAACTGATCAGCTACAATCTTTTCTTAAGGGGATAAAGAAGCAAAATTTGGGGCTGCAAGACGATTTCAAAGAACACATAGATTTCTATGGCAATGTTTATTCATTTATGAGGGGTGGTCTCCACACAGAAAATAAACCTGAAATATTTGAATCAGACGATGAGTATGAAATCATTGACTGGGATGTTGCTAGCTATTATCCTGCTATCATCATTAACAATGAGAAGTATCCAGCACATTTAGGGAAAGAGTTTCTTATGGGGTATAAGCAGATGTTTGAAAAACGAATGCAACTTAAACCACTAGCTAAAGGGGACAGGAAAATCAAAGGAATTGTAGGAGCACTCAAGCTTGCAGTTAATTCTGTATATGGTAAGTCATCTGATATGCTTTCATGGATATACGATAGGCAACTAACTATGTTCACCACTATAACTGGTGAGTTTAGTTTGATGATGCTTATTGAGAAATATGAATTGAATGGCATACAGATAATCTCTGCAAATACAGATGGTGTAACTATTAGAGTGAGAAAAGACTTAATTCCTAAGATGCACGAAATAAATGAGTGGTGGTCTGACATAACACAATATGTATTAGAAAGAACAGACTATACTAAAATTATCTTCTCCACTGTTAATGATTATATAGCCATCATGACTGATGGTTATATCAAGAAAAAGGGGGACTTTCTTACAGATTTTGAGCTGCATAAGAACAAGTCTGCAAGAATTGTCCCCATTGCTCTTGAGAAATACTATATAGATGGCACACCTGTAAAGGAAACTATCATGAATCACACCAATCTCTATGACTTTTGTATTAGAAAGATTGCATCTAAAGACTTTCATTATGAAGGAGTGGATCCTGTCACCAATCAAGAAACTATATATAATAAACTTATTAGATATTATGTTTCTAACACTGGTGAGAAGATATACAAAGTGAAGAACAAGAATTCACAAAGTAACGCTGCTAAAAGAAGTCAAGTGGAGGCTGGTGAGTGGGTGTGTAAGGTGGTTAATCATCTAGAGAAGAATGCTAGCTTGGAGAATGTAAACTATCAGTATTATATTGATAGAGCTGAGAGCATGATAGTGAAGATATTGACTAATGGTAAACGTAAAAGAGTTATAAATATACCCAATCAACTAGATTTATTTACATAATGAACAGACAAGCTAAAATAAACAGAAAGAATGTAGCCAATCACCTACTGAAGTATCAATTTAGTCTTATAGACAAGAGTTTAGATGATGCTTTTACAGATGATTGGGAACAATGGACTATTACACAAGAGCAATATGATGAGTTTGAAAGATATGCCATAGCTACATTAAAGAAAGTGTTTAAGTTCAATACTAATAAAGCAAAAGCAACATTTGGTTGGTTTTACAATCATTTTGGATTAACAATTAAAGAAACAGATAATGAGCAAACTAATTAACGAAGACTGGGAGCATGCAGCATATGCTAATGATAAGATGTATCAAGCAGAGCGAGAACATCTTATAGAATTAGGAGTGCAAGAGAAAGAACCAGCAATAATAATCGTACAAAAACCGAACAAAGATGAGAATGCACATAAGCCCAAGCGTGTTCAAAGAACTCATCAAGAAAAGTTATAACCTCGATCTAATCTACTTATTGAAGCTGATAGAAGAGCAGCATGACATACAACCCTTATATGAGGATAGTATGAAGATTGCTGCTCTATATCAATCTTTGGTAAGAAAAGGTTTAATAACTGATGAGAACAAGCTTACCAATCCAGGAAAAGACATACTAGAGTATGTTAAGAATAATATAGACGACACTTCTATAGTGAAACGTAAGCCTCTCACTACAGATTTTGAAGAGTGGTGGAAAGCATATCCACCTACAGATTCATTTGATGTAAATGGTAGGAAGTTTAAAGGGTCTAGAGCCCTTAAAAGAGGAAAAGAAGAATGTAAAAGAAAGTTTAAAGCAATTCTAGAAGAAGGAGAATGTACAGCTCAAGACTTAATTGATGCACTTAAATATGAGGTGCATCAAAAAGTGGAGCGTTCTCTTAAAGAAGGAAAGAATCTTATGACTTACATGCAAGGCTCTATTTCATATTTAAATCAACGAACCTTTGAAGGTTTTATTTTATTAATGAAACAAGATGGGGATGAACCAAGTGCACCGTCTGGACCAACAGACATTTAAAACAGACAATATGGAAGAAACATTTGAAGAGTGGAAAGCTCGAATGAGATTTGAGTACCACGTGCAAAAAGCTAAGGATGAATATGCAAAGAATTTACAAAACAGAATGAATAATAAAAATAAAGAGACATGGAAATAATAATAAGTATAGTGCTATGGATAATCGTAGCTAGAGTGTTCCTGTGGCTAGGAAAGTTTATATGGCCAGAAGATAATAACGATAATCTAGAAAACTGATGAGTTTTGAGTTACTAAAACAAGAAGTTGAGAAGGGACTTGCAGGCAGAAATGGAGGGATACCAATGGGCTTTGATAGACTAAATAGATACATAGGCATTAGAAAGTCTATGTACTATCTTATTGGTGGTCTCACTGGTTCCGGTAAAACTAGCTTTATAGATGATGCATTTGTACTAAATCCTGTAGACTGGACTCTATCACAAGAAGGTAGGGCTTCAGGTATAAAGGTGAAGGTGTGGTATAGATCTATGGAGCGTAGTAGAACATACAAGCTTGCTAAGTGGACCTCTAGGAAGATATTCCTTGACCATGGTATGATTATTTCTGTAAACAAACTCTTAGGCTGGACAGAGAAAATGAATAAGGATGAGCATGACTTATTTCTTAGCTATGAGGATTATATGAATAAGCTATCAGAGATAGTAACTATTATAGATGGTCCTGAAAATCCTGTAGGGATTGCTAAAGACTTAAAGAAGTATGCTCTAGAGCGTGGTGAGATAGTACAGCAGGATGATTACAACAAGCTGTACATACCTAATGATCCAAATGAGATAACACTAGTGGTGATAGATCACATAGGTTTGTTAAAGACAACTAGAGACCAATCAACTAAGAAAGAGGCTATTGACAAAATGAGTGATGAGCTGAGATATGCTCGTGACTTTTATGGATATAGTCCTGTAGTGGTTAGTCAGTTTAACAGGTCTATATCTAATCCTATACGGATAAAGAGTGGTGATGTTGAACCTCAGCTAGAAGACTTTGCAGATAGTTCATCTACACAGAACGATAGTGATGTGTGTATGGCTCTATTTGATCCTATGCGATATAATGTAGCAGACCCATCAGGGTATGACCTCAACAAGCTTAGAGATGAATACGGTGGTAAGTATTTTAGAAGCCTCCGTGTGATTAAGAATAGCTATGGTGAGGATGATATCAGGATTGGTCTTGCATTCTTAGGCCAGATAGGTATGTTCAAAGAGCTACCTAGACGTAAAAACATAACTGATGTAGACTATGAGTCTGTAGTTAATAAATCATTTTTTATATCATGACAGAAAAAACTAAAGCAATACAATTAATAGATAAGTTTGATCAGGCCACTGAATACATATTACCATCAAGGTTTGCAAAGAAATGTGCTATTATAGCAGCAGAAGAAATGATAAAAGAAACGGGTAGTAAGTATTGGTATAACGTTAAAAGAGAAATAGAAGAGTATGACTATAAGAGATAAACGACAAGCAGAGTTTGCTGATGTGTGGTGGAACCACGGTAAGTTTGGCATACTCAATCTATGTCCAAGGTTTGGCAAGATAAGAACTACAATAAACATCTTGAAGAAGATGAAAAAAGATTGTAGTGTACTTATTGCCTATCCTGATAACAAGATTAAGCAGTCTTGGATAGAAGAATTTGAAGAGATGGAATACATTAATGATAACATAACTTACACTACTCACAGGTCCTTACATAAGCAGGCAGGTACAGAGTTTGACATTGTTGTTATTGATGAGATACATTTATTATCAGAGGCCCAGATAGGTGTCTGTGTAGATTTATTTTCTGTCAATGATAAAATACTTGGTCTTACAGGCACCTTATCTAAATGGACCACCAAAACCTTAAGAGATGAACTTGGTATATCAGTAATTGCACATTACCCTATAGAAAAAGCTATTGAAGAAGATGTTATAGCTGACTACCAGATAAATGTAATTAAGGTGCCTCTAGATAACATAACTCGTAATGAGTATGGTAAGGGCAAGATTAAAAAAACAGAACTTCAACAGTTTAAATACCTCAGCGGTGTTATAAACAAGATGATGTACTCTGGTGGAAATAGTATGTTTATGCGCTTAGCACGTATGAGACTAATTCAAAATAGTTTAGCTAAGCAACAAAAAACTAAGCAAATATTGAATGATAACATGGAACAAAGAATACTAGTGTTCTGTGGTGTTACATCAATTGCAGATAGTCTTGGTATTCCTTCTTATCATAGCAAATCTAAAGACAAAGATGCTCTTAAGAATTTTGCAGAAGGAGAGGGTACACACATGGCGGTTGTAAAGATTGGTAATACAGGAGTTACATACAAGCCACTAAACAAGGTGATTATTAATTACTTTGATAGTAATGCAGAAAACCTAGCACAGAAAATAAACAGGTGTATGGCTATGGAATACAACACACCTGATAAGAAAGCAGACATATATATTATATGTTCTGATGAAGATGTAGAACAAAAGTGGCTCAATAAAGCACTCGAGTTCTTTGATAGAACTAAAATTATTTATAGATAATTTCGTATATTTGTATAAGTAAAATAAACTAAAATAAACTAAATAATAACTTAAAATTATAAGAGTATGGCAAGTCACATGATTGGCATCATAGGAGAGACAGGAACTGGGAAATCAACAGCTATTAAACATTTAAATCCAGAGGAAACTTACATTGTTAACGTAGCAAAGAAAGAATTACCATTCAAGGGGAGTGGTAAGCTCTACAACGCAGAAAACAAGAATTACAAAGAGGTGGATGATCCCACAGAGGTTACAAGACTCCTTAGAACACTCTCTGAAAAAGCACCTCACATTAAAAATATTGTTATAGAGGATAGCAACTACCTTATGGGGTTTAGAATGGTGGATAAAGCCACTGAGACAGGATTCATGAAATTTAGTGTAATGGCCAAAGATATGGTGGACATGTTTAGAACAGCACGTGCACTAAGGGATGACCTATGCATATTTTATTTCTCTCATCCAGAAACTATTGAGGATAGTGGAGAGATTATTGGCTATAAGATTAAGACAGCTGGTAAGCTTATTGACAACCAAGTGTTGTTAGAAGGCTTACTCACTGTATGTCTATATACACATGTAGAAGAGACTAAAGAGGGTGCACAATACTATTTCTTGACAAATAGATATAGAAAGAGACCAGCTAAGAGTCCTGCAGGAATGTTTGAAGAAACTAAAATACCTAACAACTTACAGCTCGTTAAAGATAGCGTGCTAGATTATTATAACTAAAATAAATAAACATTTAAATTTAAAATTATGAGTAAAATTGGAGGAGCATTAAGAACACAATCAAGCAGTTCAGAATCTTACACTAAAAAGGTGGGACTATTTGAAGCAAATATAGTTGCTATCAACCCTACAGCAGAAGAATACAGCAAAATCTTAGGAAGAGAAATCAATCCTGAGAGTAAGGCTACAGAATATCTAGGACAAACACGTGATGGTAATAACTATCTTCGTGTAGATGTGTGGCTTGAAGATGTAAAGAGTGCAGATCAATTCAAAGTGAGTTTCTTTCTAGAAGATAAAGAACGTGAGAATCGTGATGGAACTAAGAAACAATACATTAATAGTGTAGGAATGTGTGCTTGGGCTGATGATGAAAGCAACTTGTGGGAGTGGTTTACTAAAGACCGTGACTATCGTGTTGCATATGTTGGTGAGGAAGACTTGTATGAATTCTTACGTACATGGTTATCTAAACTAGATTATCGTAACCCACAAACTGAACTAGAATTAGATTGGAATAAGCTAATGCATGGTAATGTAAGTGAGCTCAAAGGTCAAATTGATGGTGATTATTGTGGAAGCATTACTGCTCTTGCTACAGTGGTGGTTAGAGAGCAAGATGGTGAAACTAAAGAATACCAAGGAGTGTATAACAAAGGATTCTTATCTGGATATGCTATGAAGCAATTCCGTGTAATGGATTATACAGACTCACGTATTGTAAGCAATCTTAAAAATAGAAAACCTCGTGAACTTAAGCCACATGAGCGCTTTGTTGTCCAAGTGACAGGTGAATATGGATGTAAAGATTATTACATTCTTAAAGAACTAGAGAACTATAACCCAGGAGATAATTTGGTTGCATCAGATAACTACATTTCTGATGATGGATCAGACTATTAATTAATCAGTTTAACTAATGATAAGCCCTCTGCAGTAATGTTGAGGGCTTTTTAATTACAAATTATGATAAGAGGTGCAAAGAGAGAAGAACTGACAGTGGAGAACATCCTTTCTAAAATATCTGAGTATGACATCTTTAGGTTTTATATGCCTATTAGTGATTGGAAGTTGGGACAAGCTACGTATTCTCCATTTAGAGATGAGAGAACACCTTCATTTCTAATTAGTGTAAGAGGTGATACAATTCGTTTTATAGATTTTGGTGACACAAGCTTTAAGGGTAATTGCTTTGAGTTTGTGAAGGTGCTATATAACATTCCTGATTTTCATAACACACTCAAAAAGATTGATGTTGATTTTGATTTAGGATTTAGTAGTGGACAGTCTTCAGGTGGATATAAGAAGATTACAAAGAAGTATCGTCAACCTGAAGTGGTAGAGAAAGATCGTTCTTTTATACAAGTGAAGACTAGAGCATTCACTCATGACGAGCTTGCTTATTGGAATGAATACTATCAAGATATAGATGATCTTAAAAACAATAACATCTTTTCTATTGAGGAGGTATATCTAAACAAGAAACGTATTGTAATACCAGATAACCAGTTAAGGTTTGGATACTTATACGATGGGAGTTGGAAGATATATAGACCATTTGCTAATAGAAGATGGAAATGGATGCCTAATAACGTACCTATTACAGCAATGGATGGTATAGATGACATCAAGAATTGTGATGGAGTTGCTTTTATTACTAAGAGCAAGAAAGACTATATGGTGATGAAGAAAATCTATCCACATTGTTGTGCTGTACAAAATGAGGGACTAGGATGCTTTTCCGATGAGAATGTACAGTTCTTAAAAGATAATTCAATAAAGCAAATACTATCATTTGATAGCGATGAGACAGGTGTCTCAAACAGTAAGAAAATCACAGACATGTTTGGATTTGAGTATTGCAATGTGCCTAGAAAGTTTCTTAAAGAAGGAATTAAAGACTGGGCAGATCTTGCAAAAGCTCACGGACTCAAAGTGATTGAAGATTATTTAATAAATAAAAACATAATACAATAAACATGGAAACAACAGTAGTACACAATGACGCACAAGCTAAAAACATTATACTTAGTGCACCCCTACCACAACAAACAAAAACCTACAAACCCATAAGTCACAGGGAACTTGTGGATTTAACACTAGAGAGTATTTATCAGTCAGGATTTAGTGTTGATAGTCAACATTATTCAACAGCTAGACAAGGTGATATTGCTACAGCTCGCTATGTAATTAATAATGTTGCAGATAGTGAGATGAAACTGCAGATAGCTTGGCAAAACAGTTATGATAAGTCAGCCAGCTTAAAGTTTGCTATGGGTGTAAAGATTATGATATGTAGTAATGGATGTGTATCAGGAGATATGGGATCATTTAAGAAGATTCATAAGGGTGATATACAAACATTCACACCGGCAGCAATTACAGAATACATTAAAAATGGTGGAGAAGCTTTCCAGCAAATGCAAAGAGACAGAGAACACATGAAAACTATTGATGTGCCCTCTAGAGCTCAGGCAGAACTTCTAGGGAGACTTTTCTTTGAAGAAAGAGCAATAGCCTCTAAGCAGCTAAACATCATTAAAAAGGAGCTAAATACGCCTACACATGATTATGGTGCTAATGGAAGCGTATGGGAGTTGTACAATCATGTCACATTTGCTATGAAGGAAGTGCATCCTAGTGATTGGATGAACAACCACATTCAAGTGCATGATTTCTTTAATAGCTATGCAAATGATACAGCAAATAATGTTAAAGCAGATGTGTTTGCAGCTGTAAGTATTAACCAATTAGATATGTTTTAATCATGACAGTGCTAGAATATACTAACAACTTAATACAATTGTTGAAGACCAATCCTGAGGTGGAAGACTATCAGGTGATTTATTCTCAAGATGATGAGGGCAATAGCTTTGGTAGAGTGGTGTTTACACCCACTGTGATGGTGGCTGATGGTTTAGACAATCAACACATTCAAGCTAAAGCTCCTATTCTTGAGGGAGAGAAACCAAATGTATTATGTATAAACTAATATTATGAACCAGAAGATTAAAATAGGAAATCTTACTGTTGATGTATTTTTCAACGAGTATGATAAAGTGAATAAGACTAGAAAACAGATTGCAGGTCATGAACTTACAAGACAAGACAAAGCAGCTATTGATAGAGGCTTAGACAGTACAGATTTTGGTGAGTTTTATAAGTATGAGAACGGTGATGTTGAAATCACAGGTATGTTTAACGTTATAAACAGTAGAGAAGATGAATTGGACTAATTTTAAAGAATACTTCCACCCATCGTGGCATGATAAAATGAAACCATTCATAGAGAGTGAAGAATGTGATGAGATATACGCATTCTTGAAGAAAGAGAGTAAGAGGGGTAAAGAAATTGCCCCTCTGTCATCTCAGGTCTATAGATGTTTCAAAGAGACACCACTGGATGAAGTGAAGGCAGTGATTGTGGGCATGTGTCCCTATCACACATTTAAAGATGGGCTACCTGTAGCAGATGGTTTACTTATGGGATGTTCTGTGACAGGCTATGTACAACCTTCATTAGCTAATTTCTATAAGGCACTAGAGACTGAGTTTCATAGAGGACTCAATCTAAGTTATGATGCATCCCCTGATGTAGCTTATCTAGCACATCAAGGAATTCTAATGCTTAATGTAGCGCTCACCACTGAGAAGAACAAAGCTGGTAGTCACATAGCTGCATGGGAACCATTCACAAAATACTTATTTGAAGAGGTTCTCAATCATTTAGGTGTGCCTTATGTCTTTCTTGGTAAAGATGCAGCTGCATATAAGAAATATACAGGAATATTCACACATGTATTTACATTGAGTCATCCAGCTAGTGCCTCTTACAAGGGTGTAGACTGGGACTCAGAAGGTGTATTTACAAAGGTGGACACATTAATTTATGAAACTAACGGATATAGCATCAGCTGGCTAAAAGATGATGAGATTCCATTTTAAAAACAGAAAACATGAGAGGAATATTAACAGAAGATCCTGGATATCTACAAATAGGAGATGAGATAGTTACTAACGCAGGTTCAGAAATGAGATATTATCTAGTGGAAGAAGTTCCACGAGTTAGTACAAAGAAAACTTGGTATGATGGACGCACTAGATATATAGCTGTAAAGTGTAAAACTGTTGTAACACAGAAAACCACTTCACATACAAGTCCATGGACCGGTAAGACTTGGTCTAACACTTATAAAGCATATGAGTTTAAGGTGCCTGATGACAATGATGTAACAGTGAAAGTAGATTTAAATTTTAAACAAATATATATTGTAAATAGAGACAAATGGAATCAGTAAATAAAGCAATTAATATAGACGACCTCCAAGTAGGAGATGAAGTGATAGTGAGAGGTATAGACCTCAACTATATGGTGATTGTAAGACCCCCAAAACAGAAACAATACAAAAATATCCACGGAGCACCTTACACTGCATGGATAACAGCTGTCTGTAATAGAATCAACAGTAAGTTTGGGAAACGATCTGCTGATGATAAAGAGAACGTAAGATTTGATTTTTATTATAAATCAATCTGGTTAGTTAAAAGATTAGGAATAAATAAATAAACAAACAGAACAATGATTTTAGAAAAACAGAAAGAAGCAAATGTTCTCCAAACACAACAGAGTAGTGAGAGCGTAAAGATGTCCCTAGACTTAGAATCTGCACAAGTGTTAATGCAAATGCTTAGTAAGAATTTGTATGCAGATGCAATAGGTTCTACAGTGAGAGAGTGTGCAAGTAATGCACTAGACAGTCACAGAAGAGCAGGTGTTAACAAACCAATTGTTGTTAGCCTAGGTAGAAACAACCAAAACAACTATGAGTTTTCTGTAGAAGACTTTGGTATTGGTTTAGATGATGTAGATGTAAAAAACATCATTAGCAAGTATGGTAAGTCAACAAAGCGTGACAGCAATACAGAGCTAGGTATGATGGGCTTAGGTTTTAAAGCACCACTAGCTTATTCCTCTAGCTTTTATTTCAGAGCTAGAAAAGATGGAATGGAGCGCAACTACATGATGTATGAGGGAGAAGATGTAAACACTATTGATCTACTATCTTCATCTCCTACATCTGAACCAAATGGTGTGAAGATAACTATTCCTGTTAAGTGGGTGGATAAGAATGATTTTAGAAGCAAGATAAAAGAGCAGCTGGCTTATTTTCAGAGTGTGTATTTTGATGTTGAGGATATAGACAACAACTTCTTAATTCACAGATCAAAGATATTCCAGTTCTCAGAGCTTGCTAATGATATGCATTTACATGTCTGTCTTGATGATGTCTACTATCCACTAGACTTTCAAAAGCTTGGTATAGATGAAATAAGAATGCCCGTTGGTTTGAGATTTAGTTTGACAGATGGATTATTTCCTACACCAAACAGAGAATCTCTTAGATATACCAAAGAAGCTAAGGGTGTTATTCTTAAGAAGATAGAAGAGCTAGCAAATTATGTAGTGAGTAAGTATAATGAGAGTATTGAAGAAAAAGACAACCTATTTGATGTAATGCGTTATTACAAAGATAAGGAAAGAACAGTGGATATTGTAGGTCACAAATTTGATGCTAATCTACTACAAAAGTTTAGCACTATAGCTTTTGCAAAGCCTACAGTGGATAAAGTTAAACTTATCGATCTATCAAGGTTTTGTGATAGTGGAGCAGATGAGTATCTACTGAGTGAGTATAAGATTTTTTATAAGCTAAGCAATGACAGACTGCAAACTTTTAAGGAAGACGATGTATGGAGAAACTCTATTTCTTGGAAAGACTTCTATGAGAGTAAGTATATGCTTATTAAAGAAACACCTAGAGGTAACAAGAAGTCCTATCTAAGACACATCTGTAAAGATAGAACAAAGTTTATCAAGAAGCGTAACTCACATGTGTTAGGTAGTAGACTCCTGCTAGGATACAAGAACTATTATCAAATACTTGATCTTAAAAATCATCCTAAGGGTGAGTGGAGAGAGCGAATTAAGGAGTTTCAGTGGATGATAAATGAGTTTATTAGTTCTCTATCTGTAGTAGATGATATAGAAATTGATCAGCAATGGCTTGATGATAAGAACGCAGCTGTTGCAGCTAAAAGAAAGCTCACTATATCTACCACCGGTCCTAAGTTACAAGGAGAAATTCCTTGTAAAATAGCAGATAGTTTGCTTAGATATGTGGATGGTCAAAACTGTAAGTTTGTAGCTGATAAGGTTAATGTTGACACTCTCACTGGTGGTCCGTTACACATCTATGCTAAACATGATGAAGCTTCTCTACTTGATGCAATCTATGAAATAGGTACATACAACAACTTTAAACTCATCACTGTAAGCAACAGAGAGTTTGAAGGACTAGAGAGTTTAGATGTACCAGAGCTCACAAACTATCGTACATTTATTACAGCAGGCAGTTTGAAGTTTAAGCAGATTGTAACTGCCAGTCTTATTTATAAATTGCAGAAAGAGTATTCAGAAAGCTTTTCTAACGCTTCTTATTTAGAAGTTGTTAACAAAACGCTTGCTGATCAACTATCTCAGCTTTCAAACTATAAGACCAGCCATTATCCTAGCAGACCCAATGATTCTACAAATAGTATAACAAAAGAGTGGATTGATTATGCTACAAATAAGTGTTTGTTTGATCCTGCAATATATGGAACTTATCTAACTGTTTCAAATGTTCTTGAAAAGCACTATTATATAGAGCTGTTCTGTAGCAGACTACATTGGAATAACAAAAAAAAGTTTCATAGAGCTTTCTATGATATGATGACCCATCATGGATTGTTAGGTAGAATAAAACCTGAGGAAAAGGTTGATAATGAGTAAAATAACAGAGGGAGACTACAATCATCTCCCTCTTTTTTTGTATATTAATAAATAAAAACAATTAAAAACAATGAGTAAATTTCTAAGTTTAGAGTGGTTCAAAGGAAAAGTGGAGCACTCAATCGACAAAGTGGTAACTAGTAAACTAGAACACTTAATGAATGAAGAGGAGGGACAAACTAATGCAGAAGCATTATCTCCTTTCAAAAACGTAATGCTTGTTAACGATGCACTAACTATTGTTATGTCTGATGGATCCATCATGACTAAAAGTGATGCTACAGAAGAAGACTATCAAGCTGTGCTAACAGCAACGTCTGTAGCTGACTTAATTCAACTAGTTAGTGATCCAGAAGTTGTTAGTGAACGCATTGAGAAAGAAGCTGAAGCTAAAAGAATGAAAGCTTTGATTAAGGGGATATCAATCCTTGAAGAAAGTGGTGAGTTTACAGTGGAAGGCACTACAGTGTATTTTAAGGGACTATCTAGAAGCTTACCACAGTTGCTGGTAGAACAGCTAATAGAAGTGGTGTCTAATGCTCAGGAAAACAATGTAGCACTAGAGAATTGTGATGAGTATGTTTCTCTTAAAAGATTCTTTATGTGGTGTTGTCTTAATCCAAGAGCTGAGGTGGCACATGAACTATACAGATTCTTGAAAGAGAATAGTTTCCGCATCACTAAGCAAGGATTCTTTGTAGCGCTACGTAATGTTGTTACACTACATGGAAGTCCAGAGCTTGTACATTTCATCTCTAACAGCTATAACAAAGTGAAAGCTGTATGGAAGAAGAGTCCAGATGATTACACTGTGTTCTTAGAAAATGGTGTATATAAGATTGTTCACGAGAGTAATCTATGTGAAACTAAAACAGAGTTGATTGAAGAGGAGTGGGATGATTTTGAAGAGTGCTATGTAGAGTGCGAACCATATGAGACTAGTTACGAAACTCCTATTAATCATGGTAAGAATATAGGTAAACTTACAGATTTATATCTAGACCTACCTAATAGACATGAGAATCGCTTTACAGATGATTGGACCAAGACGTTTGACATTCGTATTGGTAAAGTGGTGAACATGCCTAAAGAGGATTGTAGCTGGTCAACACAAGATTGTGCTGCAGCTGGTTTACATTTCACTTCTGACCAGATACATTATGTAGGCTGTGGTGATCAGTCTGTATTGGTTCTCATCAATCCAATGAAGGTGGTTGGTATTGGTAAACATAAGGGTAGATGTTATGAGTATCTTCCTATTATGACTGTATCAAGAGAAGAAGCCACCAAAATCTTACACGATAGTCAGTTTGACACTCTTCAGTTAGATGAGAATTATGCTATTCGTGAGCTTGAGTCTTTAGAACAGAAGGTGCAAGAAGGATTTGTAGCAGAGAGCTCTAAATATGAGTTCAACTTACCACAAATCTCTATGTCTGAGATACGTAATATTGCTAAATCTCTAGACAGCATGAAGGCTGAAATTAGTAGTCGTGTAGTATTAGTAGATTAATTAATTGGGGAGTAATAGATTTTTCATTAAATTTGTTACTCCCTTTTAATTTACTCTCATGCCACGTAAAACCACCAAAAAGTCTAGAGTTCCTAAAACCAGGAACGCTGGTACAATGACAGAAGCTGCATTTTGGTCTATGATAAGAAGTGCTTTACGTCAGAAGAGTAGATGGTGGAAGCCTGTATCACAATGTAGAGAGCTTGCTAAAAGAGAATACAAAGGGACAAACAAAAGACAGAGGTGGGAATATCAATGCAATAAATGTAAGAAGTGGTTTAAAGCAACAGATATTAATGTTGACCACATAAAGCCAGCAGGCAGTTTAAACTGTGCTGCAGATCTTCCTTTGTTTGTAGAAACCTTATTTTGTGAGGTGGACAACTTACAGGTGTTATGTACAACATGTCATAACAAGAAAACACAATTAGAGAAACAATTAAAAAACAAGAAATAATGGACAGAGAATTATTAAAAAGCATTACAGAACCTACACATTATGAATCAGAAGCACCACTAGATGTCATAGACTTCTGTCAGATGTATAACATTTCTTTCACTCGAGGAAACATAATTAAGTATCTTGTTCGAGCAGGAAAGAAGAATGATGAGCTGCAAGATTTGCATAAAGCTCTAGACTACCTAATAAGAGAAATAGAATATCTTAAAAACAAACAACAATGATACAGGGGAAAACAAATACAGAAGCAAACTATAGGGCTGTCATGTTGGACAGCTCTAGTTCTTTAAAAGACTTCTCAATGGACAGAAGAAAATACTACAAGAAGTATATTCTTAATGAGCCAATGAATGAGAAAGAAACTGGTGCAGCTAATATGGGTAGGTTAGTAGAAACTATACTTATGGAGCCAGAGCTATTTGATGAGAAGTTCTATCTTTCTTCTTGTGAGAATGTTCCTACAGGACTCATGCTTGATTTTGTGGAAGCATTATACAAAGCCACCACTAATGCTACAGATGAAAACACTGGAGAAGTGAATAAAGATTTTGAAACACTATCTAAAGAAGCTTATGAGATGTCTGGCTTTAAACTTAAGTATGAGAGTGTAATGAATAAGTTTATTGATTCTGATGCTCAGATGTATTATGATGAGATAAGAAAGGTGAGAGCAAACAATCTGACAGTGGTGAATAACATGGAGATTAACATAGCTAATAAGATAGTGAATACACTTAAATCAAACCCTGTCACTGGTCCTATATTTAGCCTAGTGAATAGTGAGCGCTACACTGTGTTTAATCAACTACAGGTGGAGGATTATACAATGATGGGACATCAGTTTAAGTCTATGATGGATCTTGTAGTGATAGATCATCACGAGAAGACAATACAGGTGTATGATTTGAAATGTACATGGAACGTAGAGAACTTCTTTGAAGAATACTATCTCTATAGAAGAGCGTACATACAAGCATATCTGTATAAGAAAGCAGCAGAAAGCCTAGCTGATGATGTAAATGCTGAATATTACAACTATCAGGTGCTTCATCCTAGATTTATTGTTTGTGACAGTGGTGATTATTATGCTCCACTCATTTATAAGCTTTCAGATGAGGATATGATAGATGCTAATATAGGATTTGAATACAAAGGAAGAAGATATCCAGGTGTTAAAGAACTTGTTGCCTCTTTAAAATGGGCACGCACTACAAACACATGGAATATTAGCGTTGAAAACTTTGTAGAAAATGGTGTAGTTAAATTACGTAATAGATAAAAAGCATATGGAAAAACCGACAATAACAAGCATATTTATAGTGCCCACATTAAAGGTGCCTAAAAATACATTAAGAGAGAACGGATTCATCAATGCATATATAAAGGATGAGAATAGAGATATAGAATATAAAGATTGCATCTATTTACTATTTCATCCTAAAGACGTTATTATGTTCAGAGAGTTTCTTGATAACGAACATGAGAGAACAGAGAGCATAATAGAAGATTATGACTATGATGGAGGGTTTATTGTCACTGTATATAAACTAGATAATAAATGGGACAAAGACTTTGCTCTAGTGAAGCAGGGTAAGTATTCTAAAACATCAGAAGATTTTCAGAAAATGTTTCCAAAAGTGCTCAAACTTACTAAGAATGGGCTATATAGAGATGAACTGTCTCTACAATTCAGAGTGTTTAATAAAACCAACGACATGATTGAATACTGGCAAGATAAGCTAGGTGTTGATTGGGATGAGAACTTTGAAGTGTGGGAGGGATGGAATGAATCTCTAGAGATATTGACTGAAGATAGATTAAAACAATTAAAAGATGAAAAAAGTGAATAGATTAATCCAAGAATGTAGCAGAATTTGCGGTAAGAATATCAGAGGTAAGTCTCGTGTTAGAAAAACTGTATACGCAAGAGCTATTTTCTATACAATTGTAAAATCACTGCATCCAAAATTATCACTAGCAGCTATAGGTAATCCAGTAAATCGTGATCATGCAACTGTGTTGTATGGTTTGCGTAGTGCTAAAGATACATACATGAAAGATGTTATGTATCAAGTCATGTACACTGAGGTGATAAGCAAGGTGAACGCAAACCCTGATAAGTTTGATGTTATGCAACATACAATGATAGAGATAGATCCAAAAACGTACAAGTTACTTAATGAGCTTAAGTCAAACTTAAAAAGAACATTAGGAGAGAACGATAAGCTAAAGAGCCAGATGAAGAATAAACGTTTACTCAATGCCATCTCTGAGATGCCTGAAGAGAAAATAGATGACTTCATTGACACAAGACTTATACCATATACTAAAATGATTAAAACAACAAAATATGAAAACTGATAAAATAATTAGCGAATATCCGAACACTGTAATACAACTTAAAGAATTCTTCTTAGATAAGCTAGTGGAATCATTCAATGAGTTTGATGATGATGTAGACTTTAAGAGGTTTATGGTGGAGTCTGGTATTACAGATGACCAAATTACTAATGTATTAGAGGGCAATCCTAGATCATGCTTTGATATGTTTGACAAGCACAATCTAATATTGAGTGTGGTGTATGAGAAGAAAGGATTTACATTCTTCTTTAACGATGATAGCACTACTAAAAAAAGTTATTTTGATACTAGACTAGAATGTGAAAAAGCTGCTCTTGAGACAGCTATTGATCTACTTGAACAGCTTCTTACATCTGAGCAAGAGGAAGTTGAACAAGATGATAACGAGAATAAGTAAATAAACTTTTTAAGCGCTCAGAAATCCTGCAAATAATTGTCGTAGATTTGTTGTTCTGCCAATAATTTTTTGGTAGGATTTCTGAGTTTTTCACATTCAAATTTATAGTATGAATAATAACATTTTTATGCCGAGGGTAAACATTCTACCCTACGAGTACCCACAGCTTTTAGACTACAAAGACGCAATCAGACACTCATACTGGATTGATACAGAGTTCAACTTTACAGAAGACATACAAGACTTCAAGGTGAATATTTCTGCACAGGAACGTGATGTAATTAAGAAAACCATGCTTGCTATTGCACAAATAGAGGTGAATGTAAAAACCTTCTGGGGTGATTTGTATAAACGTATGCCTATTACAGAAGTAGGTGATGTGGGATTTACATTTGCTGAATCAGAGGTGAGACATAAAGATGCTTATGCTAGGCTGCTTAGAATACTAGGACTTGAAAAAGAATTTCAAAGTGTTATTGAAGTGCCTGCTATTGCAGGTAGACTTAAGTACTTAAAAAAATACCTAGATGGTACACGTTCTAGAGATGATAAGATGTATACTAAATCTGTACTGCTGTTTTCTTTATTTATAGAGCATGTAAGCTTATTTAGCCAGTTCTTGATTATGATGAGCTTCAATAAAGAAAAGAATGTGTTTAAAGGCATATCTAATGTTGTAGAAGCAACATCAAAAGAAGAGGAGATACACGGTAACTTTGGAGCTGAGCTCATTAACATTATTAAGAAAGAGAATCCAGAGTGGTTTGATGAAGAGTTTCACAACCTGATTTATTCAGCATGTAATAAAGCTTACGCAGCTGAGTGTGGTATTTTAGATTGGATCTTTGAACAAGGAGAACTTAGCTTTCTTACTAAAGAAACAATCCAGCACTTCATCATGAACCGCTTTAACAACTCTCTTAAGAAGATTGGTATGAATTCATTATTTGATGTTGATAATGAGCTACTTAAGTCAACCAAATGGTTTGACATAGAAATCACTGCAACTAAAGAGGGGGACTTCTTCTATAAAAAGCAGGTGGATTATAATAAAAAGAGTAAGAGTATAACTGCAGATGATTTATTTTAAAATGGAATATAAAAGATATTACTGGCTTAACGAAGAAAGCAGAACATTTTTATCACGGGGGTATATAAGTGAATCTCCTGAACAAAGAATTAGAGATATAGCAAACATAGCTGAGAAATACCTAAACATACGTGACTTTGCTCACAAGTTTGAAGACTACATGTCTAGAGGTTTCTATAGTTTGTCTACACCTGTGTGGATTAACTTTGGAAAGCAAAAGGGACTTCCTATTAGCTGTTATGGATCTAATGTAGACGATACACTAGATAGCATACTAAATGCTGGTAGAGAGATTGGTATGATGTCTAAGAATGGTGGAGGCACAAGTGCTTATTTAGGAAACATTAGACCACGGGGTACAGATATTAGTACAGGTGGTAAAGCTGATGGTCCTATCCATTATGCAAGAATCTATGACACTGTTGTAGATGTATGCAAACAATCTGAAGCAAGACGAGGAGCTTGTGCTGTATATCTACCTGTAGAACATGCAGACATAGAAGATTTCTTAGATATTGGTACAGAGGGTAATCCTATTCAGAATCTACAATATGGTGTCACTGTAACTGATGCATGGATAGAGGAGATGAAGAATGGTGATAAGGATAAGCGTAGAATATGGGCTAAGATTATACAAAGACGTAATGAGTTTGGGTTTCCATACATTATGTTTAAGGATAATTCAAACAATGAGACATCTCCTTATAAAGAGCTTGGGTATGAAATTACAGCAAGTAACTTGTGTAGTGAGATACAGCTTCCTACAGACACCTTCCACAGTTTTGTGTGCTGTTTAGGATCTATCAACTTGTTGCACTGGGATGAGATAAAGCATACAGATGCTGTAGAGACATATGTATTGTTTCTTAATGCTGTGATTAATGAATTCATTCAGAAAGCAGAACATCTTCCTGGAATGCGTAGAGCTTGGAAGTTTGCTAAAGATCACAGAGCTATTGGACTAGGTGTTTTAGGATACCACTCATTATTTCAATCTAAGCTCATTGAGTTTGAATCTCTAGAAGCTAAGCAACTCAATCATGAAATCTTTAGTACACTCAAAGAGAAGAGTGAAGCTACATCACGTTGGTTGCACGATGCTAAAGGATACAAGTCTATTAGAGAGGGCTATGCTAATACAACACTTATGGCTATAGCACCAACTAAGTCTAGTTCATTCATTCACGGACAAGTGAGTATGGGTATTGAACCTATCAAGTCTAACTATTTCATTAAAGACTTAGCCAAGAGCAAGACAGTGTATAAGAATCCACTCTTAGAAGCTGAACTTGAGAAGTATGAAATGAATAATGATAAGACATGGGAGTCTATTCTTAAGAAAGATGGAAGTGTACAACACTTAGACTTTCCTACAAAGGCTGTATTTAAATCCTTTATAGAGATAAGTCCTAAAGAGATAGTGCTGCAAGCAGCTCAAAGACAGAAGTTTATTGATCAGTCACAAAGCTTAAACCTAATGATACATCCTAGTGTTAAAGCTAAAGACATCAATCAACTCTATCTATATGCACATGAGGAGGGCGTTAAAACTCTCTATTATCAGTTTAGTCAGAGCTCAGCTCAAGCATTCGCAAGAAACATTCTTGAGTGTGCAAGCTGTGAGGGCTAAGCAGATTAGTTAAAAAATACACAGTTGTGTATTGTGGCATTGATTTAAATTTTATACATTTGACAACACTCTTGTTAGATTTGAATTAAATGCTTCTGTTCTGTTTTTAATTGTGAAAAGGGCCTCGGAGAAATCTGGGGCCTTTTTTTGCTATCTAGAACAGAGCAAGTTGAAGAAAAATTAGTATATTTGTATGTAACAAGAAACAATTAAAAATGGCAAAAAAACAAGAAACTACAGACAAGTTCCAAGAAGCATTGGAACGATTAAACAAGCAGTATGGTAAGGGAACAGTACTAGCGCTGGACAGTAAAACAGAAGGTAATTATGATGCAATCAGTACAGGGTCAATTGGTTTTGACTGGATCACATTAGGTGTTGGTGGCTTTGTAAAAGGTAAAATGTATGAACTCATGGGATGGGAAGGTACAGGTAAATCTACAATATGTGGACATGCTGTAGCTAGTTGTCAGGCCCAAGGAGGTAAAGTGGTATTTATTGACGGTGAGCATGCTGTTGATAAGAATTACTTTGAACGATTAGGTGTAGACACTACAAAAATGTTAATAGCTCAACCATCATCTGGTGAAGAGGGTTTTAACATTGCAGTAGAAATGATGTCAACTGGTGAGGTGGATCTTATTATTATAGATTCAGATTCTTCTTTGATACCTAAGTCTGTATTAGACGGTGATGTAGGTGATCATGCAATAGGTAAGAAAGCTAGATTGAACAGTAGCGCTTATCCAAAGATCAAAAGTATAGCTCATAACACAAACACATGTGTGATAGTTATTTCTCAATACAGAGAAAAGATTGGTGTTATGTTTGGTAACCCTACAACTACACAAGGTGGACATGCACTAAAGTTTTATTCTGATGTAAGAATAGAAGTGGCTAGGTCATTGATGAAAGATGGAACTGAAGTTATTGGTAACCTTACTAAAGTGAAAGCTACTAAGAACAAGATGAGTCCTCCTTACCAGAAGTCAGAGTTTGAGATAATTTATGGTGTTGGTATTGATAGAGTGAGTGAAACTCTTCAGTTACTACATGATCTTGAACTAGG
>TARA_R110000868_G_scaffold163800_2_pt1 | contig 23550 bp, 17 predicted proteins | sample TARA_R110000868 | Tara Oceans TARA_R110000868 (sample SAMEA4397489) | marine metagenome | biome: Polar Biome; feature: [SRF] surface water layer (ENVO:00010504); material: water (ENVO:00002006), including particulate matter (ENVO:01000060) such as... | depth 5 m | reverse complement strand
CCCTGTACCATAATTCCACCATCCCCGCCAGTTCCATGGATGGTACACTTGGTTATAAGGGATAAGTTCCGCAGGACCTGTGAACAGATCCCAATCCAAGGTATCGGGCACCCATTGGCCTTGTGTAGGTGGGTTAAGGCCTTGTGGCCATATAGGTCTATTGGTAAAGGATTCCACTTTTGTTATTTCACCAATGGCCCCACTCCAAATTAATTCACAGGTTTTGGCCACTCCTTCGCCAGAGGCGCCTTGGTTCCCCATCTGAGTGGCCACATTATGCTTCTTGGCCAACTTGGTCAATAATCTGGATTCGTAGACCGAGTGTGTAAGCGGTTTTTGTACATAAACGTGTTTTCCACGGATCATGGCCTCTGCTGCTACAATAGCGTGGGTATGATCGGCAGTGGCGATCAAAACGGCATCAAATTCATTGGCCATTTCATCGAACATAACCCTAAAATCTTTGTATTTTTTGGCATTTGGAAAGTGATCAAAACAATCCTTTGCATATTTCCAGTCCACATCACAGAGTCCGACAATGTTTTCGCTCTCTAAATTTTTCAGGTTTCCAAACCCCATGCTTCCTACTCCTACTCCAACAATATTCAATTTATCACTAGGTGCCTTATGTCCCAGTCCCGAAATAACATTACTAGGGAGAATGGTAATACCGGCAGCGGCCACTCCCGTTTTACTGATAAATGATCTTCGTGTAATTGGTAGGGGCGTGTTTGGTTCTTTTTTCATAGTAAGGATTGTATTATTTGTTTTATAGGTTTTTGAAATGCAGTTAAGGCTCTCTAAATTCGGAAAAATATTGTTCTTTTTAGTTGAAATATGAAAAAAAGGCTCAGAAAATCAACAAATTTTCAATTTTACTTCGGTTAAGCCCGTGATCGGATAAGCCCTAATATTATAGATGTGTGATTAGAATAGTATTCATAGCTAAGCTTAAAAAAATCAAACGACCATAACCCCAACATAATTTTCATCTTGCTTATGGTAAAGTATACGGGTAATTAGCCAAATAATCCCTCACTTAAAATAAGCTAAATTTTATTATCCTAGTTAATCTATAGATTTAATATAAATAATTATATTCGCAGTCGATAAATTTTTATTTCCATGTCCATCTATTTCAAAACCATTGCATTCCTTACTATGATCCCTCTGATGGTTCCAAACCTTCGGGCCCAAAAAAATGTTGAGTCACAGCAAGTACTATGGACACGCTATAATCTTAAAATAGATATCAACGACACTTATTCCATAAAACAAGAATTGGAAGAAAGAACCTATTGGTTTCCATGGCGCCAACATCAATTTATAACCAGAACCCTATTGGATAGAAAACTGGGAAAGGTTTGGAATGTGGGAATCGGGATGGTTTCCTCCTTACAATCACTTCCCCATGATCCAGAAATCCCGATTACAGAGACCAAGGCAGAACTGAGGCCTATGTTGGAAATTGGGTATTGGTCACCGATTTCAAAAAAAATTGGGCTTCATCATAGGTATTGGTCGGAATTTAGATTTTTTGAACAAGCCAATGGGGCCTTCGATTTTGCCAATAACAGAACTAGATACAAACTGGAACTCCGATATGCTGCCACACCTCAAATAAACTTTAAGGCATTTGATGAAATTCTATTGAATATTGGAGGAGAAATTGGTCCAAATGTATTCGACCAAAACCGCTATGGTGCCAGCATACAATATATGCCCGTTGATAAACTAGGATTTGAAGTAGGTTATATCAATTGGTTTCAACAACAAAAAACAGGTGTTGATTTCTACAACCGACACATCATAAGATTAACGATCCACCAAAACATCAAACTAAAATCCCAAAAAAAATAGAACTATGTCAGAATTATTAAACCTATTGACGATTCCTTTTCTTTTGGCCATGTTCTTGGCCATTAATATGGGTGGCAGTGGAACAGCTCCGGCTTTTTCGGCCGCCTATGGTGCCGATGTCATAAAACGGACCATGATACCGGGACTGTTTGGGATAATGGTACTTGCAGGGGCTTTGATTGCCGGTAAGGAAGTCTCCCTTACCCTGGGCACGGGATTATTGGAACAATCTTTTTTTACGCCTATCAATACTTCGGTAATACTGCTTTCAATTGGACTTTCCCTGTTAATAGCGAATCTAATTGGCGTACCACAATCCACCAGTCAGGCAAGTGTATTATCCATTGCAGGCGCTGCGACCGCTTTGGACGGCCTAAATACAAGAAAACTATTTTATGAAATAATTCCAACATGGGTTGTACTTCCCATAATTTCATTTCTAATAATACTAGTGGTACACAAATGGATTTTTCCTATTCTTAAGGACAAGGTCTTTACCACTGATTATTCACATCTAAAAGAACATAAGGTATTAAAAGCCCTGCTGATACTTTCTTCCCTTTATGTGGCTTTTTCAATTGGAGCAAACAATGTGGCCAACGCAGCTGCCCCCATAGCTTCACTCACAGCCAATGAAATAGGTATGGGCACCTTACAAAACTTTCAACCGATCATCATTCTATCGGTCTTGATAGTTGCGCCCTGTTTTGCCATCGGGAGTTCTCTTATGGGTCACAAAGTAACCCAAAAAACAGGAAAGGAAATAGTAGAGGTCAGCCCTTTCTACGCTACCGTAATTGCCTTAATAGTTGCCAGTCTTTTGCTGTTTGCCTCCCTTTCAAAAGGAATTCCAACATCTTTGGTCCAACTTAATGCAGCAGGGTTCATTGCTTTGAGCGTAAGTAAAAACGGATTTAAGAATACGTTTGCCAATAAAACGGTAAAACGCTTTTTTACGGTTTGGGCAGTAGCTCCAATATTTGCCTTTATTTTTACTTATGCCTTAATAACATTATTAAATTAAGAAGGACATTGCAAACAATCATAAATGGGATGTTAACCGTTGAAACAAAAAACTCGATATGGAAAAGTGGATAATTTATACGATTTTTGCTTAGTTTATGCCCAACTATTGTTGATCAACCATGTCCAAAGCTCTTTACCGCGTATATGTTGTGGAATTATCCAAGCGCGTTTTTACCGAAAATGCCAAGTTTAGGGCTGCCAATCCACAGTATAATGGGGTATTGGAATGCCTATATGTAGGTATGACCTCTAAGCTTCCCAAGGAACGTTTTGAACAACACAAGACGGGGTACAGAAACAAGAAGGGCCACAAGTTATCTTCCAACATAGTTGAAAAATACGGCCTGTATTTAAGGCCCAGTCTTTACAATCATATAGACCCGGTATTGACCAGGGCCGAGGCATTGGAAATAGAGGAAGGTCTGGCCTTGGAATTAAGACGTGAGCGTTATGCTGTTTGGTATAATTGAGTAGGTGTGGATACTGAACAAAATTTCCTAAATTTAATCAATCCATAATTTTCATGATAAAAAGCGTCCTAGTCTTAATTGCCCTTAATATTTATTTACACGGCCATTCCCAAATACTCAAAAAGGAAATACCCGATAAACTGGTAGTACTCACTTTTGATGATGCTCCCGCCAGTCAGTATTCCGTTGTAGCACCAATGTTAAAAGAGTTTGGTTTTGGGGCTACTTTTTTTGTGTGTGAATTCCCCCCGAATTATAAGGACAGTACCTTGTACATGAATTGGCGACAGATCAAGACTCTGGACAAGATGGGCTTTGAAGTTGCCAATCATACCCATACCCATGCCAATGTAAGCAAACTGTCCCAAACGGAATTCAATGCAGAGTTGGAATACATTGAAAACAAGTGCGACTCCTTAGGGATTACCAAACCACAAAATTTTGCCTATCCCGGTTATGGATTAAACGCCAACACCCTTATATTTCTGAAGGAAAAGGAATATACTTTTGCGCGCGTTGGGGGAAGCAGAGCTTATGACCCCTTGGTTGACCACCCCTATCTAATACCCAGTTGGGCAACCGATACTGAAAACAAAAATGAAATATTGGCTTCACTGGACCAAGCCAAAAATGGAAAGATTGTGGTACTGACGCTTCACGGTGTACCGGATATGGAGCACCCTTGGGTAAATACACCACCTGAACTCTTTAGGGAATATCTTCTGTATTTGTCCGACCATAATTTTAAAGTGGTTTCCCTTAAGGACTTAAAGGCCTATATTAATGTGGACGAAGCCAAAAGAATAATTTCTCCCGACTTAAAAAAAAAACTGAGTAACTAAATGCTACCTCCATGAAAAAACTTGCACTGCTTTTTCTTATAATGATTTCCATACACTCGGGAGCTCAACAAACCATAGATCTTTATTCCTCAACAATTCCCAACAGTAAGTCAAACGGAATTAAGGAAATTGAATTGGAAAATGATGGTCAGTTCTTTGGATATAAAAATGTCTCCCAACCCAGCTTAAAAATTTACCTTCCTGCGGAGCAAATAGCAACGGGAACAGCGGTAATTATTTGCCCTGGTGGTGGATATGGTATGGAAAGTTTTAAGTTGGAAGGTATAAAAATTGCTGAGACCTTTTTGCAAAAGGGGATTGCTGCTTTTGTTTTAAAATACCGTTTGCCCAGTGATTCAACTATGGTCGATAAAAGTATAGGGCCATTACAGGATGCCCAGCAAGCTTTGAAAATAGTACGGCAACGGGCTAAAGAATGGCACTTGGATACGGAAAAAATAGGAATTATGGGGTTTTCTGCCGGTGGCCATTTAGCCTCAACGGCAGGAACGCATTTTAACAAGTCCTATATCCCAAATATTGAAGGTATAAATTTAAGACCCAATTTTATGATTTTAATTTATCCCGTAATAAGTATGAAAGACCAATTGACCCACAATGGTTCCCGCGAAAATTTACTAGGGAAATCAGCTACAGAGGAACAAATTTTAAATTTTTCAAACGAACTGCACGTCAACGCAAATACCCCGCCCACTTGGTTGACCCATACTGGTGATGACACTGTAGTACCCGTGGAAAACAGTATCCGCTTTTACCAAGCATTGGTTCATTACAAAATACCATCAGAAATGCACCTATATCCAAAAGGCAATCATGGTTTTGTTTTAAGTTTACCTACGGAGGAATGGATGCAACCACTGTTTTCCTGGATGGAAAAAAGTGGACTAGTAAATCAATAATTCCCTTTTTGAATGACCAATGACCAGAACCAACTCCCATGAACAATTTTTCCACTAAAATATTTTTCTTTTGTGTAGTCTGTCTTAATGCCACATTAGGTCATACCCAGGAAATGTTATTTAAAAATATTACTATCGTCACCGGTAATTCTGCTAGCCCAGTAGAGCACAATATAGCAGATCTATTAAAAAATAGATTGCAGGAAATCCCAAACATTCAAGTTAGTCTGCAGACCGAAACAAAGGAGCTACAGAGCAATCCAAGTGAATTGCAAATTCTTTTGGGCACCCCAGGGCACCATTCCTTGCTGAACGCCCAATTTAAGAAATTGAGAATTCCTAAGCTATCCACTTTGGCCCCAGGTCCCGAAGGGTTTCTATTACAATCCGTTGATGGCCCCAACAGTTTAAATTTAATTGCCGCTGGTTTCGATGAGCGGGGTTGCCTATATGCCGTTGGGGAAATATTGAGGCAATTGGTTTATAAGGAAGGCCAACTGGCCCTACCCAAAAATTTAAACATTAGGACGGCTCCTGCCTTTGAAATCCGTGGGACACAAATTGGGCAAAGCAATGTTGCCAAAAAATTGGCACAGGTAAGGGATTGGACCGAAGAGGAAACACAACGTGCACTGCTCGACTACGCCCTTGCAGGGGCCAATATTTTTGCTGCCGCAGACGACACCATGTACCAATTTATAAAATCATATGGCTTAATGACTCAGACCAAATTTGGAGCCAATACCGCTGGCGCCAAAGTGCCCAGAGAATGGAATGCCTTTGAATCTATTGGCCGTTCTGGATATGTCTGCCTATCAGTTTCAGAAGCTCGGGATTATATGCTAAAGAAATGTAACGAGCATTTTAAGGATAGCCAGTTCTATGATCTTATTGAATTCTACGGTGGTGATGGAGGTGGTTGTGAATGTGACAATTGCAATCCCTATGGCCTAACCTTTATAAAATTAGTCGAGGAAATGGCGACAATTATCCATAAATATCATCCTGAAAGTCGCATCTATTTCACGAATCAAAAATTCGACAATGAGGACGATAATGCCATATTCCAATATTTACAGGAGAAACCTAGGTCCTGGCTTTGGGCATGGGGCTATGGTCCCGGGTCGGATGCCACAACCTGGCAACCTGGACATCGGCAAACGCACCGAATGGATCTTTTTGAATACCCTGGATTTGGGCCCTATGGAATGTACCCCAAAGAAATCATCCATCAAATCCCGGCTAGGCACAAACTTATCTATTACAATGAAATTACCCATTGGAAATACGCCCAACATGCTTATATCCAAATGTATCCCAGGGCTGATCGAAATGGAGACCTTCCTCCCCATTGGAGCCATGAAATATACAATAGGCGGCCCGATCAATTCCTAACCATGGTCTATAATAGATTAACGTTTTTTGCATGGCCCGAATATTACCATAGGGTCTTCAACGATTTAATGAGATATGGCAATGGGGACATCACGCATTCCAGTGGACACCACGATCATTTTAACCAATGGATGTGGCAACGGTTATTATGGTCTCCAAGGACATCTGTTGATGAAGTCCTGACCGAATATTCCCAAGCCTGGTTTGGCCACAGAGCAGCCCCTCTAATGGCCCGTGCCATTTTACAATTGGAGAAGAACCTGGAAGAAATAGAAGGTCTTCCCCTTGATCAAAAACAGGGAATTGATGAATACTATCGCCTTGTTCATCAAGCCGGGCTGGTGATGCCTCCTGAAATAATGAAAACAAATTGGCTTTGGCGTATGTACATGCAAAAGGCAGCGTTGGACAAGTATGTGAAACTCAATGTAGCTCAGCAAAAGAAATTGGAACGTGAAATAGTAAATGATGTTGCCACCCATTTAAAAAATGACCAGGCCATAGCACTAAAAGATATTATAAATAAAACAAAACTTCCTGAGAAGACTTTGGAAATGGCCGCACTACTTGCAGAAGCTAAACAACTGGGAGAGGAGAGCAATACTATTTATGGACAAAGAAATGATGGATATTTTAATCTGAATCATGACTATATTGGATTAGGATGGCTGAAGCGACAATTGACAAGAGCGCAAAATGCCCCCAAAAAAAAGGCCCAAAATCTTTTAAAAATGATTGTTGATTATGACAATCCCGGTGAGGGAGGTTTTTATGATAACCTAGGAACTGCCAATACGGCCCCAAATGTTGCCAATGGCTACCCCTATGACCATGGACAACCTTATGTTTCGCAAATGCTATCGGAAGAAAACAAGCCCAGTCAACGCTCTATGCACTTTACTCAAAATGAAGATTTAGGGGTAAGCCTTTTTTACCCGGACTTAGACCCCAATGCTTCATATTCCGTCAGATTTACCTTTGTACGCCCTTGGTTTCAAGAGCGGTACGCCTCCAGGATGAATCAAAGATCTCAAAAAATCTATGCCGATGATATTGTCTTGGCCGAGAATGTTGAATTACCGCTACAAATGAGCGATTTTTTCACTTATCGCATACCTAGATCAGTGACTAAGGACGGAGAATTGACCATTAGATTGGAGCGTGCCCCTGATGTGGCCCGCGGTGACCGGATAAGTATAGAACAATGGCGTAATTCAGGGGGTTGGGGTACCATAGCCTCCGAAGTGTGGTTGCTAAAGGAATAATCTGTAGGTCTACCTCCAATGACCCTTCCCTTAAGGATGAAAATTGCCCCAATAAATATGTTTCTGTCCGGACCCACACCGGACAACTATGTAATTATAACAGATTAAAACTACGGTCAAAAGCCATATTTCGCATAGATAGTTCATGGGATTTCACTATATTTCAAAGGAAAACACCAACGCTCCTACCCTATCCCTTTTACAAGCGGAATCTATTTTGGAAAGGCATCCGATGGTCCAAATAATTCAAATGGAAACACTAAGTAAAATATTGGATTTTGATCTTGTTAGTTTCGGGGAATACAAAGTAAAAGTGTATACCTTGGTAGTTATTCTTGTAATTTCCCTTACGACCAATGTATTATTAAATTTAATAAAAAAAGCCCTTTTCCGCAGATATAAGGGGTTACACCTTGATAAAGGAAATACCTATGCGCTTTATCAAATTATAAAATATGTTGTTTGGATCATTGCATTTGGTTTTATGCTGGAATCCGTAGGCATTAAGGTCACCATATTAATTGCAGGTTCCGCTGCCTTGCTGGTTGGGGTCGGATTGGGATTACAACAAACTTTTAACGACATTATTTCGGGCATAATTTTACTTTCTGAGAAGTCGATCAAAATAAACGACATTCTGGAAATAGATGGTGATATTGTTGAGATCCAAGAAATTGGGTTGAGAACTTCCAAGGGTTTGAACAGGAACGATATTGCCATAATTATCCCAAATTCATTGATCACGACCAACAAAGTAATCAATTGGAGCCACCAGAATAAAAAGACCCGATTTAGAATCAGTGTTGGGGTTGCTTATGGTAGTGATGTTGATTTGGTCATAAAAATATTGGAGGAAAGCGTTTTGGAACATCCGGATTATCATGATGAAAAATTAATAGAAGGACGATTCATGAATTTTGGAAATTCCTCCTTGGATTTTGAAGTACTCTTTTTTAGTGAAAACGTATTTAGAATTGAAAAGGCAAAAAGTGATATCAGAAAAATCATTAATCGGAAATTCAGTGAAAACCATATTGTAATACCATTTCCCCAAATGGACGTGCATTTTAAGTCGGGCGCAATAGACGTATTGCCGAAAGACACCTAAAAACCGCTCCTAGTATTAAACAATCCAATAAGAAACGATGTCATAAAAAGAGCACGAAATATGGGAAGATCCATAAATAAATCAAAAGAAGAAATGGCTTTGAAAACTAAACAAAACGCATAAGTATTTATGTATACCATAGTATCTCAAAAATTTTAAACCTAGACTTAAAAGTGATTTCCAGTTGTCCAATTGCACTAATCCATACCTTAAAAAACCTTGGTAGGTATTCGGTCAAGATATTATTGCCCGCCTTTCTAGGCGCAGTGCTCAGTCTTTGCCAACGCCCATTGGAGACCATTGAGAAACCTGACGAACATCGATTCAGAAAAATTGTACTTACAGAGGAAACCATGGACCCAACCGCCATATCGGTGGCCTATGATGGTAAGGTGTTCTTTGCCGAGGATATAGGAACCATCAAGATGTATCATCCCAAGTCAAATGTCGTAACCATTGTTGGACAATTAAAGGTTTTTAGCTGCGGGGAAGAAGGATTGATCGGAATGACCCTAGACCCCTATTTTGAGAGCAATGGTTGGTTGTACGTAAACCGCACCATGTCCAACTTTATGGACATGGCATGTGGGGAAGTCTATAAGAATCCGGAAATACGTTTTGAAGACCCCAGCTCAAATCAGGTGATTTCACGCTTCACAGTTATCAATGATACATTGGACTTGTCCTCAGAAAAAGTTTTGCTCAAAGTCCCCAATCAACATATGCGGCATATAGGGGGATCTTTGGCTTTTGATGGTGAGCAAAATTTATATATTTCCATAGGTGAAAACACACATCCAGGTTTCCTTAACCCATATGCCCCCTTGGATGAACGCCCTGATAGAAAAAACTATGATACTCAGAGAACAGCGGCCAACACCATGGATTATAGAGGGAAAATATTGAGAATCCACCCTGAAAATGACGGTACCTATAGCATACCCACTGGAAATTTATTTAAAAAAGACGACCCGCTAGCCCTCCCGGAAATTTATGTTATGGGCTGTAGAAACCCTTTTAGGATATCTGTGGATAAGCAAACAAATACCTTGTATTGGGGGGAAGTGGGGCCCGACGCCTATGCAGATATTCCAAGAGGCCCTAAAGGTTATGACGAGATCAATTCCACAAAAGAGGGGGGATTTTTTGGTTGGCCCTATTTCATTGCCAATAATTTGGCCTATGCAAAATATAACTATGACACCGAAAAGGCAGGTGAACTTTTTGATGCCACTAAACCAGTTAATTCTTCTCCCAACAATACTGGAAAGAAAATTCTTCCCCCTGCCAAGCCTGCACTTATATGGTATCCCTATGCCCCTTCCGAGGAATTCCCCGAGTTGGGTCAAGGTGGAAGAACGGCCATGGCCGGTCCAGTGTATCATTATGACTCCAACAACAATTCCAACCTAAAATTCCCGCCATATTTTGATAAGGCGCTATTTATTTACGACTGGATGCGCGGATGGATCAAAGTAGTTAGGATTGATAATAATGGTAAACTGATAAACATTGAGGACTTTATGCCCTCTACTCGATTTGTTAGCCCCATTGACATGCAATTTGGTCCTGATGGATCCTTATACCTTATGGAATTTGGTACCACTTGGGGGGCCAATCCAGATGCCCGACTAATTAAAATTGAGTATATCCCCGGTAATAGACCTCCTCATATAGAAATTGCAGCCAACAAAACCGTCGGCACCTGTCCCTTGACAGTAAACTTCAACAGTGAGGGCACTTTGGATTATGACAAGGATGATAGTCTAAAGTACGAATGGAAATTTAATTCCCTAGAAGTGCAATCCTCAAAGCCGAATCCAACTTTCACTTTTACAGCCCCAGGAATTTACAAGGTCACCCTTACCGTTACAGACAAGGAAGGAGCTGCCTCTTCGGCAGACATACATATCAAAGCAGGTAATGACGCTCCAGTACTTACTCTTGATATGCCCAGCCGCGGTAGCTTTTATTGGGAGAAGGATAAGATACCATATCGTATCCTCTTAACCGACACTGAGGATGGCAGTTTGGAAAATGGAGAAATCGACTCCTCAAAAGTCCAGGTAAGCCTAGATTGGATGAAGGGCAATTACACCTTGGAACCATCCATCAATGGAGTGGGAATCTTAAAAAGTCAGGGTGAAAAATTGATAGGGGAAAGCGATTGCAGAAGCTGTCATAAGGTAAATGAAAGGGCCGTAGGCCCATCATTTCTGGAGGTGGCCAATAAATATAAGGATGATTTGGATGCTAAGGACTATATAGCCAAGAAAATCATTTCAGGTGGCAGTGGGGTTTGGGGCGATCTAAGTATGAGTGCCCATCCCTTGTTTTCGGAGGCAGATACGCGCAGAATGGCCGATTATATCTTATCCTTGGCCGGAGAAAATACAAACACAAAAAATTTGGGAGTGGAAGGTACAATTGACATACCCGGTACCCTTGGGAAAGAGGATAGGACTTATGTTCTAAAGGCCTCCTACACTGATCAAGGAGCTTCTGGAATAGAGCCCATTACCGTATCGGCGATACGAATGCTTCAACCCCCTAAATTGGAAGCAGAAAACTTTTCAACCCAGCGCGATGTATTGAGCGAAGTTGGGGATAATGGTGTGTATATGGGTTTTGAATCGACCTATATATCCTTTAAAAATATTGATTTAACGGCCGTTGATTCCGTAACCTTTGGGTATAGTTATAAGGGACCAGAATGTTTTATCACTATCAAAACGGGTTCTCCAGATGGAGAGGTCATTGGTAAAGCTAAGTTTACCAACATACCGGAATCCAAAAATTTGAATGAACTGACCATTCCTATTAAAGAAACATCCGGGTCACAAGAGATTTTCTTTCTTCACGATAAAGCTCCCGATATACATGAGGAAATCTTTTTGGATTGGATCAGCTTTAAAAGAAGGGAGTAAAATAATTCAATCTACTTCAAAGGCTTAACCCGAATATTCCTCCATTTTACATGAAGTGGTTTTTCGCTATCCGTGGCATGCACCTGTAGGCCGATAAAGCCAGTAGGTGTCAATGAATCTGTATAATCCGCAGCCGGTATCCCATTGACCCAAGTTTTGATCGAAGGACCATCGGCCACTACTTTAAAAGAATTCCAATCCACAAGTTTAAACGCCTTTTTTGCAGCAGGATTATCACTTAAATCGTGCACCCAACCACGCCTTCCTTCATCGTATATTCCTCCGCTACGCGCAGTGGTATCCAAATCTATTTCCACCTGATAACCATGGACCAATCCATTATAAAAATCGGGCAGACTATTACTTCTGATCTGTACCCCGGAATTATGGTAATTGTTCGGGGCAGGGTCCATGATCACTTCGTATTCCAAAATAAAATTGTCGTAGAATTTGTTGGTCACCAAAAAAGTATTGCTCGTATCGGTTACTGGAGCCGTAGTGCCTACAATCATATCGCCCTCTACATGATAGGTAGCATCGCCTCCCAGTTTTTTCCAGCCTTCTAAATTTTTTCCATTGAAGGGATATTCCCAACCAACCTCTTGGGTGTTTGTTATTTTTACATCATCTGCCTGCTCGGCCGATGTCTCAGCAGATTTACGATTTCCACAATTGGAGAATAACAGACCAAAAATTGCGAGGTAGAAAAGTGGTTTAAGTTTTATCATGATAATTGCTTAAAATTAGTTTAGACTGGTAGTTAAGTTTATTCTAAATGGACCGTATTTTCTTTCAATGAAAAATAGATACCCTTAAATGTAATAAAATCAATTAATTAAACATTGAGGCCCATAAAAAAAGCTGGGTATCACAATAATAGCTTATGCCAGTCCATGATTGTTTTCAAAATAAAATCCCTTTGGAAAACAAGAACAAAAATCCATACTTTTAACAAAACTAATAGTCCTGGCCTATATGATCATCAAAAAACGTCTTTTCCCAATTATTATAATTTTTCTATTTTTTTCCAATCAATTATTATGTCAGCTTGTATTGGACCTGGGAAATAAACGGGAATTGTTTTTGGATGATTATTTGTTAGACAGCATAGTAGGTCTGGAATTACAATTAAATACCCCGCAGGAGGTCCAAAGCACAAATATCCCCAGTGGTTATTATCAGACTATTATTAAAACGGACAGTCTATACCGAATATATTATAGGGATAAATTGAGTTTTTGGAAGGGAGATCTATATGACGGGAATCCAGGGGAAATCACTAGCAGCGCCATAAGTTATAATGGCTATGACTGGCAGGAGGAAGAAACACACTTAAATGACAGCATCAAAAATTACATACTCTACGAGCCGCCCTTCAGTCACAATTTCACTCCCTTCAAAGATGCAAACCCCAATTCCCAATATAAATACAAAGCCTTATCAGGAACTAATGATACGGATGGACTATTTTATTTTTTTTCCAATGATGGTATAAAATATAAAAAGTATAAAAATGAACCCGTCATTAAACACAATCCCGATTATTACGAATTTGATTCCCAAAATTTCGCTTTTTGGTCGGAAACTGAAAACACATACGTTTGTTACTTTAGAAGACTCATTAATGGATTAAGATCATTCTCCAGAACAACATCAAAGGATTTTGAGAATTGGAGCGAACCTGTCAACATATTCCCGAATTTTGAGGGGGAACACCTATACACTTCCGGCATTCAACCTTATTTTAGGGCTCCCCATATTTATATAGGATTGCCTACACGATTTTTTCCTGAAAACGGGAATTCTACAGATATAGTGTTTATAAGCTCCAGGGATGGAATTAAATTTGACAGAACCTTTAAAGAAGCCTTTATAAGGCCTGGACTCAAAGGTGAAAGATGGGGCAATAGATCTAATTATATTACTCTAAACCTTGTTCCCTTAGATGAAACACATATGGGAATCTATGCACGAAATACCTTGTTTAAAATTAGAATGGATGGATTTTCTTCCGTAAATTCTAAGGCCAACAAAGGGTTTTTTGTTACCAAAGCCTTTAAGTTCAATGGCGATAAATTGGAGGTAAATTATTCCACAAGTGCCGGCGGCTATATCCAATTTGAAATAATGGATGAAAATAATAAGCCGATAATGGATGGCAAAAAGTATATCTCCGAAAAAATGATTGGTGATGAAATTGCAGGAAAGGTGATCTGGCAAAATTCGTCGGACCTATCCGCTATTAAAAATAAAGTCATTAAACTACGGGTAACCATGAGAGATGCAGATTTATATTCCCTTAAATTTTATGAATAAATTTTGTGGGAGGCCAGAACTTGTCGCCTTTTATTTGGCTTAATCAAAGATGCATAAAGAAATTCCAATTGCTTGAGCAGCAGTTTGGTTAACGGACTAAAATTTATACACCATGCGAATACTGCTAATAACTATAGGCATTTTTATGATCAATACCGTCAACGGACAGGATTTACAAAAGCACCGATGGGAAAACCGAATCGTACTTTTAATATCGCGCAATGATGATTCCAAGGAATACCTTGCCCAAATGGACGAATTTAGTGGTTTTTCCAAAGAATTGGAAGATAGAAAATTGTTTATTTACCAAGTATTGCCACTTCAATACAGAACAGTAAATTACCCCCTAAATGCTGATCAAAACAAATGGATTTCTTCCTCTGGCCTATATACCAAATATACAGGCCGGGAAAATAAGTTTAAAGTGATTTTAATAGGCTTGGATGGGGGCATAAAACTGGAAAAATTTGGAGTACTAACCTCGGAGGAACTGTTTAAAACCATAGACTCCATGTCTATGAGAAGAGCGGAAATGCAAAACAAAAGCAAGTAAACAATTTGTTATTTACTAGAACTAATATTGCCAAGGCAAATCCGCATATCTTTTAATAAAAAAAGGAATGGGATACTTAAAAATTAGGCCAATCAAATGAATAAAATCCATACCATAAAAATGTTTAAAACTTCCAAATTCTACCTTTTGTTTCTATTAGGGGCTATCCTAAGTAGTTGTAATGGGGAAGCCAAGAAACAACCCAAGCCAATCATTACCGGAGGATTAACATTTAATTCTTCCTATAAAGAATTGGACAAGGCCTTCAGCTGGGCTAAAAACAAAGCCCTGTCATACGCCCATGACAACTCTGAACCAGTTGGTTATTGGTATGAAGCCGCCCTACCGGATCGGGAAGCATTCTGCATGCGAGACGTGTCGCATCAGGCCCTTGGGGCAGAACTTTTAGGGTTGGGAAAACACAATTATAATATGTTTCTAAAGTTCGCCCAAAACATTAGTAAGGAAAAGGATTATTGTACTTATTGGGAAATAAACCGGTACAACAAACCAGCGCCTGTTGACTACGAGAACGATCAAGATTTTTGGTATAACCTACCTGCCAACTTTGATATTACGTATAGCGCATACCGTCTTTATAAGTGGACTGGAAACGAAGAATATCTCAATAATCCCGATTTAATTAATTTTTATGAACTTACCCTTAATGACTATTTGGACCGTTGGGAATTAGGTTCCGACAAAACCCTAAATCGAAGTCGCTCCCTAAATTCCCCTGAAAATCCTGAAAAAAGTAGGTTTGGAAACAAGAGGGGCATTCCTACGTACAACGAAGGTGGTCGGGGAGAAACCTCGCTAGGAATAGATATGACCGCCTCCATAGTAGCCGCTTATAAAGCCTACTCTGAAATGTTAAAGCTTAGAAACGATTTACCCAAATCTTTAAAATATGGACAGAAAGCCCAACAAGAGCAGGCATTCCTGAATGAATTTTGGTGGGATACGGAAAAGCAGGAATACCGTTCCATTCTTTATGGAGATGGCAGCTACGATTATTTTATGGTAGGGGAAAATCAGGCTTTTTTGCATTATCTATTTTATTTTAATGCCATCCAAGATGCTTCCAAAATTTCAGATCTGCTTGATAAATACGAGGCCAATTACGGTAAATTAATTGTTGAATTAAAATCTTATTTACCTATCATTTTCTATGAAAACAATAAATCTACATTGGCCAACAGCATGATTATTAATTTGTGCAGCCCCTTGAATCCTAGAAGGGCCTATCCAGAGAATTCCTTTACAGTAATTGAAGCTATAACCATAGGTTTAATGGGTATAGATGCCGATGCCCCCTTAAATGGGTTTATGAGCCTATCCCGACTTGATAAGGAAAATGAATGGGCAGAAATTACGAACGTACCCTTACTATCCAATATAGTTGGCGTAAAACATTTTGGAAAAACTAAATCCATTGCCCATAATATACTGGGGGCCACCATAAAATGGACGGCCAAAATACAAGGTGTCCATGAATTTCTATTTGTAAATGGGAAAAAAACTAATTGCACTGTAGACAGCAATAGTCCACAACCTTATTCATACATAACCATAGATCTCAAAGAAGATGAAAAGGTCACGGTATCTACCACTTCTAAAGCAATATAAACCATAAGCTTGGTTAAAATTTTAATCTTGTGGATCTATAAAATGACCCTTGTCATATCGTAAAAGAATAAATCAAACTAGGTTTGGGTCGTATTACTACTATTATGTCCGGTAATACAACTACCTTCATCCTAAACTGTTGAAAATCATTAGTTCCAACTATGAATAAAGAGTTCATGCCCAAGTTGTTCTCTCTTCTGAAAGAGGGAATATCCAAAGAAACCATTACCAAAGACATACTTTCAGGATTAATAGTGGGTATCGTTGCCCTACCACTAGCCATTGCCTTTGCTATAGCCTCTGGGGTTTCCCCGGAAAAAGGAATTATAACTGCTATTATTGCAGGGATAATAATATCTGTCTTGGGCGGTAGTCGGGTTCAAATTGGAGGTCCAACAGGAGCATTCATTGTTATCGTATATGGTATTGTTCAAGAGTATGGAATTAACGGATTGACCATAGCCACCTTTATGGCCGGATTTATAATAATAGGTTTAGGCCTGGCCCGACTTGGAAACCTTTTGAAATTTATTCCCTACTCCTTGATCGTAGGGTTCACAAGCGGTATAGCCCTGATCATTTTTTCTTCCCAGGTCAATGATTTTTTTGGACTTCATATCACAAAAGTACCAGCCGATTTTATGGACAAATGGATCGTATATTTTGAAAATATGGACAAAATTAATGGGTATGCAATAGCCATAGCCGCAGGGACCGTAATTGTAACGCTATACTTTCAAAAGTTGATAAAAAAGATTCCCGGTTCCATCGTTGCCATACTTTTATCCACGATAGTAGTAAAGTTTTTTGATATTCCCGTAGACACCATAGAGAGTAATTTTGGGGAAATCCCAAACCATTTGAGCATGCCCTCCTTTCCAGAGGTAGATTATGCAACAGTGAAATCTTTGATACAACCCGCTTTCGCCATTGCCCTATTGGGCAGTATAGAATCGCTTCTCTCAGCCGTGGTTTCAGATTCCATGATCGGGGGAAAACATAGGTCCAATGTGGAACTGATAGCACAGGGTACGGCCAATATTTTTTCAGCCCTATTTGGTGGAATTCCTGCCACAGGTGCTATTGCAAGAACGGCCACCAATGTAAAGAATGGCGGTAGAACTCCCATTGCAGGTATAGTGCACGCCTTGGTCCTACTTTCCATAATGCTATTATTTGCTCCGTATGCCAAGCTGATACCGCTTTCCTGTCTGGCCGGTATTTTGATGGTCGTAGCCTATCATATGAGCGAATGGAGGCAATTTAAATCCATTTTAAAGGGGAATAGAATGGATATTATTATCCTGCTTACCACCTTTTTCCTTACTGTTATCTTCGACCTTATAATAGCCATCGAAATTGGAATAGTACTTTCTAGCTTCATGTTTATGAAAAGAATGAGCGAATCTGTCGTCGTAGAAAATATCACGACAGAAAATATTAGTGCCGAACATTTATTTGACGAAGAAATACTGGACCTGCCCAAAGACGTGTTATTATATGAAATTAATGGACCGTTGTTTTTTGGAGCGGCAAGACAATTTCAGGAAACCATAACCAATACCCATTTACAGCCCAAGGTAATAATTATTAGAATGCGCTATGTTCCAATGATCGATGCAACAGGCTATCAAAGCCTAAAGGAGATTATAAAATCGTATAAAGCCAAGGGGATTAAGGTTATTATCTCGGGAATAAATGAAGACACCAGAAAAAACTTCGAGATGAATGAAATGTTTACGGTATTGGACAAAGAGTATATCTTCAAAAATATTCTAGAGGCATTGGAAAAGGTCAAATCCATAAACTCTCCAAAATAATAACCAGCAGTTCCTTACTTGAAAAAAGTTGACTTAGACCATACTTTTCAAAAAGATAGATGGGGAATTGTACCAAAGTAAGATCACTACCAATTGGTTCGATTATAACTCCATTGTAAAAAATACTTTGTTGTTTAAATCGAAAAAATAACTAATTTTAGTATTCCCCAGAGAGAAATAAAATTAATTGTTCCAACCTTGTGATCAACGTTAAAATTCTTTAAAATATTTGAACCTAATATATACAACTATGTGTTATTGAGTTTCCGCGATGTAGACCAGAAAATAATATCCCCTCCATTTGTTATTGCTTTTACATAGCCATTTAAAACAATAGACTTCCCCCTTTCTATAGCTCACTTTTGTTTAATTAAATATAATTAAGATGAAAAAAATATTTAAAATTATAGGTATCGGATTAGGAGTTATTGTACTGTTAATTGCTATTGCCTTAATCTTTATTAGTGCCAATGATATTCCATCCTATAAGGTAGAGAAAATTGACTTCAGGGTTACTAGTAGTCCTGAAGCAATAGCTAGGGGCGAGAAATTGGCCCTTATGTTATGCGCCAGCTGCCATTTGAACCATCAAACCAATAAACTTACCGGAATAAAAATGATGGATGCCCCGCCAGAATTTGGAGAAATATATTCTCAAAACATCACCCAGGACAAGACCTATGGTATCGGGGACTGGACGGATGGAGAACTGTTATATCTCCTTAGAACGGGAATAAAAAGGAACGGACAGTACAGTCCGCCTTATATGGCCAAATTACCTCAAATGGCGGATGAGGATATCAATGCCATCATTTCCTTTTTAAGATCGGACCACTCTATGGTAAAAGCGGATCCCACCCCGGATACCCCACCCAAACCCTCTTTGTTGACCAAACTCCTATGCAGAATTGCCTTTAAGCCCTTTCCAATGCCCACCAAAGCGATTTCTTTACCCAGGGAGGATCAAACCGTAGAATTGGGTAAATATCTGGCACATAATCTGGATTGTTTCTCCTGCCACTCGGCCGACTTTAAAACCAATGATTTTTTGAATCCGGAATTGAGTGCCGGGTATTTTGCAGGGGGCAATAAACCCTTGGATATGGAGGGTCGTGTTATGCTAACACCCAACCTTACCCCTGACCAGGAAACGGGAATTGGTAATTGGACCAAGGAAGACTTTGTCATGGCCTTAAAATATGGTCAAATCAAAGGGGCAAAGGCGCTAACCTTTCCTATGTTGCCCTATTCCCAGCTCACCGATGCCGAGGCCGGTGCCATATATGAATACCTACATACCATTCCTCCCATTAAAAATAAAGTGGAACGATCGTTATATTAGAAGTTATAATCATGGATTATTTGGTATATTGACTCAAATAAGTACCTAATAACAAAGTCTATAAACATTCTTAATGTGAATGCTATATGAACAAACGTTTCCCATTATTACTAACACTGCTCTATTTTGTTCAATTCACTGTCGTCTCCCAAGAAGACACTATTCCCACTCTGGTCAAGGCCAATAGGGATATTCCAAAGGAAGTCATAAAATCAACTACCGATTTTAGGGAGCGTCTTTTGGAAGACCCCTATAGACCCGCCTATCACTTTTGTATCCCAGAGGACAAGGGTTACCCGTTTGACCCCAATGGCGCCTTTCACCATAACGGACTATATCATCTAATGTATTTGTATGAGCGTAATGGCCGGGGATTTTCCTGGGGTCATGTGTCAAGTACGGATATGTTGCATTGGAGAAGTCATCCAGATGCTTTGACTCCCGGCAATGGGGATGAAGGGGTTTTTAGCGGAGGTGCCTTTGTAGACGATGATGGTTCTGCTATATTATCCTATTGGATGCTATGGGGAGCCAAGGGCATTGGATTGGCAAAAAGCTCGGACCTCCACTTTAACACATGGGAAAAATTTGGCAATAACCCGATTATTAAATCCTCTGAATGGGGCATTACGGATATAAAAAACAAACAGGGGCAGGATATCCATATAGGTTCGGCAGACCCTTCCAACATTTGGAAAAAAAATGGTCGCTATTATATGCTGACAGGAAATTTACTGGTACTCAGAAAATATGGTTCCAGGGGGAAAGACTTGCCCGCCAATTTGGAAAAACCGGAACTTCCAAAAGATTCATTGGCCTATCAAGGTGATCGACTCTATCTTTATTCTTCGGATAATCTGAAGGATTGGAATTATATACACGAGTTTTATGAATCCGACCGTAAATGGACAGACAAAACGGAGGATAATATGTGCCCAAGTTTTTTGCCTTTGCCCTCCTCCCCGGACGGGGGACCACCAAGCGACAAGCATCTTTTACTCTTTATTAGCCATAATAAAGGCAGTCAGTATTATATTGGGGACTATAAAGATGACAAGTTCTTCCCAACAGAACATGGACGAATGACCTGGAAGGATAACGCTTATTTTGCTCCTGAAGCCCTAGTTGATGGCAAGGGGAGACAGATTATGTGGTCGTGGATTTTTGATGACCGCCCAGATTCCCTAAAAACTTATTACGGCTGGACCGGTACTTACGGACTCCCCAGATCTCTTTGGCTTGGAAAAGACGGCACGCTGCGCATGCGGCCCATTAAAGAATTGGAAGCATTGCGGATGAACCAAAAAATACTTTCCAACATAGCCGTGAAATCGGGCACTGTGGTACCCCTAAAAGACCTGGGAAGTCAATTAATGGAACTTGAAATAACCGTTGAACCCAGTACAGTTGGGGAATATGGGGTAAAAATAGGAATATCGGCAGATGGTCGTGAAGAAACGCTAGTCTACTTTGATCAAAAAAACAGTAAACTTAAAATAGATACAAGAAAATCCGGTTTAGACTTTGGTCGTAAAATTATTGAAGAAGCCCCTCTGAAACTTTCGGCAGGAGAACCATTGGTTTTGAGAATCTTTTTGGACAAATCCATTGTTGAAGTATATGCCAACGATAAACAGGCCATAACCCGTAGGATTTATCCAACCCTTGGAGGTAAAGGCATTTCTCTATTTTCAGCTGGCGGTGATACAAAGGTAAAATCGGTAAAGGCATGGGAAATGATGCCGTCCAACCCGTATTGATATTGTTCCTAAAACCCCTAATTTGGTGTGGCCTTTGGCTTAAGTTATCGTAAATTACCCTAAAGGTTTATTATGAAGTTTCTTTTGGCCACTTTAGTATTTATAACACTTATGAACTCAGCAATAATTTTCGATTTCAATAAAGATTCCAACATCAAGGATTGGAGAATTGTAAATGATGGAGTCATGGGAGGCAAATCCGCCGGTAGTTTTACCCTTAGCCCTAATGGACATGGAATGTTTGAAGGTGAAATCTCTTTGGAAAACAATGGTGGATTCTCTTCTGTCCATTACCAATTTGATAAGCTACAGCTAACCAAAGACAGTTACATTTCCATTCGACTCAAAGGCGACGGTAAGAAATATCAATTTAGGGTAAAAGACGATTCCAGCAACTATTATTCCTATATCATAAGCTTCCCGACTACCGGGGAATGGGAAGAAATCAAAATTCCACTAAAGGATATGTATCCTTCTTTTCGAGGTAGGAAATTGGAGCTGCCCAATTTTTCAAAAGATCACATTGAGGAAATTGTTTTCCTTATCGGGAACAAAAGAACCGAAAACTTTAAATTGATTATAGATAAAATAGTATTGGATCAACCATAGTCCCAAGCCTAGGAAATGAAAAGATATCAACTACCCTTTTTGTTCATTAATAATGAAACTTCAACCCATATCACTGAAAAGCGTTGATAAAATTACGACTTTACCTGAAACCATAAATATTTGCTACATTTATCAGAGTTCTATGATCCAAAGGAAAATTACATCATTTTTTTTGGATAAACATTTGAATTGCAAACATTTGAACCCAACATAAAATCATTATGGAATTACTGAAAACCCTTTTATTGACCCTGTTTTTGTGCATTGCCACAGTCTCTTTTGCTCAAATTGAATTACCTGCTTTTTTTAGCGACCATATGGTATTGCAGCAGAACAGCAATGTTTCCATTTGGGGAAGCGATAAACCGGGCAGCAATATAAAGATAATAGGAAGTTGGGGAGCGGAATCCACCGCATCGGTCAATAATAAAGGACAATGGAAACTGAAGATCAATACCCCATCCTATGGCGGGCCTTACAATCTGAGCATAAAGGGCAGCAATGCAGTTACCCTTAACAATGTAATGATCGGGGAAGTTTGGTTGTGTTCGGGCCAATCCAACATGGAAATGCCGGTAAAAGGGTTTAACAACCAACCGATCGATGGTAGTGGCGAGGCCATTTTAAATTCCAAGAACAGTCAGATACGTCTGTTTACCGTAAAAAGAGCCGCTAGCCTTGAACCTTTGAGCAAGGTAGAAGGCCAATGGGCCGAGGCTACACCAGCAAGCGTAAGGGACTTTAGTGCCACCGCTTATTTCTTTGGAAAAAAATTGAATACCCTTTTAAATGTTCCCATTGGTTTGATCCATACCTCATGGGGAGGTTCCAGTGTTGAGGCATGGATGGAAAAAGAGGCATTTTCTGAATATAAAAACATAGCCTTACCAAAGGAACTTCCGGAAAAAGGATTACATCAAACCCCTACCCTATTGTATAATGCCATGATCAACCCTTTGGTAGGTTACGGAATTAAAGGCGCAATTTGGTACCAGGGGGAATCCAATAGAAACAGGGCCGAGGAATACAGCAGATTATTCCCTGCCATGATCAAAACATGGAGGCAAAGATGGCAACAGGGCGAGTTTCCGTTTTACTTTGTTCAAATAGCCCCCTATGGTTATAACGATGGCAACGCAGGCTTTGTTAGGGAAGCGCAATTGCACACTATGAAAACTGTAGAACATACGGGAATGGCAGTAACCATGGATATTGGGGATTGCGATTTTATTCACCCCAGGGAGAAAAAATTGGTAGGCGATAGATTGGCGCTATGGGCGCTATCCAAAGATTACGGTATAGATGGAATTGCTTATAGTGGCCCAGTATATAAAGAGATCGATGAAATTAAAGAAGGAAGGATAAAACTGTCATTTGACTATACAGACAATGGTCTCTCCAGTTATGGTAAGGCATTAACAGGTTTTGAAATAGCGGGGTCCGACAAAGTTTTTCACCCAGCGGAGGCAAATATAAATGGGGACAAAAGCCTTAGCGTTTGGTCCAGCCAAGTATCCCAGCCCGTTGCCGTGAGATATGCCTTTAAAAATTGCGAGGCGGGCAGTTTGTTCAACACTGAAGGCTTACCCGCCACCTCCTTTAGAACGGATACTTGGGAGGAGTAAAGAAGCTGTTACCACAAAGAGTTAATGGGAATCAAATACTACTATTTTAAGGCATACAAAGCTATCCCCTAACCAAGAATTTA
>TARA_R110000868_G_scaffold320720_2_pt1 | contig 23559 bp, 17 predicted proteins | sample TARA_R110000868 | Tara Oceans TARA_R110000868 (sample SAMEA4397489) | marine metagenome | biome: Polar Biome; feature: [SRF] surface water layer (ENVO:00010504); material: water (ENVO:00002006), including particulate matter (ENVO:01000060) such as... | depth 5 m | reverse complement strand
CGACATCCTGCAGCATCTTCTTATCGAGGCTGAGATCGGCCACGAACTGTTTCAGCTTCTTGTTTTCTTCCTCAAGTTGCTTCAGACGGCGTAACTCCGCAACACCCATTCCCGCATACTTCTTCCAGCGGTAAAAAGTCTGCTCGGTAATCCCCATCTTGCGGGTCACTTCCGCTACCGGAGTTCCTGATTCAGCCTGGCGTAAAGCAAAGGGAATTTGTTCTTCTGTGTAGCGTTTTCGTTTCATAAATCTAGTGGATAAAACGAAATCCCAGAATTGGTATGGGATCGTGGAACCTGAAAAAAATGAGATCCGTAAATCAGACGAGGGCAAGTGCCGAATATTCACGCAAATACGTGTTGGCTGAGTTTTTTGAGCCTACGGCTGCTCCGCTCATTTTTTTTGTGTGATTGCGGGCTGACATATGGGACTGTCTTTACTTTTTTTGTTACCTGATTGGGATTGCAGTGAAATCCTGTTTCGTTTCAGGCGATGATGTCATGGGCGATATTGCCGTAAATGTTGGTCAGACGGAAGTCGCGGCCGCCGAAGCGGTAGACGAGTTTCTTGTGATCCAGGCCGAGCAGGTGCAGCATGGTGGCGTGCAGATCGTGGAGATGGACTTCGCCTGCGACGGTTTTGTAACCGAGGTCATCCGTGGCGCCGTGTGTTAAACCGCCCTTTGTGCCTCCGCCGGCGAGCCAGGCGGTATAGCCGGATGCGTTGTGGTCGCGGCCCAGTGTCTCTTTCCCGGAGAGAACTTGAGTTTCGGGCTGGCGTCCAAATTCGCCACTCCACAGCACTAGCGTTTCTTCCAGGAGCCCCCGTTGCTTCAGGTCGGCCAGCAGCGCGGCAATCGGTTTGTCGATCGTCTCGGCTTTCGATTTGAACTTATCGAGACCGCTGTGGTGGTCCCAGCCACTGGAACTGACTTCGACAAAGCGGACCCCCGATTCACTCAGACGACGGGCCAGCAGGCATTGACGACCGAAATCGTCAGACGGGCCGCCGTTGATGCCGTACATCTCCAGCATGGCTTTACTTTCGCGACTCAGATCCATCACTGCGGGAACCGCATCGCGCATCTGTTCGCTCAGGTTAAGAGAATCAATCACGCCGCGGACATCGGCAGTCTGTTCCAGCAGACGCTGGTTCATTTGTTGCGCGAGATTCAAAGCGGCTCGTTCCGGGTCTGCTGCGAGTCCATGATTTGATTTTAGATTGTTGATGGCAGCAGTCTTGATGGACTGACCATCCCAGCCAAGGCGTGTGGCCTGGAAGGTACTGGGGAGGAAGGCGCTGCCATAATTGGCCGGTCCGCCGAAGGTTCGTGTCGGTTTGATCGTGAAGAACCCGGGGAGATTCTGGTTTTCGGTGCCTAATCCATAGAGAACCCAGGCGCCGAAGGAGGGACGCTGGAATTTGAATTCTCCCGTATGCAGCATGGGGATGGCGATGGGATGGGCGCGGCTCGGGCCGGTCATCCCGTTGAGCATGCAAATCTGGTCGGCCTGTTGCGCGAGGTGCGGAAACGCTTCGGAGATCCACATCCCGCTTTCGCCGTGCTGCGCGAACTCATACAGCGGCGCCAGCAGTTTTCCTTTGTTGGCGCCCTTTTTCCCGCCGTTGGCTTTGAGTTCCGGTTTATATTCAAACGACTCGAACTGCGAAGGGCCCCCATTGATAAACAGGAAGATGACCCGCTTCGCTTTGGGCGTGTAATGGGCGATTTTCGGGGAGAGCAGACCGGCGGCTTTCGCTTGTGGTGCGAGGCCGGTCAGAGCCAGACCACCCAGACCACCGGCGGCAGCCTTGAGCCATTGACGTCGCGATACTGTTGTTTCTGAGGTTGCATGTTTCATCGGAGGCCATCTCCTGTTTTGTGTATGTGTGAAAGATCTGCTGGCAGGGTTGTGTATTATTGGGCATCGACCAGAAAACGGAATTCGGCGGTCATATACAGAGTCTGGAACCAGACGGCCCAGGCATCGACTTCGGCGGTTTTCTTTTTCGGATCAGTAGACTGTCGGACCTGCTGAATCAGTTGCAGGGCGCCGGCCTGTTCCTCTGCCGTCGGAGTTCGCGCCAACGCCCACCGCATCGCCAGTTTTACTTTGGCGACATCGTCTTTGGCTTGTTGATCCGCCAGCAGACGCTGGGCCGCGTGCCTGGATTGAGCGGTGATGAACTGGGAATTCCGCAGGTAAAGTGCCTGCGCGGGTACGTTGGTCACCGCACGGTTTCCGGTGACCAGACTGGGCGAGGGGAAGTCGAACAGATCAAACAGCTCGGGAACATAATCGCGAACCACCGGCAGATAGACGCTGCGATGATTGCTGGGGGGCTGCAGTTTTTCCATGGGAATGCTGCGGGCCAGCTTATCACCGAGTGGGGTCACCGTAGATGTTTCAGGACGATTGAAATCGAGTTGTCCGCTGACGGTCAGGATTGCATCACGAATCGCTTCTGCTTCGAGGCGACGGGGAGAGGCACGCCAGAGCAGGCGGTTATCGGGATCTATTTCCATGTTGGCAGAATCGGGAGTGCTGCTTAACTGATACACGCGGCTCAGCATGATCGAGCGGATCATCTGTTTCGTCGACCAGCCTTCCTGCACGAATTGCAATGCGAGAGCGTCGAGCAGTTCGGGGTGCGTGGGCTGTTTGCCGATTACGCCAAAATTATCGACAGAAGGAACCAGGCCGCGACCGAACAGGTGATGCCAGATCCGATTGACCATGACGCGGGCAGTAATCGGGTTTTGTTCGCTGGTGATCCACTGGGCGAGTTCCAGGCGACCGCTGTGGCTGGCTGCGATTGGGGGAGAGTTTTCGATTTTAATCGCACTCAGGAAACCACGGGGAACCACGTCTCCCTTTTCGCGGAAGTCGCCACGAACGGCGATATGTGTGTCTGCGGGCTTCTTGCGATCGCGGGCACTCATCGCATAATGCGGTCGGGAAGGTGCGTCCTTTTTCAACTCAGCGACTTTTGTTTTTAGCGTTGCGACTTCACTGGTCAGATTGGCAACAAGATCGTTGGCTTTGCTTAACTTTGCCTGTTTCTGATCGACATCAGTCTGTGAGGGACGGTTGCCGGCACTCGGTCTGGAGGGATCGACGACCGTGGTTGCCACCAGTTGTTCGTACTTTTTATGTTCGGCGGCGGCCAGTTTTTGTGCGTCTTTTGCTTTCTTGAGGGCGTCGGTTTGAGCCGTCAGTTGTTTTTCGGTTTCCTGCAGCTGCTTGTCGTGTGCTTCCGCGGCGGCATGCAGTGCCTGGGCATTCTGGCCGATGGGGAACAGGTCTGTGGGTGTGTTGCTGTATTTCTGTTTGATCGTGCCATACAGGGGCTCGGTGCTTAAAAAGATGCCGGCGAGGGAGTAGTAGTCGGCGGTCGGAATCGGATCGAACTTGTGATCGTGACAGCGGGCACAGGAGACGGTCAGCGCCATCGTCGCACGACAGACCGTGTTGATCTGATCGTCGACAATGTCCATGCGGAATTCAGTGCCGCTGGAATTGTGCCGTTTGGGGCCGAAGGACAACATGCTGGTGGCAATCTTGCGGGCTTCGATTGACTCCGGAGATTCATTGGGTTGGGCCGGTATCAGGTCGCCCGCGATTTGTTCCTGCAGAAAAATGTTATACGGTTTATCCTGGTTGAAGGCATCAATGACATAGTTGCGGTAAGGCCAGGCGTGCGGATAGGTGAAGTTAAATTCCATGCCGCTTGATTCGGCGAAGCGGACGACATCGAGCCAGTGGCGTCCCCAGCGTTCGCCGAAGCGGGGAGAAGCAAGCAGTTTGTCGATCAGTTTCGCGAGGGCATCGGGCGATTTGTCATTCAGAAACGCATCGACTTCAGCCGGTGTCGGGGGGAGGCCGACGAGATCAAAGTAGACACGGCGGACCAGCGTGAGCCGATTGGCATCTTGAACCGGCTTCAGCCCCTGCTGTTCCATGGCAGAGAGCACGAAGCCATCGATGACCGGATTGTGGGGCCAGCTGGTCTGTTTGACGACGGGTGTTTTGACTGATTTGGGTGGCACGAAGGCCCAGTGTTTTTGTGCGGCCTGGTACCGTTGTTCTTTGAGAGTGGGGCCGACTTCTTTGCGGGAGTCGGGACAGCCGAGACGAATCCACGCTTCAAAGGCGGCGATGACATCATCGGAGAGTTTCTGCTCGGGAGGCATGCCGGAAGCATCGCCTTCGTGTTTGAGCATTTGAATCAGCGAACTGTGTTCGAGATCGTGCGGCTTGAGCATCGGGCCGGTATCGCCGCCCCGCATCATGCCGGAGGGGGAATCCAGTTCCAGACCTCCTTCTACACTATCTCCCTTCCGGGAATGACACTCGTAGCAGTATTTGACCAGCACCGGTTCAATCTTAGTTTCGAACAGTTGCAAACCTTTGTTGTCTTTTGTCTGTGCCGCGGGGGCTGCTTCAGAAGGAGAGCCACCAGATACAACAATTGCCAAGACCGAAACGAGACAGTTCAGCATACGAGTCATCATCGTCGCCTTTCGTCATGTCTGTGGAAGGACTCAAGCGAACGGCCGACATGGAAGCAGAGCGCTGTCAGGAGGGACTCTTGAATGCCTAACCCGATTAATGCCGCATAATTAATGAAGCAAGAAAACAGGCAGGCACTCTAATTTCTTTATTGAGAAGACCTTAAGCGATAACCCCTTAAAGCCTCCTCATATATTCTTATATTATATTTGGACCTACATGTCTATTATATCGTCGAATTCTGCGACAAAATTCTATTTTTGAGAAAATTATTTGAGCGGATTTCAAAAACGAGAAGGGAAAATATCTCAAAAATTGCCACGCGTTAGACACGGTAGGGAAGGCAGCGGTTATAATGAATGCTAATTATGCCGGTAGTAATTCCCGGTTACGCTATCTGGGGAATCCCGGATGAACTGATGTTAAGGGCGCATGAAGCACTCTGAAATAATTATACCCAACAACTTCTTGCCAGTGAGAAGAAATTATGCTCGCTCGATATCAATCTGCTGTCCTTGGCACGCTCTGTGTCGCCTTGTTTGCGATCGGTATTCGAACTCTGCCCGCAGCCGACTGGCCGATGTGGCGGGGGAATTTGAAACGGACCGCCGTCACCACCGAAACACTGCCTGTGGATCTCAAGTTGAGCTGGACGCGTCAACTGCCGCGGCACCAGGTCGCCTGGCCGAACGAGGAACGCCTGCAGTATGACCTGGCGCATGAACCGGTGGCGGTCGGCGATCGCATTCTCGTCGGTTCTCCGCTGGATGGCAACCTGAGTGCTTTCGATGCGAACACAGGGGATGTGCTCTGGCGCTATGAGACCAACGGACCGATCCGGTTCGCGCCGGTTGTCGTAGAAGATAATGTGCTGTTCGGTTCGGACGACGGCTATCTGTATTGCCTGAATCTGACAGATGGAATACTCCGCTGGAAAATCACCGGGGCACCCGAGACGCATCCCAGGCGATGGCATCTGGGTAATGACCGTCTGATTTCCTACTGGCCTGTCCGCGGTGCACCGGTCGTGAAGGACGGCGTCGTCTTCTTTGGCGCGGGGATCTGGCCTTCGATGGGAACTTATCTGAGTGCCGTCGAGATTGAAACCGGCAAACGGAAGTGGATCAATCAGCGGATTCAGTTTCTGAAGAACGTCCGCATTGATCATAACTATCTGCATGAATCCGGGCTCTCTCCGCAGGGGTATTGCCTGATCGCGGACGGCATGCTGGTTGTGCCAAACGGTCGTTCAATGCCAGCCCGCATCAATCCCGAAACGGGCAAAATGCACTATTACGTGCAGGGCTATCGCAATGGGGATTCCCGCGTGACGGCAGCGGGTGAGGTACTGCTGGTCGGACATTCCGGCGTGGTCAATCTGTCAGACGGCCGCGAAGTCGGCAACCGCTGGGTGGAAACGGGGAAGAATGCGCCCGAATCCTGGAGCACGCCCAAGCGGGATCTGTTCGAGGGGCCGTTCAGTACTTATAAGATGATGCCCGGCTGCACTTATCGGGTGACCTATGATGAGGGGATCAGTTACGGCGTCGAGAAAGGGGTTATCTACGCCTATGATTTGTCGAAGGCGAAGAAAGGACTGTACGAGAAAAAGCTGGGTGCGCAGACGGTCAAGCCCGGCAAGTGGGAAGCCCCCCTGCTCTGGAAACTGGATACGAAGCTGGGCAATGGGGTGACGCATTCGATCATCAAGGCCGGGGATACGTTGTACGGACATGTGGACAATACATTGTTCGCGGCGAAAATCGCGGCGGACAGAAAATCAGTGAAACTTGTCTGGCAGAAAAAACTGGAAGACACGGTCGGCTCGCTGATCGCCGCCAATCAGCGTCTGATTGTTTCCTGTCTGAATGGTAACCTGCACTGTTTTCAGGCAAAACCGCAACAACACAAGTATCATCAGCGGGCGCATGTGCCTCTGCCGGTTCCGACTGTCGAGGATACTCAGGCTGCTTTCGCGTATCTGGATGCAAGTTCTATCAAAGCGGGTCAAGCGGATTCCGTCAAAGCGGGTTACGTTGTGCTGCTCGGCCTGGAGTCCGAGTCACTGCCAGATGCGATCCTGCAGATTGCCGAGGTCCGCCTAATCATTATTGAAGAGGACCCCGGGATGGTCAGCCGGCTGCGGAAAAAATATCGCGATGTCGACTGGTACGGGAATAAGGTTCAGGTGATTCACAACAATCCCGATACCTTCCAGCTGCCCCACTACCTGGGCGATGTAGTGATTGATCTGAGTCCTGCTGCAAAAAACGCAATCGCTGTGACGGAGCGGCTGAACGTGGTGCGGCCTTACGGGGGCGTGGCCTGTCTGACGGTGAACGAGGAGAATCGGGCAGTGATTCAACAGGCGATTGCCGGCCTGGACTCCCAGCATTGGGAAGTGAAACAGCAGCAGGACAAGGTATTCCTGAAGCGAATGGCTGCCCTGCCCGGCTCGTCTGACTGGACACATGAATGTTCGGACGGAGCCCGGTCTTACTTTTCGCGCGACAAACTGGTCAAGGCACCGCTGGGGATTCTCTGGTATGGCGACGGTCCCGGCCACGGGTTTCATAAGTTCAAGGATTACGGACGGGGCGTAAAGCCGCAGGTGGCCGGCGGGCGATTAGTGGCCTTCGATGACCGGGCGAAGCGGCTGACGGCCCTCGACGCTTACACCGGGCGTCTGTTGTGGAACTTCGACACGGAGACATCGATTGTTCGATTCGCGACGTTACCCGATGCGGTGATTGTCGGCCGGAATTCCGAATGCGTCATTCTGAACCCGGTGGATGGCTCGATTGTTAAAACGCTGCCCTGTCAGCTCGATCCTGCATTGAAAGGTGAGCCGGGCGTGGTCGACGTGCGCGTTTCCGATCCGCTGATTCTGATCGCGGTCGGCTATGACCTGCCCAAAGGCAGCAGTCATCCGGCGATTGAATCGGGTTTATGGGATGCGAAAACGATTGTCGCGTTTGACAGGAAAACCGGCAAACAGCTCTGGTCGACCACCGCGAAGGAACGGTTCAACATTCATTCGATCGTAATTGGTGAAGGATTGATATACTGCACTGATTCGATCGCGCCGCTGAAGGCCGACCACCTGATGCGTCGTGGTACGGCTCCCGAGACCTTTACGTCGACCGTGCTGGCCCTGGATGCGGCTGACGGCACAGTCAAATGGAAGTATGCCCGGGAGTACGGGCATCGTGTGATGACCGGTCGCGGCCCGCTGGCAATTCGTCCCTACGACGACTGGTCTGCCTATTCGTATCAATCCAAGTTCCTTTACACGGGCAAGCTGAAAGAGATGCAGGCGATCAATGCGGCGACAGGAGAGATTGTCTGGGAGAAGCCGATCGGAATGCAGCCGCTGATGCTCTACGATGATTCGTTCATCAACCAGGCGGGAATCAAGTACGACCTGCTGACCGGTAAGCAGCTGTCTGCCTCCCCCCTGTTTAAGCGGAGCGGCTGTAACTACACCGTGGCAATCAGAACCTGCTCTTTCTGCGAAACAACTGTGCCACGTATGTGGACATGGATCAAAAGAAAGAGTTCAGTCTGCGGAACCTACGATCGGGGTGCAGCAACAGCCTGGTCGCCGCCGACGGTCTGTTGAGCGTGCCCTGTTTCTCGACCGGCTGCATTTGCAATTACCCGCTGCAGACCTCGTTCGCGATGGTGCATCAACCGGAAGTCAGCCAGTGGACGACTGACGATCCGATTGACGTCAAAGCCCTGCGGGACGAGCAGACTTCACTGACGCCACCGATTCCCCTGAAACCGGCAAAATGAAGTCGCGCAGGTTCGGCAGGGAGTGAATTTCCAGCGAGTTTTGTCGAGGTCACCGAAATCTTCTGACCAAATCGACATGCCTGCGAGCTTTTCCTTTACTGATGCACTTCACTTGCGGTTCGTGCAGGACAAACAGCACGGATTTCAGCAACAGAAGGACAACAAAAGTTGAGAAATATTACCACGCGTTAGACACGAGGGGACCGCAGCGGATACAATCAAAGGCAAGCCATGCCTAGGGCGGTTCCAAGCTGATCCATATGGAAAATCTCGGACAACACAAGTATGTTTCAGTCAATCAGGCACCTCTTGAGGAGCAAATTATGAGAAGTCTTTTACTTATCTTCGTCTGTGGATTTCTGGCCGGGGGATTCGGAGATCAGCGAGACAGCATTTCTCCTCTCCTGGCGAAGGAGAGTTCCAGACAAAAAAAGAATCCTACGCAAGAGAACATCTCCAAATTCATGCAGGCTAAACTGGATAGTTCGAAAGATGTTCTGGAGGGATTGGTCACAGAAGATTTCGCTCTCATCCAGAAAGGGACAAAAAAAATGATCGAAATGAGCAACGCCACGGAATGGCAACTCGTCGAGGGACCGATCTTCGCTCAACAAAGTGCAGAATTCCGAAATGCTGCTAAAGATGTCGCAAAATACGCCCAGAAAAAAAATATCGATGGTGCTTCACTGAGTTATTTGCACCTGACGATGACCTGTATCGCCTGTCATAAACAGATCAAGAAATCTGTTGTTGTGATGAAATAATTTCCGCTGCAATCAATCACAAACCGGATTTCTTCATCATTAAATTGCGTGAGATGCAGTACGAATCGTTGAAAGAACAGTTACCTGGACAGAGTGTAGAACTTTTACGTGCCATTTATGTCGGCTCCAGATGGCATTGAAACAAGAATTCGTGATAATATACTTTAATCGTTTAGATACAATTTAGTTGAATTGTTGTTGAACAACCGGTGTCTATCTTTTGCTAATAGGATGCTGGCACCGAATGATCTTATAGTCATTTGCTGTATTAAAGACTGTGTCGGTCCAGTCAAATCCGTTGTGGTTGTAGCGAATCTGAACCCCACGAACCGAACCTGTTTTGAGCGCAGTGAAGGCATCATCCAATTTGAGCTGAGGTTCATCGGCATACAAAGTCTCGCCCCCCTTTATTTGAATTGACTCAATCTTTGTGAACTCTTTCAAATCGCTTAGAAAACTGGCGAGTTGCTCTTCTTCAAAAATCATTTCCCGCATTTCAGGAATGGGAGGACCATCTTCAAAGAGATTTTGTGTTGTAGAATCCATGTCATGTTTTTTTCATAGAGAGTGGAAGAAGCTACTCGTTCGTTTCTGATACCTGTTGGCTCTGATCACGGTTTTTGTTGATGAGACTATGCAGGGTGACAAACGAATGTTGATCCAGTGTCGCAGAGGGCGCGTGGCATTGCAAACAGTTTGTGAACCAGGGATGCGTTGTTCTCAATCCAGGGCGAGTGAGTAAGCCGTGACAACTCATACAATCTTCTCGCATGAAAGTCGCGTGTGGTACGCTTGGCGGGGCAGTCGGATGTGCACGCAGCCCAGGGCCAGGGCGAGCGACTCCCACAAACTGGTTCACCGCATCCACCGATGGAGCATCGAACGGACCTTTGCTCTCCTTGGGGACATGGCATTGTACGCAATTAGTAAAACGAGGGTGACTCATTTTACTTGCAAATTTCTGACCAATCTGAACTCCTTCACCATGACAAACCAGGCACTTTTCTGCACGGACATCATCAACAAAATGTGGGATGGTTGGGGGAGCCCCTTCAAAAGCGCGAGTTTTCACTCGGTCTATGATCGCCAGGTTTTTCATTTCTGGTTTTTTAATCACGGGATCAAAAATACCCGGCTTCTGCTGCTTTAATTGCGAGAAGTGCATTGCCTGTTTTGGGTTCTTAGAGAATTCTGCGGCGGCAATTTCAGAATAGGAAACGACGAGAGGAACCACTTTCTCACTTTTGGATAGGTGATTCTGTGTGGGGCGTTCCTTCCAAGAAGCGCGCTCCGGCTCCTGCTGTTCGGAAATTCCCAGGATAAAGCCGACCAAAACACAGCCTGTCAGGAACACCCCGATCAAAATGGGAAGCCGGCTGTTGAATTGGTTTTGAGTTGAAGATTCACGTTTATTCATCGATTCGTTCACTTCATTACCCAACCTTACTGATCCGAACGGCACATTTTTTGTAATCGGGCTGTTTACTGATAGGGCAATGTGCTTCCAGAGTAAGCTGATTAATCAGCAGATTTTCATCAAAAAACGGTACAAAGAGATGTCCGGGAGGACAGCTTGCCCGCCCATCAATCCATGCGTTTAATTGTAATTCTCCCCGTCGCGTTTCTAACTTGACTTTATCACCTGTGAGTATGCCAAGTTTCCGGGCGTCCTCATTGTTGATTTCAACATAGGCACTGGGCATGGCTTTACGAAGGGGGGGAACCCGCATCGTCATTGTCCCCGAATGCCAGTGTTCCAGAACTCTGCCTGTATTCAACCAAAAAGGATATTCGTCGTCCGGCATCTCGGGTGGTGGGACATAGGGGCGGAAGAAGATCATTGCCCTGTCGTCTCCCGTAGTAGAATGATAGAACTGGAATTTTTTCCCCTGTTCAACAAACGGGTCGGATCCTTCTACAAACCGGTAGGCGGTATCCTGCCAGGCTCCATTTTTGTCTTGCGTCACTGGCCAGCGCATGCCGCGCGCTTTGACGAGTTCCTGATACGGGGCCACATTTTTATGTTTGATGGTCGTAAACTGGCGATACTCTTCAAAGAGAAACTCATCGACGTTGTAGTCGTAGTATTTTTCCCAATCCCAGACAGGAACTGTCTTTCCATTTTTATCTTCAAAATGAAACAGGAACGAACCATCTTTTTTCTTCATCCCCGCAAAACCATCTAAAAACAATTGGTGTGCGACAGCCAGTGTCTGCCAGCAGTCGTCGCGGGCCTCACCAGGTGGCTGGACCATCTTGAACCATTGTTGAGTGCGACGTTCTGAATTCCCAAAAACACCATTTTTTTCAACCCACATGGCAGAGGGAAGTATCAGGTCAGCCAGTTTTGTCGTTGCAGTCGGGTAGACATCTGAAACAATGAGAAACTTATTTTTCAGTTTTTCCTTCGGATCAAACAGCTTGTGCAAGTTGGGAAGTGTCTGACCAGGATTAGTTACCTGGACCCAGATCGTGTTTAGCGAATCCTTTTCCTCTGAAGGCGAGCAGAAATTATCCCACATCTGAACTGTATGATAACCGGGTTTTGGATTGATTCTTCCCTGAGGCAGGCCCCACAATTCCTCCGCCTTGGCGGCATGTTCAGGGTTGGCAACGAGCAAACCTCCCGGCAAGGCATGTGACAGAGTTCCCACCTCACGAACCGTGCCGCAGGCAGAAGGTTGGCCCGTCAGACTTTGAGGTCCATCACCGGGTTTTCCCCAGTGACCACTTAACAGATGAATGGCATGCACCAGATTATTAATCGCCGTTCCCTGTGTGTGCTGATTCATGCCCATACACCACAGACTGGTGATTTTGATATCCGGATTACCGAACAATTTCCCCAGCCAAAGCAATTCTTCCACAGAGAGACCACTGATTCTGGAAACTTTATCCGGAGTATAGTCTGCAACGAGAGCCTCATACTCATCAAATGAGATAGGCACTCCTTTCAACGAAGCGGGTCCATCAGGGCCACGAAAATTGCAGAATTTCTCAACGAACTCGCGTGAATAGGTTTTGTTCTTAATCAACTGATGGGCAATGCAGTTTGCGATTGCCATGTCTGACTGAGGTTGCATCATTAAAACATGGTCTGCCAACTGGCTCGTTCGAGTCCAACGTGTTGTCATATCGACCAGAGATATTTTTTCGCCGCGTATTTTCCGATCCATGTACCTGCTGAAGAGGATCGGATGCATTTCGGAAAGATTATTCCCCCACAGAATCACACAATCCGCATGGTCTAGATCACTGAAACCATTATAGGGTTCGTCCACTCCGTATGTCCCGATATATCCCGTTACAGCTGATGCCATACAAAGACGGGCATTGGGGTCGATCATGTTGTTGGTGATTCCGGCCTTGATAAACTTGTTCGCCACGTATCCTTCTGGGATAGTCCATTGTCCGGATCCATAGATGGCAAATTTCTCAGGCGTTTCACGGATTCGATCGGAAATGATCTTAATTGCTTTGTCCCAGGAAATGGGTTCCAATTTGCCATTCACCCGCAGGAGAGGTTTCGTTAATCGATCCTCACCATACAGAATCATTCCGACATGGTAACCTTTGACACAAAGTAGTCCTTTGTTGACGTCTGCTTTGCGGTCTCCTGTCACCGCAACTACTTTGCCATCCTTAACACCGACTTGAACATGACATCCTGTTCCACAAAATCGACAAGGGGCTTTATTCCACTCCACGTCTTGCAGGACGGGCAGTGCATCGCCCCCCGGAGTCGTCGAGGCGGACCTTGCGACTCCCGCAGCAAGCGCTGTCGCTGCTGCCATCGCAGCTGTCTTGAGGAAAAAACGTCGGTCTGCTTGCTGATTCTTCATGAAACAGTCGCTCCTGAGATTCCACTTCTTGACATTCAACGGGATTTAAATCTTCAAAACTGACAAACGCGACCTCAACCTTGAGCACTCCCGGAAATTGAGAGATCCTGTAAAACCAATCTCGTGAATCAGATTCATTCTCAGCTTCGAGAACAATCGGGATTTTACAACCATGCCTTTGCCCGACTTCGATGCATGAAATCGCTGCAAGCAGTTCTTCAATGGAACTGCCTGCAGCGACATTGTCGTTGAGCGTAATAACCATACTGCTGATATTCATGGTGAGACCCTCTTGGGAGAGAACTTGTTTGTTGCGTAAAGTTATCGACATCACCCAAGCAATTCAAGAAATAAAACTCTTTAATTCTTGATTCAGTTTGATAATTTCTATATCCTCTGCCGACATGAAGGATTAAAGGGCGTGTTTTTGATTTGTTTCAATGTGAAGGGAAGAGTTTCAGATGAAAGTATCGGCTGGAAATATCCTCTTCGTCGCTGTGTTTTTTACTGTCTTTGCTCTAGTGGTGCGGATGTATGCAAATGTGGGACAAAAAGAAGTAATCCCAATTGCTCCCAAGGCCGATGACGCACCTTTGTTTCCAGTGAAGATCAATCCCCCAAGGCAACTGGCAGAAATTCAGACAGACCTGAAAGATGCCAGCGGGAACCCGGTTCTAGTTTCCTGCAAGTCGTGCCACGGTGTACGTAACCCGAATCCCAAAAATGGATCAACGGGGCCTTTGGTGTCATTTCATCAGGATCTGAACTTTGTGCATGGAAAACTCGTTTGTATTTCATGCCATAATCCGGAAGGATCTTATTCTGACTTTCGACTGGCCTCAGGAGAGAGTGTGAAACCAGAGAACGTCATGAACCTGTGTGCCCAGTGCCATGGACCACAGTTTCGTGATTATCAGCATGGTTCGCATGGCGGAATGACAGGTTACTGGGATTTGAAAAAAGGAATACGGCAGCGAAATCATTGCGTCAATTGCCACGATCCGCACAAGCCAGCCTTCCCTTTATTCCGCCCTGCTGCAGGACCGAATGATCGTTTTCCTCCCCATCATACGAAGGGAACTCATGAGTGATTCAAAGGCTTCATTGCCAATTATTGACCATCCCGGAGTGAATCGACGACGGTTTCTGAAAACCGCCGGGGCCACATTGGGATTAGCCGCCTGGGCCGCAGCAATGAAACCGCTGCTGGAGCTGACTCCAGAGGTAAACGCAGATGAGTTCTTACAGAAACATTACCGTGAGCTGACTCCCGAGCAGAAAGCGGTCGTATTCACGCGGTTAGAAGAAGAAACAAAAGCAGAATACAACGCAGATGTTACCATCTCCGATCCTCAACCTATGGAAAATGTCCTCTTTGGATATGCTCTGAATTTGAGTGTCTGCATTGGGTGCAGGAAATGTGCGGAAGCATGTCATATCGAGAATAACCACGATCGGGCATCGAATAATTCTTATATACGTGTCTTCGAAATGGAAATGGGGGGAATTGATTTTGAAAAAGGGAATGCGACATACGACCACCCTGTTCCTGCACCAGGGAAATATTACATGCCGGTCCAGTGTCAGCAATGTGAAAATGCACCTTGTGTCACCGCGTGCCCCATTGAAGCAACCTGGAAAGAGAAAGATGGTATTGTCGTCGTCGATTATAACTGGTGCATCGGATGTCGCTATTGCGAAGCAGCCTGCCCTTATCATGCACGTCGATTCAATTGGGAAAAACCAGAAATTCCCACTGAAGAAGTGAACCCGAATCAAGCTTATCTATCCAACCGGATTCGCCCTCAGGGAGTCATGGAAAAGTGTACATTTTGCTTACACAGAACTCGTGAAGGTCGTTTACCCGCTTGCCTGGAAGCATGCCCCACCGGTGCCCGCGTATTCGGGAACTTGTTGGACCCAGACTCAGAAATCCGTTGGGTCATTGAAAATAAAAGAACCTTCGTGTTAAAAGAAGAGTTGGGGACCAGACCTCGCTTTTTCTATTACTTCGATGAATAAAGCTGTTGTTGAATAAAGCCTGAATGCCTGATGAATAAGATCTCGATCAAACAGAATGGGAGTTCGTACCGTGGTTGAGGCCCAGAATCCATCTTCCCCTGCCCCTCAAAATACTTCGGTTGTACTGAGCTATCTTGGTTTTCTGAGACGTGCCACAGGAGTTGCCACCGATGGGAAATGGTACTTTTATGTATGGATGATTATCTTATTTGGAATTGCGCTTGTGGGGGCAAACGCGTGGGCACAACAAGTTCGCGATGGAATGAGCGTGACAAACATGTCAGATCATGTAAGTTGGGGGCTCTATATCGCCAATTTCACATTCTGTGTCGGTCTGGCGGCCGGGGGAGTCATGATGGTGATTCCCGCATACCTCTATGATGACGAAGAGATGCATCAGGTTGTTATTATTGGCGAGGCGGTTGCCATCGCTGCTATTCTAATGAGTACCCTTAGTGTGGTTGTCGATTTAGGGCGCCCTGATCGCTTTTGGCATTTGATTCCCGGCATCGGCAAGTTTAACTGGCCTCTTTCCATGCTGACTTGGGACATCATTGTCCTCAATGGATACCTGTTGATCAACCTGCATATCGTAGGGTACTTACTCTACATGCGATATCTGGGGCGCAAGCCGAACCCCAAGTGGTATGTTCCGTTTGTGTTTCTTTCCATTTTCTGGGCAATCAGCATTCACACCATCACTGCATTTTTATATTGCGGTTTGGGAGGTCGACCTTTCTGGAATACTGCTTTACTCGCCCCTCGCTTTCTTGCCTCTGCGTTTGTCAGCGGGCCTGCATTTATAATTCTATCGATGCGCGTGATGCGCCTGTTAACCGACTTTCATTTTTCGCCCAAACCTGCCAATACCTTGATTCGAATTATACGTGTGTCAATGTGTGTGAACCTTCTGATGCTGTTCAGCGAGATCTTCACACTCTTTTATACCGGTGGTACTCATGCTTCCTCAGCACAATACCTCTTTTTCGGATCACATGGAGCGAACGGACTTGTCCCCTGGATGTGGACGTCAATGTTTTTAAATATCGTTGGCGCCTGTCTCTTTTTTACTCCTGCAGCACTGCGTCGTGAAAATACTCGCATTGTTGCTTGTCTGTTTTGCATTGTTGGAATCTGGATTGAAAAAGGGATGGGGTTGATTATTCCAGGATTTATTCCTTCGACGCTCCATGAAGTTGTGGAATATTCCCCCAGTATCATAGAATGGAAAGTGACAGCTGGAATCTGGGCCTTTGGTTTTCTGGTCTTGACCTTGCTTTTGAAACTGATTGCCTCAGTTTTTACTTATGATTCATCCCGAACAATTACCACGGAACAAAATGCTGGTCTGGATGAAACCAATATAAAATCCATTCCGGTTGAGACGATTTCATGACACCATATGGAAAGACCGCGCAGAACGCGATTGCAGCCATGAGCTTGATGGCTGAGGTCTATCATGAAGACCCACCTGTCCGTCTGAGTTCTTTGCAGATTGCAGACAAACGAAGCCTGATGAAGCCCGTTGTGGCCAAAGTATTAACGGTACTTTCGCAAGCAGGTCTGGTTACTGGAGCCCCCGGCCCGAATGGGGGGTATCGCTTGGCGATGCCACCTGAAATGATTTCATTGTTCGACATTTCCATTCAATTTGATCGCCTTGAGGAATCATTGAATTGTCCTTTCGGAAAGGAGTGGTGTGGAAACGGACCACAGTGCCCGCTCCATAACGAACTCAAAGAACTCCGTGAAAATACGAATCGATTTCTTCAAGAGAATACGCTCGTCCTCTTCCAGACAAACAAAGAAGAATCATCATAAATCATTGATTCCGTATGGTTATAAGTCAGCCACGCAATAATCTTTCAGATGAAGTGGCTTTTGACTCACCTGGCGCTATCAACTCTCGGCCAATGTTCTTTATCTATTGGTAATTTCAATGGAATGCGCATACCGTTCAGGAGCAATATACAGCCAGTATCCATGATTCTGGTTAAAGGAATTCAGGAATCGAATCATCAAGTGAGAGAAATGGAGAGAAGTGCTAACACATTAGTCTCGGTGAGAGATATAATGCAGTGATAACAATTATGATATTACGAACTTGGAGTACGATTGTGTGGTATTTGCATCGAGATCAGATCCATAGGAGTATTTGTTATGACAAAGGTTCCAGGACTTACTAAAAATCGAGTTTTAATAATTGGCGGCGGAATTGCTGGCTTGTCGGCTTCGGTTCGCTTAGCACAAGCCGGTTTACCTGTGACGCTGTTCGAGGAATCGACTTTAGGCCATGGCGCTTCCACGCGCAATCAAGGGTGGTTGCATTCTGGAGGTTGGTTTGCAAAAGAGAATATTCACTTGGCAAGCCGGTGTTACAAGTCGCTTCAACAGACGATACAGTGCTGTCCCGACTGTTTGGAACCTCAACAGCAAGGCATGGCCTACCTGTTTTCAAATCCCGATACGGATGTTTCCAGTTGGTTGACAACCTGGGAAAATGTGGGGATTCCGTTTAAGAAGCTTCCGGTTGAGGAAATATTCGAACAAATTCCAAGACTCGACAAGTCTCAAATTTATGACAGCTATCTACTGCCTGATCGATCTATTCGCCCCGAAATTCTTCTCAATCAAATTGCTATTACGGCAGAAAACCTGGGAGTCGAAATCCGAACCCAAACGCACATTTCCGGTTTTCTGAAAGAGAACTGCTCCATTACTGGCGTGGTTACTGGGTCGGGTGAGGAAATTCCAGGACGTGCTGTTGTGTTGGCCTGTGGTGCCGCTGGTACATCGCTGTGGTCATGTTCTCGAGAGTTTCATGTAGGCGAACAATCAGAGTTTACATGGGTGGCATTGAAATCGCACTTAGTCTCAGTATCGCCTGGATTGAGTAATCTTCCGTTCTGTGTGGTTGATCGTGGTGGCTTTAATCATATTCCTCACGCCGCTGATTCTATATTCGGTAACAACCGTTGGAAAACAGTTCCCTACTCTATCGGTCCGGATGTCGATCCCGATGAAATTGAACAGACTCTACAAACGATAAAACAATTGATTCCGACATTCAGTCGCAAAGAACATAAAATTAATAGTTGGTCAGGCATTTCCACTCAAGCCATGCATGTCGATCAAATCGAACCAGGGCAGGCCCCTTTGCCGACTGTGATTGATCATTCGCTTGAATCACCTAGCATACAAAATCTCTTCAGCATTTTCCCAGGCCGAGCAACACTCTGGCCTCAACTGGCCGAGGAGACCAGAAATACGATCTTGGAGAAATTCAAACTCACCGATATCCCATCGGAGGATCCTCCTTGGGATATTCAGGAATAAAATTTAATACTTCATGTAGTAGAAGTAACACAATGAAAAAACTCAACAAATTAGTACAGGCTGGCTGAGTTTTTTTCCTAAGACCAATTGAAACAAGCAACGCTGTCTTAAATATCATTACCATGTCAACATTCTACCATCAGACTAGAATCCACATTTTTTGCCGACGGACCGCCAGATAGCTGCTCGGGTAGAAATGGAATCAACACAGCAAAAAACCGCTTCACCGATGGGTATTGTTGTTCGGTAGCGGTCGCTGTGAGTCCTCACTTGAATCAAATCATCAAGTTCCTGGATGGCCTTTGCCGTTGCATCTAGTCAATCGTTATGTTCATGCATTAGTCCGTCTTCCATTTCGTAGATTGTGTCGAACACGTCAAGTGCGCGATGGTCGTGCGTCACAACGATGACGCCCGCTCCTTGTTCGTGCGCCACCTTGGCAAACAACTCCATGACTTGCCGACCTCGGTGACCGTCTAATGCCGCGGTTGGTTCGTCTGCGAGGATGACGCTGGGACGATTGGCGATGGCACGAGCGACTGCGATCCGTTGCTGCTGTCCACCGGAAAGCATTGACGGCAGGTTGTCCGCTCGGTCCGCCACGCCGAGGTAATCCATTAGCTCGATCGCGCGACTTCGAGCTGAACGTTTTGATTCTCCGTTCAACTCCATCGCGATTTGAACATTCTCCACAGCTGATAAGAACGGGATCAGATTCGATTTCTGAAAGATGAACCCAATGTGCTCGCGACGAAAAGAACGCAAGTTGGTCTGAGCCGTTTCACCATCCAGTACCAGTTTGCCTCCGATGGTAATGCGACCGGACGTTGGTGGGTTTATGAGTCCAACGGCGGTCAGAAAGGTAGACTTTCCAGATCCACTGGGACCGAGTAGAGCTACGACTTCACCTTGCTTGACGTTCATTGAGGCGTCACGCATGGCAACCACTTCGGTGTTACCGCTGCCGTAAATTTTTGTCAAGCCATCGGCTTCGATGGCATATGCCTTTGAGTCCGACGTCATGAGAGCGCCTCGTTTGGAGAAACTTTCATTGCCTTCCAGATCCCCAACATGCTGGAAAGGACCGAGATTGCGAGCACGATTCCCGCCAGTTCCAGCAGGTCAGCATTGGCAATTATCACGCGACGTGGGAACTTCGGGAATAGCTGTTGCCCAACGAGGTACGCGATTCCAAATCCGACGATACCTAGGATCAATGCCTGTTGCATAATCAATCCAAGGATGACAGTATTAGGAGCGCCGATCAGTTTCAGTAAGGCGATGGAGTGAATCTTGTCGAGTGTCAATGTGTATAAAATCAAGGCCATGATAATGGCTGCGATGATCGTTAGAAGAACGCGAAACAGCCCAATTTGCTTACGCACTTTTTCGACGCTGCCTTTGAGTAACAGTTCACGTTGCCCTTCAGCAGTATAAACCGATACATCTCCCCAGCCAGAGATTGTCTTTGCGACCTCATTCGGATTGGCTCCGTGTGATAGTGTGACCATGACGGCACTGATCTGAGGTCGTGCAATCGCTGGTAGTTGAACTGTTGGTCTTCCAGCATTCTCCAACATCATGGGCTGTTGAATAGCTTGCTCGAAAGCTTCGCCTCGCAACTCTCTGGCTGCCCGCTCCAGTCGTACTGCCTCTCCAGGAGTATCAAATTGAATAGCTTGTGCGTCGGCGACTGTGACGAACGCGATCCCATCGCCGCCGGAACTAATCATGTTGCTTGTTGTGCCGACAACGGTGTAGGTTTCTTTGCCGAGATTGAGCTGTTCACCAATCGACATTCCAAGTGTCTTGTCGGTAATCATCTCATAGTGGGATTGCCCCAGTGGACGCCCGGTGATCAGCGGCACCCATTCGCCTTTGTCCGTTGGCCAACTCAGACCTAGTACAGCGATGCGAAGTGGTTGACCGTCGCGCTGTCGTTGAATCGTGTGGTACACAAATTCTCGCGACGACTGTACGCCGGGGACAGCAGCCGCGCGGTACACCAAGTTGGCAGGCACACGAGACAATTCTGCGAACGGACCACGTGTGTCACGCTGAACAATCCACAGATCAGCACCCACACGGTCAATCAGCAACGTTGCATCTTCGACAACGCCGCGATAGATGCCGCCCATTCCCATCACTACCATCAGTAACATACCAATTCCGACCGCTGTCAGTGCGAACCGACCGAAGTTGTGTCGAATGTCTTTAGTGGCAAGGTTCATGGCGTCGCTACCTTTCGTCCATCAGTAATCACCATCTTCGAATTTTTGGACATGATGACAGAATCTCCTTCCGAGAGTCCCTCCAGCACTTCCACAGTATCACGACTTCGAACGCCAACACTGATCGGACGCCACGCAGCGACTCCATCCCTGTCGATGAACACGCCCGTAGCATCGTCTCGTTTGACGATCAAGCTGGCTGGCAATAAAAGTACATCGTCTTTCCGAGTGATCTCTATGAAGGCTTCAGCCCGTTGTCCGACCGCCCAGTATGCTGGCAGTTCCAAGACAAGAACATCAACGATGAATTCACGTGTCTCACGGTCAGCCTCTCGCCCCAGTCGCACGACTTTGCCGGGGTAGGCTTTGTCCGGCTCGGAACGAAACAAGACTCTCGCTGATTGATCCGTCTTCAGGCGAGCCATTTCTGTTTCGTCGACCCACGCTCTGATCCATAGTTCGTCAGTCGAGATCAGTGTTAAGATCGAACTTCCAGGTACCACGACATCACCTGGTTCTCGGTTACGTTTGACAATCAAGCCATCAAACGGAGCGACGATTTTTGTGTCGTGCAATCGCGCACGGTGATACTCCAATGTCTTCTCCGCTGCGACGATTTCCTTCTGACCTTCGGCAATGGCTGCCTCGGCTCGCGACACACCCGCTTCAGCCACAGCGAGCGCTTCAACCGCTTTATCTGCATCGTCTTGGCTGGATGCGTTTTTCTGAACCAGAACCAGAATCCGCTCATTGCTTTTCTTTGCTTGATTGTAAACCGCCGCAGCACGGTCTTTGTCGGTTGTGAGCCGAACGATGGCTGCTGATGTTGCGTCCAAGTTTGCTTGAGCTATTTCCACTTGTTGTTTGAGTTCCGCATCATCGAGTCGTACCAGCAAATCACCTTCAGTCACGCGGATTCCCTGATCAGCCATCACTTCAACAATTCGACCGGAAATTTTTGGGCTGATCGTCGTCTCGACCCGAGCTTCCAATGTCCCGGTGCCCATGACTTCAGCAATGAGCAAACCCTTTTGTGCAGTATGAGCGGTTACTGAAAGCGGTGAAAACCAGATTAGATAAACAATCGTTCCAATCACCCCTGCCAAGAGCACAAGTTTCAGAATAAACCATAATTTTTGCATAATTCTTATACCGTCCGAGATCTCATTTTAGTCAACTATTATCTGTATTCTGAAGCCCGTGGATCACTAAATCGAGATGTGCTTCAAGCCATCGCTTCGTATTCAATTTTTCTGCGCTCTCAAATGTCATCTTCCAAACGGCAGCCATCAGAGCTGGCCCCACAATAATGATTGGTTCGTTGACAATGGGGGTGTCACGAAACTCTCCTTTTTTGATACCCTTTTTGATAATGCTTTTAAACATCTTGCGCGCGGGAACCAATATTTCCTGAAAATAGAATTTGGCAAGATCCTCGAAACGGGCACTCTCGGAGATCAATGTTTTCAAGATCATGCGTCGTTCTTCATTTTCGACGATCTCGCTGTAAAACCGACTGATGATTTGTTTTAGAAGCATCGCCTGTGACCCCGGCCACAATTTTACGATCCCAGAAATGAGTTTAAAAACCGGACTAATACGATCACGAACAATGGCTTCAAAAACTTCCTCTTTAGTGTTGTAATAAATGTAGACAGTCCCCTTTGCTACTCCCGCTCGGGCAGCGATTGCCTCAATCTTTGCTCCTACAAAACCGTTCTCGGAGAATTCCTCAACCGCAGCCTGTAAAATTTCGGCTATACGAGCTTCTTTTCGTTTCTTGACCATATTTTTTCACTCTATTCGTTGCGATGAATATGACAGCAATTATCTGGAGCATTGTTACATGAGGCTTTCTTAATGTCAGAAAAATGCCTCTCAGGCTGTCAGAATCAATATTAAAACGAATTCAGCTTTATTTTCAGCGACGCAGAAGCATCGAGTGTAATCAAAGCTTTATTGAATGTTGGGGGATTAGATAGACCAATTTTTGAGTAGTTACTTAAGCCTACTGGCTCCTTTGGCGTTCCGACGAAAGTCTTGTCCAACTTTCCGTTATTGTTTAGATCGTGAATAATTACAACTGCGTATTTCCCTCCACGCAAGTTCTTAAACGTATAACTCGGCTGATTAGGATCGACCTTCTCAGTCATTAACGCCTTCTGTGGTTCTTTGGGAAAACCGTCGCTCTTGTTATAAATACTAATCAGAAGTTTGCCGTCTTTATGTTGTATGCCAGTAGCTTGTACTGACAGATTAAACTTGCTTTCTAAAGCGGCACTCGGCTGTTGCGATTGAACGCTCGAAGTCGAACTGAGTAAGAGCAATAATGCAAGTAAAACCGTCTCGACTCTTTTATTCCGATATGCCATCTTAAAGTCCTTTAGGTGAAAAGAATAATCTGGAACCGTTACATAAAACCCATTATGACCGACGGGTCATTATTGAGTCAATAGCATTTCGGATCAAGCACAACATTTCGTAGAGTGAGTGAGCTTTTGACTGAATGAATAGTGAGCTCAGATCTCGCTTTCAACGATGATTAATCGTGGCTATGGGGTTATCGAAGTCATTTCTCGGTCGGCACGTGTGTGTACCAGATGGACAGCCCGCGGTTTCAGTTAGTGTCATTTTTTTATAACAATGAAAGCGGTGATTCTCTTAGTCATCCATGATTTTGTCAGTGTTAACCAGCATCGGGGAAAGCTCATCTTCGGTCGCAATTCTGGCACCAAGGCGAACATGGACGGTTTTGATACCGGCAGCCTTGGCACAATGAGGGCACACGGTATTTTTCAGCGGCTTTTAACAAAGCCATCATACAAATCACTGAGTCTTGCTTCTTCAATATCTAGAAAAAGTGTTGTTGACGATTTGTCGCGCTGACCAGCGGCGAAACCCGGACCGTGAAGCGTTCTGGCGAACAACAAGTTTAGACCGCATGCAGTCAGGGCTCTCGATCCGTGTCTTCTGTGAGCGTGAGGCACTGAGCGAACCAACTTACTACTACTGGCGTCGATCAGGCTCTTGCACAAGTCGCTTCAGAAAATG
>TARA_R110000868_G_scaffold7434_4_pt1 | contig 23572 bp, 12 predicted proteins | sample TARA_R110000868 | Tara Oceans TARA_R110000868 (sample SAMEA4397489) | marine metagenome | biome: Polar Biome; feature: [SRF] surface water layer (ENVO:00010504); material: water (ENVO:00002006), including particulate matter (ENVO:01000060) such as... | depth 5 m | reverse complement strand
TGTTGCTTCCGCAACTTCTATTTTATTGGCTGGTTTTAATCCAGTTTTTGTTGATACCGCCCCAAACTCTTTCCACCCCTCTTTAGAGGAAATAAAACAAGCAACCACTCCCCAAACTAAAGCTTTAATCTATGTACATTTATTTGGGGAACCAAATGAACTACAAGAAATAAAAAGATTTTGTGACGATAATAATATTATATTGTATGAAGACTGTGCCCAGTCTTTTGGATCCCGATTTGATGATGGGTCTCATATAGGGACAGTCGGAGAGACTTCTTGTTATAGTTTTTTCCCAGCTAAAAATTTAGGGTGTTTCGGCGACGGCGGTGCGATTATGACCGATAACGAAGAAACAGCCAAAAAGCTAATGATGATAAAAAATCATGGTTCAGAAAAGCAATACCATAATGATATATTGGGAGCCAATTTCCGACTTGATACTATTCAAGCCTCCGTATTATCAATTCTTCTTAGAGGTATTGACGATTGGATAGCAGCGAGAAAAAATAATGCAGATTTTTATTATAAAGAACTGTCATCCCTAGATATACAACTTCCTCCTAATAAAAAGTATCATTCTTGGAATCAATACACTCTTAGGGTAAATGACCGGGACAGTTTAAAGAAACATTTAGATTCTCAAGGCATTGGAAATGCTGTATACTATCCAATACCTAACCACCGCCAAAAGGTTTTTTCTGATATTATATCTTCAAAAGATATACAAAAGTACCCGAATACTGATACACTGTGTAGAGAGGTGATTTCGCTGCCAGTATATCCAGGTCTTACACACCAAGAACGGGAAGCTGTAGTAAAATCCTTGGTAGAATTTTATGGGGGATAAAATGAGTTTTTTCTGTCACGATACAGCTATCGTTGAAACCCTTAAAATTGGAGAGGGAACTAAAATATGGGCGTTCTCTCACATTTCTTCTGGGTGCATAATCGGAAATGATTGTGTCATCGGCGAGGGCGTTCATATTGGGCCTAATGTAAAAATTGGAAACAATGTAAAAATACAAAATCACGCATTAATATACGAGGGAGTGACTATAAAGGACAATGTTTTCATTGGGCCAAACGTAGTTACAACCAACGATATTTTCCCTAGAGCAACACCAGGCTGGAGTGCGAACTCTTCAGAAACCTTCCAGACTACCCTTATAGAAGAAGGTGCTAGTATAGGAGCTAACTCTACTATAGTCTGCGGAACTATTCTTGGAGAAGGATGTATTGTCGGAGCAGGATCTGTTGTTATTCAGGACGTAGAAAAAAAATCTTTAGTATGTGGCAACCCCGCCGCTCATAAAAAATATGTTAACAAATAAAGGAAAACATAATGTACAAATTATCACACCAAGCTATCGGAGCATTAATGATGACCCTCCAAAAATGTCTAGCCGACCAATCTGACATTTCCGAGCTTTTATCTGAGTGGTCTCTAACCGAGAGAGACAAGGAACTATATGTTACAAATGCTCCAAAAGTTGAAGCATCAAATGTAGAAGCCCAGCAAGAAAATGTTTTCGAGACTGAATAATGCCTCTTTATTCTTATTGGTGCCAAGATTGCTCATTAATATTTGATGCCAGACATTCTTACAAAGATGTTCTGGAGAACTGCTTGCAGTGTAAATCGGTAAATGTAAAAAAACATCTTGGTCACCCGATTAATAAGAAAGAAAAAAGTATTAAAAAATATCCTCGAAAGGGGGAAGTCGTCATTGAGGCAATCACAGACACATTTCACGAAATAAAAAAGGAAAAAACTCGTTTGTCAAAACGTGTATATAAAACAAAAAAATGATTTATATTTTATGGGGACTATTATCTATATCTTTTGCGCTAAACATACTAGTGCTATGGTATATCCGAAACTTAATACAGGTGTATAATGGCTCCCTTAAAGAAATGTTTAGCTTATTTAAAGATTTCCAAGAATTTCAAGAGCAAATAGAAAAGGTATATAATATGGAAATCTATTATGGCGATGTCACCATAGAGAATATGATTAAAAGCATTGGGCTAATCAGCGAAAGAATAGGCAAGTTTCTCGAAAAATCCGCAGATGTATTTGGGGAACCAGAATGAAAAGGGCAAAAGGAAAGCACTACTTCACCAAACAAACAGAAGAGGCCATCATAGCATATTGTGCTACCGAGGATATTTCCGTTCGTAGTGCCCTGTATATTGAACACATCCAGCCAGCCTTCAATGAGTTGGTCAACAAAATAGTTTTTACTTATAAGTTTAATAAACTAGAAAATATTGAGTACCTTAAGGACGATTGTAAAGTTTGGTTAACTACTATTTTAGGAAAGTTTAACGCTAACCAGGGAACTAAGGCTTTTTCTTATTTTTCGGTGGTTACTAAAAACTGGTTTACCCATAAAGCAAAAAAGCAAACGCAAAAGAATAAACGTGAAGTAAGCTATAACTCTATGATTAGGGAAGTAGAAGCCGTTACTTCGGAGAACAAAAAAGACTTCTATGAAGAGTTAGAAGATAGACAATTCTGGCTAACACTATTCTCCGAGGTTAAATCTTGGAAGACTTCAAATTTAAAGCCCAATGAGGAAAAGGTCATTAATGCGGTAATCACCATTATGGATAATGTGGAACAAATAGAAATATTTAATAAAAAGGCAATATATCTTTACATGCGTGAAATCACTGGACTTAATACTAAACAAATTGTAAGTTCACTAAATAAAATTAGGAAAAAATATCATACATTCAAGCAAAAATGGGACCGAGGAGAAATTGACTAGCCCCCCTATTTAAGACAGGAGGAAAATAATGTCTCAGAAACTAAACTTATTAATAGACCAGGCGCTTGATAATATTAATCAAGACCGCCAAGAAACGGAAAATCTATTAATGTCTCTCAAGGAATACATGCAAAAGTCTCCCGAAAGGTATTCAGATTCAGGTCCCATAGCGGCAAAATTTGTAGAAACATTACAGAGAAGTAATGAGCAGCTTGTTAAAATAGCTGCTTTAGTTTACAAAAAGGATTTCACTACCCAAAATAACAGTTTAAGTGACGACGATAAAAAAAATCTTTTTGATATTATAAATCAGAGCGAAGAGCAATGACTGTTAGCTTAGATCAATATCTAGAAGATTTAGATAAGCAGAAACAGGAGGGTAATCCTCTCCTGGCAATAATGGCACCCGAATCACCAGCGACCTGGGAATATGTCAAAGGGGCAAGAGAGCGCCAAACCCCTGATATCCTTAAGGGAGTCACTAAAGATACCGCAGTAGTTCTTCGAGTAGAAAATACTCCGGGATTCTTCGGTGCCGTTTATGGTTTTTTCGGAGGGAAGGGTCAAGTAGCAGTAAAGGCAATGCCTATAGGGACCAAGACCCTAAGTTCTTTGCCAAGACCTGTCTGTGAAGATGACCCTATTATTGACCTATATCCTACATATTATGGGGAAAATCTTATACATGCACCTAAAGTTGGCTCTGTCATTAATGTATCTTATGAAAATATGTCACTACCAGGAAATCGATATAACAATGGTGTTATTCTATCTTTATCAAATGTTAATATAACGGTTTTCGGGGACTGCGAGCTTTCCAAACAATGTACTCCCGAGAGCCCAAATGTTACTCTAAGAAAACAGGGCGGCATTATTAGCGGACAAATAGTTCTTCCCAACGGACCTCCTATCGTTGGAGGTCCAGCGGGTCCACAAAGAATACCAACTACACTACTAGGCGGAGCATCTCCCGCCACAGGTTCAACACCAACCGTGGCTGCTTGTAATACTGTTGGCAGAGCCGGTGGCAACACTCCATATTCTACCGTTGGCGCTTCACAACCAGTGACAGCACTGACCTCTAGCCTTCAATGCACCCCCGCTCGACCCAACTATCCTTGTATACCCCTCCCTTCCTCTGTGACGCCTCCTAGCGGTGTGGCTCATCTTTACCCTCCCCGAGGATGGAGAAAAGGAAGCCCATTCGGACCACGAAATGCTGGGGGTGGATCCTCCAAGAACCATAAGGGGATAGATTATGCCTGTTTTTTTGGTACCCCGATACTTGCTGCTCTCGATGGAATTGTTAGTGTAAGACAGGATAGTAAGGGAATAAATTCCGGATATGGGAAATATATTCTTATAAAGCATATAACATATACAGGCAAGGGCGCTGCTCGTAGAGTAGGGAAAACATTTTATACTATGTATGCCCATTTAGACCCCGCTTCTGTTGCAGGAAGGAATGGCAAAGCAGTAAAGAAGGGTGAACAGATTGGACTCACTGGCGACACGGGAAATCGAGTCCCGAAAACCCCTCCTAAATACGGAGCACACTTGCATTTTGCGGTTATGACAAGCCCCCTGAACTTTAAGGATGGCTTTGTAGATCCAGATGTTTACTTTTTTAACCAGGAATTTATTACTTAATATGGCTATTGAACAAGATAATATTATAGATTCGATTATCGATGCGGGAACTCGCTTCGCCAAAGAAACTGTTGCTGGCTATATTGGGCAGAATAGCGGCGTTCAACAGGAAACCATTTCTGAACCAGTTCCTGACTATGACGAGGCATCCAGCGAATCCATTATAAGGGGAAAACAAAATACTATTATTATAATGGGTAGGGACAGACCCCGAAGCAAAACTTCTGGTAAGGGAGCTATACCTTCTACTCACGTCGGGTGTATCGATATAATCGCTGGGATGTCAGGTATTCTTGCTCGCCAAGTTAATTCCGACGGCGCAAAAGTCTTGACTAATAAGAGTCCCGAACTTGACGCCGCCCGAATCTACATTTCTCAACGTTCAGACATTGACTCGCCAGAATATTTCAATTTGGCAGCAGGCTCAGTTGGCAATCCTACAAATACTTCGGCTATTGCTATAAAAGCTGACTCAGTGAGATTGATAGGAAGGGAAGGTATTAAACTTGTTACCGGCGGAGATACTTACAGCGGAGCATCTGGATTTTTAATTCGGGATAAAATTGCCGGGATTGATCTGATTGCCGGCAACGATGATACGGGGTTAGAACCTTTAGTGAAGGGAGAGAAACTGATAGAAGCTCTGGACAAAACAGTAGAACACATCCAAAAACTTAACTCATCACTCGGAGCCGTCTATAAGGTTTTAATAAAACTAATGGATGCTATGGCCACTGTCGCCACCGCCTTTCCACCGGTCGCCGCTGCTCTAAAAGTTGCGTCATTAGTTATGAAGGTAGAAGCCGCCGCCTTATCAGATCAATCATTTAATCTAATCATGCATAAATATAACTATAAATATTGGTTTGGAAAATACCACTTTAATAGTTGGTACAATAATACGAATTAATATGGCAATTAAACAGCGACAGAAAGATATAGTAAACCCCTACGCTCAAGACGCAGAAAGATATAACTCTTCTGAACGTCGAGGAGTGGGTTATTCTTATTCTGATTCACGCAATAAGTTTGTAATCGATGCTATCCACGATAGTTTTAAGAACTTTGGAATTTTTCCTGATGTAGGAATTATAGTAGGTGCTATTGGGCCGTTACAAAACCTTAGCGACGCACAACGACGAATAACTGTAGTTGACGCCCAAGCCTATTGCGCCTTATACCCTCAGAACGCAAAGGTAGTAGCGGACAAATTTAAATTATTATCGGATAATGAAATATTTAGTGAACTTGAGAAGCTAGCAAATATATTGCTTTCCGAGGGTGTAGCCAAATCCTATGAAACCGCTACCACCTCCGAAGCCCAGTTTATCGAAAATCAAACTATTATGCCTTCCAACTCGGGCGAAGGAAATATTCCATACCGTAGCGCACAAGATGAACACAATGCGGCAAAAAAACAAACTGTTGCCCGACTCATAGCTATCCCCTCCGCACAATCTTCTAAATACACAAATTCTTTACGAGAGAGTTTGGGCATGCCTGACGCTGCTTACGAAATAGATGACACTCTATACTTGTTTAATAATGCGGGTCTTATCCCTTATACTTCCCAAAATACTAATGTAGATTTATACGATTGGCGAAACAACGTAGACCCAGGTACAGAAAATTCTAAAGTTTATTATAACCCTATCGATTCAAACTATTATTATGTGGTCCGGACTACTAACACCCAGCCTCTAGACTATGTTAATACTATAGGAATGATGGACATTCGTTTAAATGAGGGCACTATCTCTAACCTGAAAGGTCTCCTGCGAAGTGGGATTAGCGAGATTTTAAAGTTTACTCAAAAGTATTCAGAACCTAATCTCTCGTCTTTTATTAGCTCGCCCATTACTGGTGAAGAGGTAATCGCCGCTAGCCTCCGGGGGAACAGGTCCAACCTCGATGAGGGGGCCTCTTTATCTACCTATATGGATGAAAGACCCTCCTCTCCTTGGATAGGGTGCGTCAGAATACCACGCCTTTTAATAGATAAAATCCCTGGTGGATATTCTGTGTCCTATGAGGAGTTTGAGTTAACCCCACTAGAAAAAGCAAGAGTTATTGCTGATAAAGCACGCTCTTCGATGGTAACCTATCGTCTTCCTATCCAAGTAGGGAGCCTGACGGGGAAATTAGCAGCTACCCGCAAGGTTCTGAAAAGCTACATGCGAGACCTTATTGAAGAAGGAGTATCTAAAAGTCTTCTTAAAAACGTGAACTTAGAAAAAGAGATTGACAACCTCCATAACTTTATTAGTTACCTTCAGCTTCTTTACAATTATAATAAGTTATCTCTAAACGATGACGATATAATTGAATTTTACTTTTCTGATTCATTTGCGCTAATGCATATGTGTATTAATGGTAACTTAATAACACGGGGTATCGGAAATCTTGATTTTGTAAATACAGAGAATGATTCAGAACCTACTATATTGGACGCATTTGGGCTTATGAGTCCTACTTCCTTCAGTTTCTTGTTCTATAGTCCCTACATCTTTAAAGAATATTTAGAAAAAGCGAATTCCTCTGGCCGTTCTTGGGTTGACTTTTTAAGTACTTATATGTATCCTCCATTGGATATGACTGCTATTTCTACCCAAATAGAGGCTAATAAGAAAAAAGATGCTTCTTCTCTTAACCAAAAAAGAAAGCAAAATGTCTTTCAAAAGGTATCAGAAATCTCTAAGGTGCCTGCGCAATCTTTTGAAGAAATGTATTTAAAGCGCCCGCTACGGTATAAACTAGAAAATATAGAAAGTAATATTCAATGCAGCACTGCCCAGGCACGCTATACAAAATACGCCCTAGGTATTGCTAAAGCGTTTACCACCCAGACAAAAATAAAATCAGTGACCCGACAAGTTATTCTTATTTTGAAAAACGAAGTAATTAGCGATGCTGTAAAGAGGGCAAAAATTAGTATCGATGGGCAAGAAGTAGGACTTCAGGATGCTGAAAACTTAGGGTTCCGATATTCGGACAATCCGGAATTAATTCGTAGGGATATCGAAAGATTTGTCAATGAAGAGATCTTTTGTTCTTTAGACGCTATTGGAGACTTTATTGAGGAGTCCTTCCTTGATCCATTAGGCGCTCCGCCGGTAGCCAGTGAGTTAGTTCGAGCTACTTTGGACCAACCCATAAAATTTGAGTTTAAAGAGAAACCTGCCTTTTCTATAGTAGACACCAAAAGAAAATCTTATGAAAAAATTGTAAACGGTATTGTTGAAAACTTTTTGAATGCCCTGTTGGCCGGGATTATTAGAGATCTAGTTAACGCCTTCTTGGGGTGTGGACCAAACACTACTCGGGAGGATGAAGGGCAACTAAGGAACTCATATTCTCAAACTGTTTATGGTGGAGTCCAAATAAGAGAATTTTTATCCGATGTTGATATTGTAGAGAAGGCAGCAGAAGCTAATATTGTACAAGACACCCCTATTACACAAGACAATCCGACCGGCGTTCGTCCGGTGACCTTCACTCAAATGTCAACCTTCTTAGACGATGTATCTAAAATTGTAACAGCATCAGAGGCAACCGCCCTCCTCCGGGGAGACGCCCCTGCTTATCTCTATGATGTAATACTCGAAATGTCTTCTCGTACTGACCCAATCCCGATTAGACTCGGAACCGAAATAGAAACTAATAGTTATAGTACTGTAAACTTCGATTCCGACAATCTGAATGTTTATTTTGAACTCCTGGGAAATGGCAACCCCACTACAGAAGCTTATTCTTCTTTAAGCCCTATAGAAGCTTATTGTTTAAACCAAGAGGCTGGGAATTCGGATTTAGGTATAGACTTTCTTCCCGAGGAACAATTGATTATTCAGCTTGATGAATCTATGAAAAGTAAAATGCTTAAGATATCTTTCTTTTGCGATTTTTTGAGAAATGCTTTAGACTTCCAAGCTCAGTTAGACGAATTGATGGACCTCATTCCGTCTATGGGCTGGTATGATGATTTATTATCAGATATTGCAGAGTTTTCTAATAGCCTCGCCGACAGCTTCGCCGAGATGCTTTCGGGACTGTCGTCTCCTGAAGACCCTTATCCTACTTCTCCTCAATCAAACTTCTATACCACCCAATTTGGAACCCAGACATTTTGGGGTACACGTTATCAATTTTTGTACCAGAACACAACGGCAGATGTACATCCTCAGTCAGACGACCTCGATCAGGATACCGACTTCGACGGATTATGGATTGAAACTAGCATAAAACCAAGAGATACTTTTTCTTTCAAGGCCAACAAAGCCCGCTTCAATCTGGGCCTCCCAGAATACAACTGGGGACAAAAATTTAATCTGACTAGAATTGGTCGATGGGACAAACTGTTCCTTCCGGCTTATAAGGATTTCACTAAAATAGACACAGTCATCGATGTTAACAATTACCGCACGAGCCGGTTTTCTCAAACCTTCGGTACTCCGGTACAAATTTACTTGTCTCGCCAGCGAGACGGGGTATCGAATTTCTCTACTTATTGGGATTCACAAGACCTCCGCCTCCCATTACCAAAAGTTGCCTTGGTCTTAAGAGGCTCTAACGTAACCCCCACTCAACTTGAAAATCGAAAAATACCAAATGCAGGAACCGGGTTCAGCATCGTTGACATAAGTGATAACACAGAACCAGAAACCTTCCGGGAGAATCTCGAAAAAATCATGCGACCTGGTGTCAAAACCTCGAACCTTCGTGGTCCTTTGCTCGCCTCTGATCCCCTCGTCGGAGGGAGAGAATCAAGTGGCGACTTATTTGGGACATTTGAATCTCAATTGCCAGGTTTAAATTATTCTATGCTTACTCAGTTGTTTATGGATAACCTATCTTACAGAAGAGTAGGCGACTTTAAAATATCCTCTGGCAACTCGGCTACTATAAACACCCGTAACCAATTCGCTATGAATGTGGATGCTTGGGGTGCCGGCAACGACCTCGGCGGTCCAGACCGCACTCCCGACACTAAACAAAATCCAAATTTATTAATGTTTGGAAACCCCCGCCTTCTTAACGAAAGAAATGTTGAAACTTTTTATACAAGTACTCTAGCTCAAAGACGCCTACCTCCTTTTGTGCGTGCAGTTAATAAATTCCCTTTTGATTTAGTCAGCGATGAATGTGTCACCCCCCGAGAGGAAGAGATAGCATCTTCTATTATCTCTTCAATCCAGGCTAGGATAGCTCGCTTAATGTTCAATGCTGGACCACTACTATCACCATACCCCCGATGGGGAAGTGATGGGACTTTATATCTTCTGAGCGATTACTTACTGAGGAAACTGGAAATAGACTACTCTTCTAATAAGTTAATGGGGGCGATATATGACAACTTCGATATCGTAGAGAAGGCTTATTCGGACCCGGAAGAAAATTTAAATAGAGATTTTAGGTTCTTTAAGGACCGCATACCGAGAGAAAACTTTCGGGTTTTAATCCGCTGCATATTGTATAAAATGTTCGATAATATTGCCGAGAATACAGAATATACTCAAATAAATAAATCTATATTTGAAGGAGAAGGAGAAAATAAGTTTAGGCTTCTTATCCGTAGCTACTTCAATAGGATGATGGCTTACTATACCACTGAGGATCCACAACCTGAAGAAGCAGCAAAATTTGAGGCACTTCTTCTTTTAGGGTTTGGGCCCGATGCAGATGAGGCTCAATATTTCCAAGCTGGCGCATACTTTTTCCCCCTAGCTCAACTCTACGCTGCTTATATCATAACCTGGGATATCGCCAATGTTTCACACGCAGTTAAAACTCTAGACTTGCAGTTAAATACTCAGGCTGCTCAAGCTGATGATTCAATTTTGACGGCTATAAACGGGTCCTTAACCACTCAATTTGGTCAGCTATATACTGGTTTCCCAGTGACAATAGTGGACTACGAAAATCTACCTCGAACATATTATACACGGGACGAAACGAATAGTAGGGTAGAATTCCTCAAAAGAAGTATAGCAGCGCTTAGAGACCCAGCGGCACCAGATTTTGGTATGGAAGAAAAGGAGGACTGGTGGTTTGAGGCTCAAAGAGAGGGTTATTGTGAAATGGACCCTGCGGGTGCCCCCGATGAATATTTTACTTTCATGAAAAATCTTATGACCTGGGCGGGGCAACATCCTAACCATGGAGGATTAGGTGCCTCCTATATTCTGGATGTAACCGAAGAGCAAGCTGTCCGGTACCTCTCGGACAAGATAGCCGTAGCTGCAAACAACAGGTTTAGACGTTCCTTATCTGACGCATACGACCAAAGAACAATACAAATGTCTCTTTGTGATATCTGTGACCTCGGGGGGGGCTTAGAGGAGTTCATTTCTGCTCAAGTAGGCTATACTTCCACCTCTATAGCCGAGCATTTTTGGGACGAGGACAGTGACAGTCTTGGGCGAGGCACCCGAGGTCACGAATCCATCGCAGCGTCCACCAGAACAATGGAAGACCATCAAGCTAGAATTATGCAAAAAGTTTGTACCTTTATTAACGCCGAAACTCTTGCAGACGCTGCTCTGGCATGGAGATCTGAAGAAGTAGTTGATACAGAAATAGACAGAATTTTTATAAACATAGCACGAATTCAAGGTGAAATAAATATTCTTAGCAGGTACATATAATATGAGTAAACTAGAAGGCATATCAGTTGGTCTCCCTTTAGCTTATAGTAACCAGGATGGTCCCTATAAGCTAAACAAGACAATTTTGGAAGCAATAAAACAAAACTTTAAAAATTTGATATTGACATCTCCCGGCGAACGAGTTATGTTACCTGAATTTGGGGTTGGTATTTATGCGTTCCTTTTTGAAAATATAAATGACGAAACATTTAATAGGGTAGCAGAAAAAATAGCAGAACAGACAAGTATATACTTGCCTGTAATAAACTTAGAATCAGTTGACTTTACCACTAGTGACGAAGACCCTACAATTGGGGGGAATGAAGTCGGTGTAGTAATAAAATATAACATCCTTCCATACAATGGTTCTGACGAATTAAAAATAACTGTGTCGAACACTATTTAAGAGGGTGGTAAGAATATGGCAAAAAAACCAATAAATTACACAAGTCGTGACTTTGAATCTATCAAGGGCGATTTAGTAAATTACGCTAAAAGATATTACCCTACTACTTTTAAGGATTTCAATGAGGCTTCTTTCGGTGCGCTTATGATGGATTTAGTAGCCTATGTGGGTGATCAACTATCATTTTACGCAGACTACCAAACCAATGAATCATTCTTGGATAGCGCAATTGAGTTTGGGAATATCGTAAGATTAGCAGAAAGTATGGGTTATAAATACCCAGGTTCCCCTCAATCTACTGGTCAGTGTTCATTTTATGTTATAGTCCCTGCAAATACTAACACTAGAGGACCCGATTTAAATTATCTTCCAATAATGGAGGCGGGAACACTCTTGGGATCAGCCGGCGGCGGAACCTTTACTTTAGTAGAGAATGTTGACTTTACAAACCCAAATAACAAAATAACAGTTGCCCGAGTGGACAGTACATCAGGAAATCCAACCTATTTTGCCGTAAAAGCTTTTGGACAAGTTGTCTCTGGTCAGCGCTATAAGCAGATTATAACCGTAGGAGATTACCAACGCTTTTTAAGATTAAAACTAGACAAATCAAATATAACTGATATTATATCAATTGTAGATAGCCAAGGGAGCGAATATTATGAGGTCGCTCACCTAAGCCAGGATATTATATTCAAGGAACTTGTTAATACCGACAGCACTCGAACTGCTGTACCGTATGTTATGAGAACAGTACCTGCTCCTCGGAGATTTGTGATTGATAGAGATGTTGCGGGGAATACCTATATTCAGTTTGGTTACGGATCAGAAAATAACATTACAACTAATATAATAGCTGACCCAGCTAGTGTTACTCTTAATGTAAGCGGAAGAAACTATATATCTGATAGAACCTTTGATCCTACCAAACTGATAGAATCCGATAAATTTGGAGTTGTTCCAGTGAACACCGTATTATCCGTAGAGTACACTTCAAATAGCACAGCTACGGTTAATGCTCCTGTGGGTGCAATAACCTCTGTGGTTAATCCCACTTACAGATTTCAGAATCAGGCATCCCTTTCCCAAGCTTTGGTGACAGAAGTTATTGCATCCCTTGAAGTAGAGAATGAATCACCAATTCTCGGCGATACAAGTCCTCTCACTCCGGAAGAGATAAGGACCCAAGCGTTCGGCAGTCATGCCGCCCAAAATCGTGCAGTTACTCGTAATGATTATATCAACCTATCCTATCGGATGCCCGCCAAATTTGGAAAAATAAAAAGAGTCAATGTGGTCAGGGACCAAGACTCAGTAAAAAGAAACTTAAATATTTATACGCTATCTGAGAATCATGCTGGTGATTTTACTATTCCCAACACGATATTGAAAGAAAACTTAAAACAATGGCTAACTCAGTATAGAATGATAAATGATACTCTTGATATTCTAGATGGTAGGATCATTAACATTGGGATTAACTTTGAAGTATTGCCGGAATTGAGTGCTAACAGATATGAAGTTTTGCAGAGTTGCGTGGAGAAACTTAAAAATGAGTATCTTAATGTTAAGTTCGGCATCGGCGAAGCAATATACATATCAGAGGTATACAAGCTATTGAACGATGTACCTGGAGTGGTTGATACGATGAACGTTGAAATAACAAACAAGACTACAACAGGGTATAGTGAATACCAGTTTGATATTTTAGAGAATATGTCTGACGATGGAAGATTCTTAAAGATACCTGAAGACGCTGTGGCAGAGGTCCTGTACCCCAACATTGACGTTTCTGGGGTGGTAAGATAATATGGCAATCAAAAAATACTTCGCTACTAAAGATAATACAATTACAAATGCGTTTAAAGGTAATCTGACAACTCGGGGAACAAAGGCCAACATGGGAGCCTCCGATATTCTTGAGACTTTTGTAATCCATGGGCAGACATCTGCATCACTTAATACAGTAACTCCATCTTCAACCAATGCGGTAAACGCCGAACAGACCAGGTTTATTATACAATTCCCCGTAAGTTCTATCCAATCAGATATCACAGCCAGTCTTCTTCCTGAGGACACCTCAAGCATTAAATATATGCTAAATGTGTATAACGCCGCCCACGGAGAATCCACGCCCTTAAGTTATAGTTTAGACATTTGTATGCTCAATGAACCCTGGAACGAGGGTCGTGGCCTAGACATGGATAACTACACTGACCTGGGGGCATCTAACTGGTTAAGCGCATCTTCTGGAGTTTTATGGACCACAACGGGATCGGCTATTAGAAATGACGCTAACTCTAAAGCTAGTTTCTACTTCGATACGGGGATGGAAGATTTAACCCTAGACATCTCCCAGATAGTTTATAAATGGCTAGACAGTATTCCTAATTATGGACTCCTGGTAAGAATGCAGCCTTCTGTTGTATCAGGTTCGGATTCGATGTACACCAAGAGATTCTTTGCTCGTACTTCTGAGTTTTTCCACAAACGACCCACAATTGAGGCTATATGGAATTCCTCTCGAAAAGATAACCGAGGTAACTTCTATGTTTCTAGTAGCATGGCTACGCCCGCCGATAACTTAAACACTCTTTATTTATACAACAATATTCGAGGAGAGCTAAAAAACATTCCAGGGCTTGACAATAATACACTCTCGGTAGAAATACATACAGGCTCATCCATACCTGTTGATTTACCCCTTCAGGTGCAGGACAAAACATTGGGGAGTGGTCTCTTTGCAAAAGCGGGTCTATTAATAGAAAATAACTCAGCAGTTACGGGTATTTATACCGCCTCTTTTGCATGTTCTAGTTCTAACCCCGTCTTATTTGATATTTGGTCTACCGGATCCGGTGGCTCTAAAATTGAGTTTTTTACTGGATCATTTGAACCATTGACATTTGACACTTCTACAAATTTATATGAGAACGAATATAATACTAATATTACTAATTTGAAACCAGAGTATAGACAAGGGGAAGAACCTACCTTTAGAATATTTACACGGTCCCAGTTTTGGGAGCCTACCATCTATACAAAAGCAACTACATTCATTAAGCCTACTATTATTAATAATATTTATTATCGTATTTATAGAGTAATAGATAGCTTAGATGTGGTAAGTTATCAGACTGGGAGTACAAACAAGAACGGTACCCTCCTCTCTTATGACGTCAGCGGTAGCTATTTCAAGTTTAACACTTCGTGCCTAGAGCAAGGTTATTCTTATGGTGTTAAATTTGCATATTTGCTTAATAATAAATACATAGAACAACCTTACGATTTTATTTTTAGAATCACCCAAGAAGAAAAATAAAAATGGCAAAATACGGCGACTTATTTAAAAATAATAAACAAGCTACAGTTATCAGCAAATATTTAAAAAACTCTTCTCCCGATAGCCTAGGGGGAGGGATAGAATCTGAAGCTCACCTTAAATCAGCCCTTGTAAAAAGAGATGAATTTCTACCTAACGTAAACTATGGTAATCCTGAACAATTTGTACGCTTCGGATCCGCAGAAAAATACTATGACAATGCATTCGACTATATAGCAGGATATTATCCTTATGATGGTTCTAAGTTAGAAAAAACTGATTTTTATAACAGCCTAAATCCCCTAGAACAATATGTTCTTAATGAAAAATATCCCACAAGTACCGGGTTCATTAATCTGGGAACAAACTATGGCACTATTAGTAATCCCGCCGGGGTAGGTCCAGGATTCTATTCTTCTTCCTTGCCACAATATGTTCAAATTAAGGGTGGTCCTCACTTAAACACTCAATATTCAACAACAGATAAACGAACTTCCAACTTAGAGTTCGGCGGTGCTTCTGGCACGACGGTAGAATTCTTTTTCAAAAAAGATGCTCTCATCGATTCTAGCGTTGAATCCGAGAATCAAATAATCATAGATCTTCATAATGGAGATAATGTAACCGCCCAAGCGGGGCAACTACGGATACAGATCGATGACGGACAAGAAGATAGGTTTTTTGTAACCCTCCTGTCATCTTCAGTTGGTTGTGCTAAACTTGCAGTCCCATCAGCGGGTGGTCTCACTATATGCGACGGGAAATGGAGGAATTATTCTTTTGCTTTCGATACTGCCCCCCTCACCGGAAATCCCACCGTTGATTTTTATGTAGATGGCACTTGCATCGAGACAGGGCTAGAGATTTCTGGTTTCGGTCATATCAACGAAGTTACCGGGACCATGGTAGCTAATCTTGGAGCGCTGAGGTTTACTGATGGAATAGCAAAACTAAAAGAGGGTTATGGTAAACTATCTGGTTCTGTAGACGAGTTTCGATTTTGGAAAACAAAAAGAAATCCAGAACAGATTGGACGGAATTGGTTTACTGACATAAATGGCGGCACCGATAAATATCCTGCGAATGTAGGCTTGGGCGTCTACATGCCATTCAACGAGGGTATTACACTAACCGCTAGCATAGACAGCGTCGTCTTAGATTATTCTGGAAGATTATCTAATGGCTCTTTCGTAGGTTATCAAAATAGTTGTCGTTCTACGGGGTCAGCAATTAATTCGCTCGCACTCACCTCTATAAGAGAAGAGGGAAACCCTATTGTAAGGGTAGACAATAGTCGTTACATTAACTCAAAATATGTAATGACCTTGAGTGGCAGCATATATGATCAAACTAATAACTCCCGCCTTCTAAACTCGGTCCCCCACTGGATTAGGGAAGAGGACCAAAATACGAACCAAGAACTACAAAGCTTGACTCAAATTTTAGGAAGTTACTTTGACACCTTACACAATCAACTAGCTGCAATTCCAGCCCTCAAACAAAATAATTATGTTTCAGGATCGATTACCGATGATATAAAGGAATTTCCCTATAACTATAAACTATTGGAAAACTTCGGCATTGAGGCTCCAGAAATATTTGAAAATATTGGAACATTGGCACAGTTTTTACAACGTGATGAACAAATAGATATTCAACAGCGCCTTGTCTCTATCAAGAACATGTTATATAAAAATATTTATAACAATCTTAATGGCATACTGAAGAGTAAGGGTAATGCCAAATCAATTAGAAATTTAATTCGTTGTCTCGGCGTCGATAATAGCGTTATTGCGCTAAACACATACTCAAATAATTTAGATTATAAACTTCAGGATAGCTTCTATGCCCACTCAAGTCCTAAGAAGTTCTTAGATTTTTCCGGTCTTCGTCATTATGACGACGCTGAAGCTTCTGTCTACCAGTATTATAGTGGTTCCACTCCCAACTCCTATGGTCTCATAGTTCCTTCCACCACAGGAATAGAATTAGATGAATATGCTTTTACCCTTTCTTCTCAAGTATATTTTCCCGACAAGGAAGAGGTAGGTCTTCTTGAATATGATCTGCCTCTGGTAGTTTCGTCCTCTATTATGGGGTTCCACACACCAAACAATGTAAGCCCCACTTCTACTGATTTAACTTGGGCATCTTCTACTACAGACTTTGGACTTCAGGTCTTCGCAGTAAAATCCCCCGCTCCTTATTCCAAGAAGACCTCGCCACTAGACCAAGTTAGCGATGCATATTTTGTTGTCAAGGATAGGATAGGTCAAACTTTATTAACTAGTAGTATCTATGCGGAGGTCTACGATAATCAGAAGTGGAACCTAGCCTTGAGTGTCAAGCCTCGCCACTATCCCCTCACAAAGGGCGGAGTAGGACCATCCCCGCCAGCAACCCTCGAATATGTAGTAGATTTATATGGTGTCAACTTTGATTCAGGGATTAAGAGAAATCATTTTCATGTCTCGTCTTCTTTCACCGCAGGTCCAGCCACTATTAATAGTGCAAAAAGAATCTATGCTGGCGCTCACAAAACAGATTATACAGGCATAACGCTTCAAAAATCGGATGTTAGGATTGGTCGCATCCAATACTGGACTGATTACTTAAGCGGAGAAGAAATAGATTCTCACGCCGAGAGTGCCGAATCCTTTGGTAGAAAGAATCCATACCAAAATACCTATGAATACCAAGAGAGCGGTCCTAAAGTATTTATACCTAAAATACAGACTCTATCTTTAAACTGGGACTTCGAGACAGATATCACAGCAAACTCCACAGGTTTAATCCAAGTTTATGACTATTCCTCGGGCTCTAATAATGGAGATTATCCTTCCACCTATCAGGGAGAGCTATTCAGCAATCTAAACTTAAGACAACATACCGGAAGAGGGGCGGGATTCACTTCGGCCGATAAACCAGCAAGAAAACAATATGTGTATACCTCCGCCTTACAAAAGCCTGAATATGTCGATTCTAACGATATGGTCAAGGTGCCCACCACAGACGACACTATTTTTGGATATTCTATAAGACCGCAAAGTTATTATTTTGCAGTAGAAAAAAGTCTTTATAATGGCATATCATCCCAGATACTTGAACTTTTTGCCTCAATAAATGAATTTAATAATTTAATCGGCGAACCAGTCAACAAATATAGGCTAGAATATAAAAGAATGGAGAAGCTGAGAGAAGTATACTTCCGTCGAGTACACAACAGTACTATAGATTTTGAAAAGTATGTAGATTATTACAAATGGCTTGACGCCTCGATGAATGAAATAATCCAGCAGCTTTTCCCTTTTTCTGCTAAATTTTCTCCAAATGTTCGAAAGCTAATTGAGAGCCATGTCTTAGAAAGACCTAAAATACAATATAAGTTTCCCCTTATTCGTAACCGTCTTGTGGACCCGCCTAACGATCCTCCTGGCACTCCAGGAATCATTTCTAAGACATCCGTGAGGGGAACTATTTGTGGGACTGGACAATGGAAGTACACTCATGCTCCTATCTCCCAAAAACAAAATGTTAATTGTAATTGGTGGAAAACAATGGCGAAGAGGGACAACTCCTCCTTCAGTACCCCTGCTGGTCTTTTACCAACTCGAACTGCCGTTCTAAAAGCGTTGAAGGGCGAAATATTCCGTACTTACAAAGTGACAGTAGACGGGTCCAACGAGACCACCGTACATAGTGCAATGAAAGTTGTATGCATTGACGGCAAGTTGTCTATGCCTTATGTGGGAGGAATCAATCAGGGCGTAAATAAGAAAAGAAATATAGCTAATATAACTTTCGACCGTTTTGAGCCCCTTGAAGACTGCACCGACGTTATAGATACTAACGCAAAGAGAAAAGTAGCTTTCCGAGTCACGACGAGCAATGGGAAAACTTATATCGGTGACCAGATGGCACCATTCACAGCTATTAGCGGAAGTGTGATAGAGGGGGGCTACAATGCTTTCTTAAATGATGCTGCTGGTCCGGCTCTGAGGGGAATCTCGCTAAATAACCTACACGAGGACAGTGTTTCCCCCTACCGTCAGAGTGTACCCCTCCAGGGTCCCTTTGGTAAAACACATGTAGGCGGGTTTCTTAGCCGCCACGCCGCCCCAATGAATACTAAAAAGAAAAATAGAGCAGAACAGTATAAAATGTCTATTGTGTCGGGCACTGGCTCATTAAGCACCTTAGTCACTGAGGATATTCCTAAGGGACAATATCTTAGGGGACTAGCTTCAAAATCACCAATAAATATCCAGAATATTAGAACTGCTACAGGTTCTCATCCTACTGCCAACGGTGTTGCCCCCGCCGGAAATTACGTAATTAATTATGAAGTGGTTCAGGGCAGCGATAGGTTGCTCACTAATATGGACCACGCCTTTAATCCTACTTATTATACTAGCACCGCTCCTACTGCGTTTGTAACCCCCGTAAATCGAACCTATCCGGCAGTATCTTTGCCTGGATTCCTAGGACCTACTGGATCTGCTGACTATGCAGCGCCTCGTCAACGTGAGGGGCGAAGAACCAACAAGACAATCATCGTAAATCAGTTCGGCGCTCCTGGGGATCGCTATAGTTCTAAACAACAGTACCGTGATGTTTCTTCTGACCAGCTATCTCCAAATAGTCCGCTACCATATAGAAATATGGATGTGCGACCGACTTTTTATAACCGACTTAAGAAATATACCGGCTTTGGAGGGTACGAGCAGGATAGTACAACTATTGCGTCTATTCATAAGACATTGAGAAATATGACTAGAAGAATAGAAATAGGCACTATAGTCGGAACTACTACCACGATGGTTACTGGGGCATTCAATGACAACTATTTTGTTGAGCGTCCGGTACCTTCGGCAGATAGACCGCAGTGGTATACCTACTTGTCGGGTGCTGACAATCAAGCTCTCTATGACTCCTATGTTGCAAGACAAGGTCGTTTTCCTGAAAATATAAATATTCTTACTCCCGACACTGCCGGATCTCAACCCATCGCCTCGGCTCCACTAAGTCAGGGGATGTATTTAAACAGCGCCAAGCGTTTTCTATGGTGGAACAATAGGAACTTTGTCCCATGGAACCAGATTTCTGCCGGAGAAACTCCGGAAGGAAGTTACTACTGGAAAAATAATACATATGAGTTATCCCCACGCTACACCTCTTTAGGAAACCCTGGTGGTGTCACAACTAAATCAAAAGCACCGGGCACAAACACTCGTTTATCTGCCATCCCTTATCTCGGGTCCTCCACTCAGCCACCGGCTTCTATCCCACACTATTATTACAAATCGTATAGAGAGGCTCCAATCACTTCTAGATATAAGCCTCTATTACATCAGATAATGACTCCTACTGGAACTCCTAGTAAAACTCTAAAAGACTCTCGTCGAGATTATGTAACTACTTCCATTTATAATAGCTATGGAAATGTCTTGATGGGGTATGCCAATCGAGATTTAAACTACCACCTTCAGGGGAACTATAAGTTTAATTATAACCATATTAAAAGACCTTACGAGATTATTAGAGACAGGTTTAACCAAGGAGACCAAAACCTTAGAACAGATGTTGCTGGCATAACCATTTTCAAATCAATGTTCTATTACGAAACTATACACCCTCAAGAAGTATATACCTATTTATCCGCTTCTCGTTCTCGTTTAGCTTTTGTCAACGATTTCTGGACCTCTGATCACGCTATATCCTCAACGGATGTTTCGGCCTTTGCTTCTTATGTTGATCTTAACAACACCGATAATATCTATAATTTTAACCGGCAGTCTGGAAGAATCAGCAGTTCCTTCGTAACAAGTCAGGGATATAATGTTAAAAAGGTAGACCAGAAGCCTATGTCTACCACTGATCCAGATTACCCCGCCTCTGATGAACTAGGCTCAGGATCTATCTGGCCATTAGATTCTTATTTATATTCAGACTCCGACAGTACTCTTTCCGAGATAATCAAAGGAGAAACCCCAGTCCTTTTTGCGGACGCTGCCACGATGGCTTGCGGCGAGTTAATGATGACTCACTATGGATCTATCGATGACCAAGCTACCTATCCATCTTATGGTGGAGCAGGAGCAACTTATTTACGCTCCAATATCAACTCCGTACAATATGTATATTCTGTTCCTACTCAGAAAACTGACACTGTGGATAGCCAGCTATACGCCCAGCCATTATCCCCCGGTGGCCCGTGGAGCCGCCCAGCTTGGACAGCAGGATCAGCCCGAATATTTGCCGATGGAGTTGAGAAGTATGCTCTTACAACTCCTCAATATCCTTTTTATAATAACTACGAAGACTTTATTTCGGATGCTAAGGCAAAAGCTAAGGACCACACTATTTTACCCGAGTTTAGAGTTTCGGCGCTTGTTGAGGAATACAAAAACGCAGGAAACCCATTCTCTCTCATTAAGGAAACTCTTGAGATAACGGGTGCCAATAGAAATATCTTTAACGGGAATACAACTGATTTCTATAATAGGTTTGCAGTTACTGATGGAATAGAGTTTTTGCCTAACTTCTTTACCTATGACGCAAACTCCCCTGATTTTAAGGCACTCGATTATCCAAGACATTTTGGAGTTTCTTCTAAGGCAGTATTACAACTATTGCCATATAATGGCTTTTACCCGGTCAATAGAATTATGCAGATGGCAACTCTATTTTCCTCTTCATATGGCGCTAACTCTCAATATGTTGGAGCATCCGGAAGTACAACCCCCCGCTGGAGGAGTATATTAAAGCCATTCTATGCGCCCGGAATAATGTTGAATGCTATTAAATCAGGCGTAGCAGTAGATCACCCGATAAGAGTTAGCAGTAGAAATACTGAACAGTTTATTAAAAGGGACACCCTTGCATTGGAGCCCCTTTACGGACCTCTGACTGGAACTCTTACCTCCCTTACTCCCGACGGGGAACTCCCTGGAAACCGCCGTCATTGGGAGCAAGACGCACCCTTTAACTTTTCTGCTGAAACCGAAGTTGATAAGTTTTTCTGGGGCGATCGTCTTCCGTTCGAAACAGTTATGAATCCTATGGTTAAGCTCGATAACACCCAAAATGATTATTTGGTGAACTCGGATATAAACACTTTCCTTAGACTACCGGCTTCGGGTAATGTTAGCCCTAAGGGACTAGACGATACGCTTTATAGAAAATCTATTTCTAATTTCCTCGCCAATGTTCCTGAATTTTTCTTAACAGAAAAAACCCCTCGCAACGGAAAACCTGGGCATATGACTAAATTTGTTTCTAAATTTGGAGACGAGACTTTAAAAAGCGGCGGCGCTCTAAATGTTGTCCGACCCGAAGCTAATACTGCTTACCTAATGGAAATTGGTATTATTAAGACAGATAAGTTTAACTTATACAGTAATCCTTTTGCATATGGAACTCCAACCGCAACAGGGTCGTTAAACTGGGATGTGCTTGGATCTACAAAACATCCCGCTACTAATAGCTGGCCTATGGATAGAGGAGAGCATGCGCCCTTTAGTCCTCCATATTATTATGGACCCTCTGTGGCTCGATATTTATTCCTTCCGAATGGTGACAAAGCTGAGTATACCTTGGACGAGATTATTTATAATACTCGTAATGAAACATACGTTCAATTTCTAAACACCAGTTCGAGCTACTATGATTTTGCCGATGGAACTTTCTTATTAGACGACGGAAGAACTAAAGTAGGTTCCACTCCGGAATATCAGTGGAACCGAGCTTGGCAGAATCGGATGGACCTCGATGCGTCTATTGTAGTAGACAATAGATTTCCCACACAACAGGCTGGCGCTAACAGAATCCAGGGCGATCCTAATAGTTGGACCGTAATGCCGAAGTGGGAGTGCCCCATCTTGGATTTTCCAAACATAACAAGGAACGCCGCATCACCCGCAGTACCACCAACTCCGGGAGCCGCCGCTACTGCTACACTTACTGTTAGCGAGGGCGAAGGCACCGGCATCAGTTCGGCTGCCGGAAGCTTTTTGTTTGACGCTTCAGCAAATGATGCCCAAACCAACGGAGAGATAATCCTTGTAAGTGATTTAGTCACTAATTTTTTCTTCGAATTTAAATCAGGAGTTATAGGTACAACCTTTACTTCCCCGGCTTCTTATGAAGTCGGAACAGACGATGCCCTCGGTACCCTTACTACTACTGAAGTGAGAGATGCACTATATGATGCTATTGCTGACGCTATTGGGGGAACCTCGGCTCCCGTCGCTTTGGCTGCCACCGTGAGCACGGCGGGGTCCTATCAAATTAATTTACAAGCTACCGTTCTGGGCACCGCCATGAATGCAGAAGTATTATCTTATACTAATGACGGCAGTGCATCCGGTCAGATTGATGTAACCTCTTGGGCGGGCGGTACTAATTATACCTTTAACAGCAAGACCCTGGACCTTGAAGACGTGGCTCACGGAGTAGTGAGTTATATCTTCGATGCCGCCACTCTCCCAGCCGCTTCTACTGCTGGGATTATTGGCACGCTTGGAGCCTCGGCAGCCGATGTGGCCGGTGCCATTGCCCAAACCATTAATCTATCTAATGCTGCAACAGCTATTAATATTACCGCCGGAACAGTAGTAGCTAGCGCAGTTCCTCTTACTGCTACCGTAACCGGCACGGGCATGAACGCTAAAACTATAGCCGGCACATCTGTAAGTGATGGCGGTGTGGTGCCAGTTGCTTTTGCCGGCGGCGTAACCGCTATACCGGCTCAGCCGGCGTCGCCAGCCTCAACGGAC